>Ga0169931_10011393_pt1 | contig 12532 bp, 9 predicted proteins | sample Kivu_15m_20L_FD_129675 | JGI IMG/M metagenome (GOLD analysis project Ga0169931, IMG submission 129675) | Freshwater microbial communities from Lake Kivu, Western Province, Rwanda to study Microbial Dark Matter (Phase II) - Kivu_15m_20L... | ecosystem: Environmental > Aquatic > Freshwater > Lake ...
AGTTTGCATGGCGCCCTGCAAGAAAGTAGGCATGTGTTTATTCAACAGGGTTTGAATAAATTTCAGTCCAGTACTAAGATTGATTTACTCGAGATAGGTTTTGGCTCCGGTTTAAACGCCTTACTTGCCTGGAATTGGGCAGAGGAAAACGCGGTTGTGGTAAATTATACAGGCATCGAAGCCTATCCGCTTGAGCAAGCGATGTTGCAGACCTTTCATGTGGGAGATGCCGGAACACGCGAACAATTCTTACGCTTACATCAAACCGAATGGGAAGTTCCAAACCAATTTTCATCGCATTTTACCTTGCAAAAAAGGAAATTGCATTGGCCTTATGATAAATTGGGGCAACAGGTAGACTTGATATTTTATGACGCTTTTGCACCAGGCTGTCAGCCCGAACTTTGGGGGAATGAAGCCTTAGCGTGTTGTGTAAAGGCTTTGCGCACAGGTGGAATTTGGGTAAGCTATTGCGCAAAAGGTGAAGTGCGCAGAGCGTTGATGAACTTGGGCTGTGAGGTAGAGCGTTTGCCCGGACCGCCATTTAAGCGCCACATGCTAAGCGCCCAACTCCATGCACCAACGAATCTTGTTTCAGCCACTCTTGGGTAAGGGTGAATCCAAGCTCGAGGTTTCTGTAATTTTAAGCCGATTGCATGCCTTAAACCGCGGTAAGCGCCTTTTCGAGGTCGGCAATTAAATCGTCGGCATCCTCGATCCCAACCGATAAACGTATAAGTCCATCAACAACGCCTACTTTTTCGCGTTCGGCTTTAGGAATCGAAGCGTGGGTCATAGAAGCGGGATGGTTGATGAGCGATTCGACACCACCGAGACTCTCTGCCAGCGAAAACAGATGGGTATGGGTAAGCAATCGCTTCGCGGCTTCGAGCGAATCATCGTGAAGTAAAATACTCATCATACCGCCAAAACCGCGCATTTGCTTTGCTGCAACAGCATGGTTCGGATGGTCTTCGAAGCCCGGCCAGTAAACCTTGGCCACTTTGGGATGCTTGCCCAGGTAGTGTGCTATGATGTGTCCGTTTTCACAATGCGCTTTCATACGCACGTGCAGTGTTTTCAATCCACGCAAAACGAGGAAGCAATCCATTGGACCGGGAACAGCACCGCAGCTTTTTTGAATGAAATAGAGTTGCTCGCGCAAGGCATCATCGTTCAACATGATGCAACCATGAATTACATCTGAATGCCCGCCGAGGTATTTCGTGGCCGAATGCATCACGATGTCGGCGCCCAAATCGAGCGGATTCTGAAGCCAAGGCGTCGCAAAAGTATTATCGACAACTAAAATCAGGTTGTACCTTTTCGAAATAACCGAAATTGCTTCGATGTCGCTAATGCTCATCAATGGATTGGTGGGTGTTTCGGTCCAGATTAGCTTTGTATTTGAATTGATGTACTTTTCAAGCGTTTCGGGATTTGCCATATTCACAAAGTGAAAACGTATGCCAAAAGGCTCGAACACTTTGGTAAACAGGCGGTATGTTCCACCATACATATCGTCGGCGGCGATTACTTCATCGCCGGGGCGCAAAAGTTTCATAATGGCATCGGTGGCAGCCACACCCGAGCTGAAGCTTAAGCCGTGTTTGGCATTCTCAGACGCTGCGAGGCAATCTTCAAGTGCTTTCCGGGTAGGATTTTGCGAACGGGCGTATTCATATCCTTTGTGTTGAGCAGGAGCTTCCTGCACGTAGGTAGAAGTCTGGAAAATAGGTGTCATGATGGCACCTGTAGCCGGATCGGGCGACTGGCCGGCATGGATTAATCGGGTTGCTGCTTTCATTTTTTATCAATTGCTGCAAAGAAAAGAAAACACAAGGTTATGCGAAGCATAGAATAAATAAAATCCTGCAATGCAGTTCTGTACTTGCGTGGGCCAGTATTCAATATTCAGCCTCGCTTTTTAGCACTACTTAACCATAAACCGCATGACGTGGGAATCGGTTTCGGTTTGAAGCATCAGAAAATAAAGTCCCGACGATAAACCGGCTGTATTTATTGTCCATGATTTCCCAGGTTTACCAATATCCGGAGTAGGACATGGTATAGACTTCCCAAGCATATCGTGAATCGTAAAAGCGATATCACCCTTCAGCGGCTTTCCTACTTTTACTACATTGAGAATGTTTGAAGCCGGATTGGGAAATACAGAAAGGTTTCCATCAGCATTTTCAGAACCTTCGACATACAGTGGTGGAATGCTATCGAGATTAGGTGCTCCGGGCGTTGTAACAAATAATTTGCGTAAATCGCTTCCTCCATCAGGAATACGACCAAAACTTTCGCCTGCATTCATGGGTGGAAACGAAACCTGATCTATGATGGTTTCGGCATCCGGAGCAAACAAAGCAACTAAGCCGCCAGTCGTTTGATTCAAGGTAAAGTTCAAATGCAAAGGACCCTGCGTTGTATTTTGATCGGCCCAAAACAACTTGAAACCCTGTGGCTGTATCGTTGTTTGAGCGCTAACGGCTGGAATAGAGAACAGCGTTGGATTGTTTAAGTTATTTGTGAACTTATATCCCGACATGACCACCGAACCGGTATCTGCATTGTACACTTCAATCCAGTCATCGAGCTGTCCGTTTTCGTCCGGAAAATTGGAGTTAATCGAACATATCTCGTTGATAAACAACTCTGGATAATAAACCGTTGGCGTATTGTCGTTATCGCGGATTACAACTACAACAGTAGAACTGGTTCCAATTTGAAGTCCTGTGGAAACGGTTGTGATTGTAAATCGAACAACTTCATCGGCTTCTATCTGAAAATCATTGTATGTTGAAACATTAAATGAGAGGTTTCCATTGTTGGCTGTGGTTTGGAGCAATAACTGTCCACTAAAGTCGGAGGGAGTGGTGAAATAGTCGGTTTGAATTCCACTCCCATTGAATGCTGTTAAAATGACGCTGTAGATTTGAGATGAAGCCGGACTAATAGACATTGGCACGTTCAAAGACGAACCACCTTCATCAATGAACAACGTATCGCTCGTGAAATTAATTTGTGAGAAATTTTCCTCTGTACTCACTATGCTCACGGCTGTAGCATCATCTTGCCCAATTGAAAGTCCGCCGCTTACAGATGCAATACTAAACGTAATGTTTTCAAGATCCTCGGCGACACCATCAATCAATGCCTGCACGCTAAAACTCACATTCAGCGTATTAGCGGGAACATTCAAACTAATGGTACCGTTTATAATTTCGGGGGAGGTAGCATAATCTGAAGGTGTTATGCCGGGAAAATTCAAAACCGCGAGGACTACAGTTTGTGGGGCGAATTGCGGTGCACTTAAATTAAGCGTAATTACAGCCTGTGATCCTCCTTCAGTTATTTGATAATTTGCTTGCGAAAATTCGATAGTGGAGGCAAACGGTTGTGTACTACCCTGCGACCAGTCGGGCCAATTTTCATACATTGCCTGTTCAGCATTATCAAGATACCAGTAATTTGCATTGTTGATGATGCTTAAATTTTCCAGACCTGTTACAATCAGAGGTGTGATGGACAGATACCCGTTATCGACGTTAAACGATTGTGAACTGGTAAATGAAACTGCTGTTAAGCCATTTTCGAGTGGTTCGGGCAAGCAAGTACGGAACTGAAAAAATGGTAGTGAATCGCACAAGGTTTGCCAATTCGAATTGCTAATACCAGCAATAAAGGACGGATCTGATTCGGAACCGGTATACGCCAAAATCTGATCACCTTGCCCACCCATTATGTAGAGTCTCCCAACCGTACTTCCGGCACCAATCACTTGCATATTTGGGCTTCCGTTATCGCGAAGGGTAACGATAGTGCCAACCGGTAATGCGGTATCGGGACTTGTCCAGATAACTGTTTGTTCAGACAAAACAAGGTGGTCGAAGCCCCATTTATTGTCGGTAAAGGATATCGATGTATTCGGTGTAATCTCGACCAGATTAACAAAAGCGAACGTTATGGGCTGGTCGCTCTGAAATCCAACGAATGCAATCGAACCTGGAACTAGTGCTTGTGCAAAAAATCGTGTTGCGAACAGCACGAAAAAGGACGCAATTAGATTCTTTCGTATCATAAACCTATGTTTAATTGGATTTTAATGCGGGTGTGTTTTAAAATCCGGGTTTATATGCAAAGGTAAACTTCTTTTTAATAGGATATTGATACTAGTGACAAATGCTAATTTTTCCGCTTGTATAGCTGTTTTCTGATTGTATAGTGTAGAAATAAATCCCGGATGGGAAGTGATTTGTTTGAATGGAAAACAACGATTTGTTTGATACTAGTTCGCTGATTATCAATTGTCCGGAATTGGTGTACCAAGAAATTCTGCTTTCGGCTGCTGTATCGTTAAGTCGAATGTTTATCACCTCGTTTGCCGGATTTGGAAATACCTGCAATGGCAGGGGCTCTATTTGTGCTTCGCCCACCGGGAGTTCGTTCGTAGAAAGAGGTGTTGCATTGTTAACCACTAACCAGTTTTCTTCCAAATCGGCAAAGAACGAATAACTTTCATTTGCTCCCATTGCCGGATAATAAACGCTATCAATTAATGCGTAAAACAGGCCCAAATTTCCTGCCTGCAGTGAATACAATCCCACATAACCACCTAAATTATTGAGTTCGAAATTCAAATGAAGTGGACCCTGTTCAATGCTATCATCGGCCCATACCAGCTTAAATGCTCCGGGCGATAGGTTGCACAAGGGTGATGAACTAAATTGAAACTTGTTCGGAACGAGCGGATCGTTGGTAATAAACAATCCTGCGAGCGAAACGGCAGCATCGCCCGAATTTTGAATTTCGATCCAATCGTCGTATTCCGAAAATTCATCCGAAATCGAAAGCGTATTGTTGACCATCAATTCGTTGATATTCAGGTTTTGATACGTAACCGGAATATCGTTGTCGGCGATGGTAAAATTGATAGTGGTACTAACACCTAACTCCAAATTATTGCTCAAATCGCTAAGCAGCATTTGTACGTTTTCTGTAGGCTCTATATCGATGTCATCAATAGATTGGAAGGAAATAGGTAGGGAAGATGTTCCGGCCGGGACATTGATTATTATTCCACTCGTAAACGCCGGCGGATCGGTAATAAAGTCGCTTTGATTGAATCCATTGCTACTTTCAAAGGCTATCGTTACACTTGCATTTTCGGCTGTAACCGGAGTAAAGATGAGGTTGAACGAATAACTTTGCCCTTCAATGCCTACTTCATTGTTGTTTAGCCCCGAGAAACTTACAAAGCTGGTTGATGGGTCTTCAATGATTTCAAAATTGATCAATGAATCTTGTGTGATGACTAAGCCAGTTTCAGCTCCGGTTATGCGTAAAATCCCGGTTTCTGTGCCTTCGGTTCCATCATCGGCGCCGGCCGAAATGCTGAAGTTATAAACGTTTACATTCGCAGGCAACTCAAGCTCGATTATTCCATTGGTATGGTTAGGACTTGTCGAAATATCGTTGGCCTCAATTCCGTTTTCTAAGGCAAATTGAAGGGTAATTATTTTGTGCAGATTTAGAGGTGGGTTGATGGAAATCTCAATTTGTTGTGGATTGCCACCTTCGATCAAACTAAGCGAATTAAGGACGAACCCGATTTGAACCTCGCCAATGGATCCGACGCTGAATTGCCAGTTGGGCCAGGTGTCGTAGCCGGCAAGGGTTGGCTCCTCATCTGTAGACCAGTTTGAAGCATTGTTCACAATCTGGGCAATTTCCTCGGGCGTTCCGCTTACGATTGCCTGATTGAAAAAGGCATTGTCGGGATTGGCCGATGCCGGAGCATTGTCGTTGAGTTGAATGGCGTTTATTCCGAGTGTTAGGTTAGACGGGAGGCAGCTACGTGGGGTATTGCCAATACCACTTGCATCGCATTGACTTATGAAAGCATTCGTAGAGAATGCGGCAATTGGCACTTGATTGCCATTTACCAGCGTGTAGGCAAATAGCTGATCGCCGGCAAGCGTTAATCCCGTTATTTTACCACGTGTTAATCCAGGTCCTTCAATGAGTGCATTGGGTATAGACGCATTGTTCGGATCCTGAATGCGCACCACTGCTCCGGCCGGAATGGCTTGATCTGCTTTCCAGCCCATCGAGCCCTCGTTGACAAAAAACAGGCTTCCATTCCATCCCGCATCGGTAAAAAATAGCGAATCGCCCGCGTTGAAATCCTGCAGCGTTACAAATGCGAAAGCATCAGGTGCATCGGCCTGAAAGCCTAAAAATGCAATTGCACCGACGTTAATTTGAGCTGTAACAATATGCGATAGCCCAACAATGCTCAGGATGGTAAAAATCTTTTTCATAATACAATAATAAATCAAAATCAGTCAAAAAATACCCAGCTAAGTCCCAATTTAATTCCATGCCGGGCTAGCGGATAATGCGGCGCAACAATGTAATCGCTCGTAGACCACAACGAGTTGATGTGTTCTGATTTTAAAAAGAAGCGGGCCCTGCGAACCTGAACACTCAGGTAAAAATCGAGCAGGAGTAGAGACGATTTTGAAGCGTTAGCCGCATTGAAAAACATACCGGCATAAGGCAGGTAGCTTTGCGGGCGGAACGCGCTACATCCGGTTAAATCTATGCCGATGCGCAAAATTGGTGATGATTTACGAATTCTGCTTTGGAAATAAAACGACTCGCGAAATTGTATTTCAGGAATACGTATCGTCTCGGAGTTGCTGCTTTTTTGGTAGCAAATGTTGCTTTGTAAGAAGAATTTCCATAGGCGCACTGTGTGTGTCAATCCAAGTAACAATACGTTTACCCCAACCGAATCCTGAACAGGCTTTGCGAGCGAGTCGAGATAAATAAACCCATTCGTATTCTGCCAGGAAGCAATGAGGCTTAAGCGCAATTTTTTGGCATTCAATTCGGCTGCGAAATTTTGGTGTTTGATTGGATCAAAATCGTTTTTCCATCGACCGAAATTGGATACGAAATGTAGCAACTGCCCATCGGGTGTTTGTTTGAATTGATTTGCGCGAATTCCAATCGTGAATTCTTTGCCCAGCTCTTGCTTATAGCAAATATCCAGATTTTGGTCGCCCGCATTGAAGCCAGCATAAAAGTATTCAGCTCGTGTATCCAACGTAGTAGTTCGATTGGCTAAACGCACGACTATACCGGCGCTTTGATTAAATACATCGAACAGTACCTGCTCGTTTGCGATGAACTGTGCAGCATTTATAACGGCCCATTGCTGACGAACAAATACACGGCCGTCGAAACGCATGAATTTCGAGGTGTCGGAAGCCGATGAAATTCGCATAAATGCCGACTCCGAAACAAAGCGCTGCATGTTGTAGGTGGTGCTCAGGCGGCCGCTTTCGAAAACTGTATCGTAATAAGCGTTTACAGGCTGTTCGTCGTCGTAGGCGTGTTTCTGAAATCCATGCAGGAACGTATGCTGTATGCGGAGAAAACCTCCTTTACGCGGTAAAATCGTGTCGTTGATCGAACGAAACAGGTCAACATGCTGACGCAGCAGCAAGCCATTTTGAAAGACCTCGTTACGCGCAATGGCAAGGTTAATCGGCAATAACTTCGGATTGCTTCGCAATTCAGTACCATACAAACTATCGCCTTCGGGAGTTAATCCACCGTTCTCTTGGTTTACGCCTTTGTGATATACTGCTGCTGCCAAAACCTGGTAGCGTCCCTTTCCCGGTTTGTAAAGAACATGCATGCGCAATGCGGAGTGCGCCGCGGCTTGACGCACATATTGTCCTTCAGAGTTGATACGTTTGAATTCAAAGCCTGCGTTGAATTTCTTTCCAATGTTTTGAGTGTGCAGCAATCGGAAGAAATTCTCCACTTTCCCTCCCTGCAGATAAAAAGCCTCAGTATATGGCGCTTGGGCATCGTAAACCAATTGGTCTTCGAGCTGAAAGGTGTAAGGTTCGAAGGCTCTAAACCCGAAGTGAAATCCCCGGTTAAAGCCTTGCCTGTAAACAAGCGACTGGAAAGGATTTCCGAGGTTTCCGAGACCGGTATTGAAATACTGCGTACGGTACCAGGTTGGGTACAACTGCATGCCGTCGAGGTTGGTTTTTAGCGGGATGCCATTGTCGCCCGACAGTTCGCTTGCCTCGAGGGTAATCGCAACAATACGTGCCGAATCGCGACTAACGGTTGCTTCGGTTTGCGCGATAACGCTCAATTGAGAAAGGATACAGGCTGCTATGAGTAGGCTTCGGAGCGAAATCCCGGGCAGATTATACATGCCGTAAAAGTAGCATATTCGGGATGAAATGGAATAGGTGGAGCGAAATGCTGTTTAGAGGCAACAGTTCGCGAGCTTTATTCCGATTGGTAGATTAGGCGCTATGATCTTTCGCATTATTGCAATTGATTGTATGAAAAGAACAAAAAGCGATCGCGAAAATAGGGTAGAGCAAGTCAGCTTGCAGGCTTAACGGACGTTTTGCAGCTACCCGAAGGTGGCGATTTCGAAGCACTACACTGTCAACCAAGCACAAATTTTGATAGATGCACAAAGCTTGATTTAACCACTGAACCGCCACTTTTGGGTAGGTGCTGTTAGTGACAGTTTTATTTTTTTCTTTTTTCATTATGTCAATATTGAAGTTTGCGTTTATGATTAGTCCGTTATTGCTTTGAAATACATTTTGTCCGTTTATTTGTCTCCCAAATTGAATGGTTTGGTTTAAATAGCCACCTTCAATTCTTAGTTTTTTGTTGAACCGATAACCAAGTAGTACGCCAATTCTATTTTGGTCAAATACATTGGCATTTACATTTTCGCCAAAACCTATAAAAATTTCGTCATACAACGCAAAGTATGGTGTGTTATCTCTTATTTCCTTTCCTCTTAGTGGTAATTGAAGTCTTACCATATAACGTATTCTGTTAAGCAGAGGAAATGCGTCTTCCTTTTCTACGCTAGCAGAACTATATAGTCCTACAAATCTTTGTTCTAACATAAAACGGTGAGAAAAATCTATGATTCCCTCCTTTTGAGAAAGTTGTACCATTTGAAATAGTCTATGTTCGGTAAAATCTCTTCCTATTCCGTTTATTGGAATTTCACCATACGGATAGGTTTCTATCCAAGCGTAACCCAATCTAAACAACGCTCTTGGGTTTAGTTGGTAGTTTACACCAACCCTCAAAAGGCTTTGTTGCCAATCTATAATGTAATTGTCTCTACGCCATTGGTATTCTGTATGTAAGCCAAATTTTTCTGTCAATCTGAAATTGCCAAAATAATTGTACCATCCAATATTCTCTTGGGTATTTATACGGTTGTTTTGACCTTTAACAGTATGACTACTGAAGCAAGCTAAAAGAATTAAAATCAATAATTTATTTGGCATTTTTTAACTATGTTTTTGTTTTGTCTAATTCTTTATAAGATTTTCGACCTGTTAGATTTTGTGTTGGTATCGCAAAATTCTGAATAGCGTTTTTATAATCCGTTGATATTCAGATTTAATTCGAAAGTCGAGATTCCAAATTTACTAATAAGTTTTCTCATCTCCATTACTTTCCTTTTCCGTTTTTGGTCTATGAATTCATATCCGGCTTCATTGTGATATTGTTGCTTTTTGACGACCATGTTCCAAATTATTACGGCTAATTTTGTGGCTGTTGCGCTTATGGCAGAAGATCGTCCTTTTCTGAAGGCAATTCTATGGAAGAAATTTGATAGCGGCGTGTCTTTTAATAGCCCGATGGCATTTGCTGCATTTCTTAGTGCTATTTTGAGTCTATTGGAGCCTTTAGGTACTTTCTTGCTTAAGATTTTACCACCAGATATTTTATTATTGGGAGCGAGTCGAAGCCAACTGGCGAACTGTTTTGCCGACTCAAATTTTTTTAGGCCTTCGAGCCCAACTTCACTCATGACGCTAAGAACTGTAGAGTGACTTACTCCTTCAATAGCCATAAGATCTATTCCTTCAAAGTATTGATATGCCATTAAATTGACATCAAAGTTTTTAGGTGAATTTTTGTTTACTTTCTTATGGACTTTTTTTTCGATAAAATGCTCTCTTTTATTGCTATCATTATTTATTTGTTCATTTAATAGTGTTTTGATTTCATTATCACAATCGGCGATAGCTTCCTGAATGGATAGATACATTTTGTATTCATGTTTCAAAGCGAAAAGAAAATCCTTTCTGCCATTCGATTGCAGGGCTTTTACCAGTTCTTCTTTGCTTTTGCGACAATTGCCATGTCTAAATGAAGCGAGAAATTCAGGATTGGTTTCTCCATTACAGATTGCATTTATAATGGCAATGCCGGTCAATCCGGTAACATCATTTACTACTACATCTAATCTCAAATTAAGAAGTCTAAGGTACTTCTGCATTTTTCTAGTAGTGTCAGCGGCTTGTTCGAGGAGATTTGATCTGTGTCTGCAGAATGTACGAAGGTGCTCCGTAGCGTCATCGGGTAAAAAACCCCCACTTAACAAACCAATGGTGTGTAGCTTCTGTATCCATTGACAATCTTGCACATCTGTCTTTTTTCCTTTAATGTTTTTTGTGAATTTACCATTACAAAGTATCACTTGAAATCCTTCGAATTGCATTGAAGCAAAAAGACTTTGCCAATAAGTTCCCGTGCTTTCCATTGCAACGGAGGTAATTTCATTTTCCTTAAACCATTCAATTAAAGCTTGGTGATCTTCATTATAGACGCCAAACTCTCGAACATCATCATTTCCTTGTCCAATTGCGGCAAAATGGGATCGGCTACCAACATCAATACCAGCGGCATTTGGATTAACAATTTGCATTGAAACATTTTTCTTCATCTTTTTTAAATTATTAGTGATAAAATATGCTCTTTGGAAATGTATCTTTGACAAGTAATTATTCTGAACGGGATGTCCCCAAAGGACTCACCACTGAAATCATCTCAAAGCCTTTTGGGTGTCAGCCAAAAGGCTTTTTACATTTCAACCAGGATTGCACTCGTGCTATTACGCAACATCGCTAATTCGGCCTTGCAAAGAGCGGTGCAATATAATAATCTGATGCGCGAAGCACTCGTTAGCTTCGGAAATCATTTCAGGGGCCGGAAAAGGAGGGATTGCAGGTAACGGTTTCGGGCTTTGCGTTGGTGGGCTTTTGAAACCGTAAACTGTCTGCCAGCACCAACGTTTATTAATTGCTCAAATGTTTCTATTCGCACTGTCAGCCCACTAACGCAAAACCCGTGTTAGCGGTTCGTTGTTTTTGTTTAGTCGTTGTCATTTTGTCTAACTTGGTCTGCAAGTTTTTTTGGAGCAACTTCACAATAAGCAGTTGTTAATGCGTCTACAAATAGTTCTTTGCGAACTTTGCTCAATTCAACAAGTGTCCAACCTTGCTTACCCCATTTATTGTCAACCGGGAAAATAATTGTTCTGTCGGAAGATGAAAAAACATCTTGGTCTATTTCTGAAAGTTTAATACAAGCTCTTTTCCTTACTTCGTCATAGGTTGCAAAAATTTTCTTTTTCACTCTGAAAGAAGTTTTTTCAAAGTGAGGCTCTTCTGTCGCTTCGGGAAAGGATAGAGCCAATTTCCTAAAAGTGTCAATTGATACCATTTGTCAAACTACTTTTTCACAGGTGTTAAATGTGTCATTAAGTAAAGCCATTTTATATTTTCCTTTTTGTAAACATCTGTAATCCATTCGTCCGCTTCCAAGGGTTGTCCTTGCCAAGTCCCAGTATTTTATCCACGACCAGTTACGACAGCAATGTCGCCATAAACTTTTACTCTCAAAACTTCTTTCGTCATTGTTGAATGTGAAAGCAATCCTTGCTCAAGAACTTTGAAAAAACCTTCCTGCGGAATTATACCCCCTTGACTGTCCACGAGAACCCAGTCAGAAGTAATACATTTTTTAATTTCGTCAACTTTGTTAGAAATGACCGCAACATTGAAGTTGTCTTCAATTTGTTGAAACTGTTCTTTTAATTGTTCTTCTATCATATTTTCTGTCTGTTTAGTATTTGTTGAGTGTTGCTTTACAATGACCGCTAACGGATTGCGTGCAGGCGATCGTAGCCCTGTGTTGCGCCGCATGTACGGGGGCAAGGCAATATTGCTTACACGCTGTTAAGGGTTGGCTTATTCTCTTATCACCTTGAAATTCTGTTTTTTACTGTCGCCTACACTCAATAGATAAATACCTTTCGATAAGTTGGTTGTTTCAATTGCTGTATTTGATGCGCTTATTTTTCCTAAGAGAACATTCCTTCCCAAATTATCAATTAAAATATAGCTTTGACCCATAAAGCTTGCATCGGTATTCAGATAAATGACCTCATTAGTTGGGTTGGGGTATATGTATGCTTCTGTTTCAGTTATTTCGCCAATAGAGGTTGTAGACTGAACTAAATTACTTGTCGTAAAACACGTGTCGCCAGTGGGACCACCAGGAGACATTTCAATCACTGCCACATAATGAGGAAACATACATCCAATTCCCTGATTAAACCAAGCATCACATGGGCTGTAAGGGTAATTTTCGCCTGCTA
>Ga0169931_10011396_pt1 | contig 12531 bp, 11 predicted proteins | sample Kivu_15m_20L_FD_129675 | JGI IMG/M metagenome (GOLD analysis project Ga0169931, IMG submission 129675) | Freshwater microbial communities from Lake Kivu, Western Province, Rwanda to study Microbial Dark Matter (Phase II) - Kivu_15m_20L... | ecosystem: Environmental > Aquatic > Freshwater > Lake...
CACCACCTGCCGGCGCAGCTGCAGGTGCTCAGCCCCATCGAGACCCTGGGCACCGACCTGAAGCTGTCGCTGGTCACCGCCCTGGTGCTGGGCGCCCCGTGGATCGCGCTGCAGGTGTGGAAGTTCGTGGAGCCGGGCCTGTACGCGCATGAGCGACGCTTTGTGCACCTGCTGGTGCCGCTGTCGGCCGTGCTCACGGTGTGCGGCATGCTGCTGCTGTATCTGCTGATCATGCCCATGATGCTGCAGGTGCTGGTGGGCATGGGAAGCCAGGAGCCCATGCGCCTGCCGATCACCGCTCCGGGCGAGCAGGCTCCCGCCCTGCCCGACCTGCCGATCCTGGACACACCTCCGGCCAGCGCGCAGCCCGGACAGATGTGGCTCACGCCGGATCGACGATTGCAGGTGGCCATCCCCGGCGACGACGGGTCGCTGGAGGTGCTCGGCGTGCCGCTGCTGCAGGGCGGGCGGCTGTCGCAGCAGTTCCGGCTGCGCGAGTACCTGGACTTCACGCTGGACTTTGCGCTGGGCATCACCGTGGCATTCCAGACGCCGCTGGTGGTGCTGCTGCTGGGGTGGCTCGGCGTGCTCACGCCCGATCGTCTGGGCGCGTTCCGCCGGTACGCCCTGTTCCTGTCCGCGGTGGTGGCGGCCGTGGTCACGCCCAGCGGTGATCCGTTCTCGATGGCGTTGCTGGCCGTGCCGGTGTATCTGCTCTACGAACTGGGCATCCTGCTGCTGCGCGTGGCGCCGCCGGTGGCCGTGGCCCAGGGCGAGGTGTTCGGGCGGGTGCTGCGTCTGGTGCGCGGCCGGGACGGCTGAAGCCATGGGCACCCGGACCATGCTGCGGCGGGAGCGTCGGTGGGTGGACAACCTCCGCCTTGGTCACCCATGGGTCACGCATCAGGACCTGCGCATGATGCGGCGGGCCCTGGAACTGGCCCGTCAGGCCGCCGCAGCTGGAGAGGTGCCGGTGGGCGCCGTGATCTACCGCGGCGACCAGATCGTGGCGGAGGCCGCCAACGACCGCGAGGCCACCGCCGATCCGGGTGGGCACGCCGAGATGGTCGCGCTGCGCCGGGCGGGGGCAAGGCTGGGCACCTGGCGGCTTCAGGACTTCCGCATGGCGGTGACGCTGGAACCGTGTCCCATGTGCGCAGGGGCCCTGGTCAATGCCCGGCTGGGCGGATTGCTGTTCGGGGCCTTTGATCCCAAGGCCGGAGCCGTCGGCACGCTCTACGACATTCCCAGGGACCCCCGCCTCAACCACCGCCTGCCCTGCGTGGGGGGCGTGCTTGCACCGGAAGCGGCCGGACTGCTCCGGCACTTCTTCGCATTGAGGCGCGGATCGGCACAGTCCGGTAAGCGCTGACGGCCCGTACGCCCAAACGGCCAGGATTTGGAAGGAACCGCCTGACATCGGCCCTCCGAATACCACCATGGAGCCGTCCGCCTTGAGGGAGGCGGTCGGTGCCGAATAGGGCACCTGTCAGGGATCGGGCATCACGAGGAGAGGGAAACGAGATGAACAAGTCGAGGGAAAGGTGTCGCGCCTCTCGGCGCGTGACATGCACGTTGGTTGGCGGCGGGTTGGCGGCCGCTTTGGCTGGCTCGACGTGGGCCACCGTGACCCAGGTGGACCCGGGAGCGAGCGTGATCCTTGACGGCGACCGCAACGTGCTCCGGGGCCGCGGCACGCTTGGTCAGGGCAACGCGGATCCCTTCAACGTGAACCTGAACGTTCGGGAACTGAAGATGGGAAGCAAGATCCTCTCGGCGGAGCGAGGCGACTTTCGTGCCCCCGCCGTGGTGGTGCTGCTTGCCAAGGACGACAGCGGCGCATTCACCGAGGTTCCGCCCGCGGCCGTGGCGCGCGATGCCAAGTCCAAGGCCGACTTCCGCATGGGGCTCACGCCCGACCTGGACACCCCCGAGCCCATCCAGCCACTCGACATTCTCAGCACGCCCGACCTGGGCCGGATGATGATCGAGGACGGCTCTCGAGCCACGCGAACGCAGATCTTCATGACCGTGCCCGAGCTTGACGACAATCCGCTGGCCAACGACGACTCGCCCGAGTTGCTGTTGATGGGCGGTGTTCCCAGAGAACCCGTCACGATCACGCCGATCCTGAGCGGAACGCCCGGGGACCCGGACAGCCTGGTGTTTGGGGAACCGTTCAAGGTCACGGCCAGCATCATGTCCAATGGCCTGACCGGGCTCAGCGTGACCTTTGCCGCGGCTGCCGCACCATCCCCCATCGCCGTGATCGGGCTTGACCTGTCCGGAGATCTGGGACTCAAGCCCGGCCAGACGGTCGTCGGCTATCAGTTGGAGGTGCCTGAGGGAGTGAACGTGCCCTTGAAGATGATGCCGGTGGGTGTGCCGGATGACATCTTCTTTGGCCAGTATGGCGGGCCGGATGACGCCATCGGCACCGTCGGGGACGTTCTGCTGACCGTGGACACCCCCGCCCCTTCGCCGCTCCTTGCGGAGCCGGAACTGGCGCCGCAGACCGATTACGCCGCGAATCTGCTGGGTTTTCAGGAGAGCGATCAGGCCTTCAACACTCCGCCCATTCCGCCACTGCCCCCCATTCCCGCGCCAGGTTCACTGGCGCTGCTTGTGGGTGCCGGACTGCTCAGCGTGCGTCGCCGCCGCAGTTGACTCCACGGCCGGCTCGGGCTCGTGGCCCATGACCTCCGACAGCACGCTGGTGGCGTAGCCGCCTCGAGGAAGGTCGAACGCGATCCGGATGTATGGGCCATGCTCGTCCACGCCGGACTCCACCTGGGGGTCCGTCACCTGCATGCGAAGGCTTCTCCGCTCGCCGGGCTCCGCGGTTGCCGCCAGCCGCGCCGCGCCCTCGCCGAGCGATTCGAGCGCCGCGCGCTCCAGTTCCGCGCACGCGTCCTCGGCCAGCATCACCTCGGCGCCGGGCATGGGCCCGGAGGGCGAGCAGTCCAAGGACCGCAGCCGCTCGTCCAGCCGCCCGGAACCCTCCGCCAGTTCCGCCGCCCCCACCCGGAACAGCGAGCGGCCGGGATGCAGGATGGCCAGGTCGCCCTGCACGAACCGATCGAACAGGCCCCGCCCCATGCGGTGGCCAAGCACCCGGTTGAAGGCGGCGCTCTGAGCCGCATGCACCCAGAGCCGCCGGGTGTGCTGCGGGATCGCCATCACCGCCTGCCGCGGCGAGCGACCGACGGCGAGCGCCCGGACCGCCGCCCGCTCGGCGCGCTCCTGACGACCCCATGCCGCCAGGCTGGCGTGCAGGTCGCCCTGGTCGTAGCCGGCCCGGGCCTGCCGCTGCGAGGGCGGGAACGGTGATCCGCGGCTGCCGAGCAGCTCATCCAACAGCGCCTGCCAGCGTTCCTGCGCAAGAAGCATGCCCAGCACATGCCCATTCAGGCGATGCCCGAATCGCTGCCGCCCGAAGGCGTTGGGGCATCCACGCCGCGCCAGCTCCTCCAGTCCGCGCCGCACCTGCGGCGCCCGCAACGGATCGCAGTCGCGGATTCGGATGGAGAAGCGGTTGCCTCGCAACTGCCCCGGGCGCAACTTGGCCTGGTGGCGCCGCGACCACAGGACCTGCAGGTTCGGGTGCTGGATGACCGGGGGATCAGGCAGGCCCGGAAGATGCACGGAGATGGTCTGCCGGGTGATCGCCACGCGGTCCTTCATGCCGGCGTGACCCACGGCGCGCGGCGGCACGCCGCAATGTCGGGCCACCACGTCCACCATGTCGTCGTGGCCAAGTCCGGACTTCTGGATGCCCATGTGCAGATGCTCACCCTGACCGCTGGGCTCGATGAGCGGGGTCTCGTCCACCAGAAAGTCCTCGGCACGCACCTTGATGCGGCCACCCACGGGGGGCAGGTCGAGCAGCCGGGCCGCCAGCAGAGGATCCGGACAGGGCCCGTTCACGGAAGCACGCCTGCCGTGCGCAACGCCGCGCGGATCTGCGGCACCGTCTCGCGTGACGGATCCACATGATGGGCGCGCCACCCCAGGGCCGCGGCAGCCTCCACGTTGTGGGGCAGGTCGTCAAAGTAGAGGATGCCCGAGCCCGAGGCGCCCACGCGATCCTGGAAGGCGGCAAAGATGCGGTGATCCGGCTTCTCCAGTCCCATCTGATGGGACGCGTGCCGGTGATGCAGCCGTTGGAAGAACGGCATGCCCTGCAGGTGTTCCCAGTGGAGGGCGTTGGTGTTGGAGAGACAGGCGGTCCGGTGGCCGCTTGCCACGATCTCACCGAGCATCTGGGGAACATCCGCGTACTCGCCCAGGATCCACGCCTGATGGACCCGGCGGGCGTCGGCGGCCGCCACGGCCGCGCCCGTGCATCGGCTCAGCCCCTCGAAGAAGTCATGGTCCGGAATCATGCCGCGCTGATGGAGCGAGACCAGGTCTTGCACCGTGGCGGGATCGCTCACGGATGGATCCGCCCCGCAGGCCACGCCCGCGGCACGGCAGCCCTGCGGCCAGTCACGGCAGATCCGCACCAGCACACCGCCCAGATCGAACGCCACCAGCACCCCTTGGGCGTGGGTCACGTCTCGTCGACCTCCTCGTCGGGCTCATGCTCCGGCCCGATCTCGGGCACCGGTCCCACGCCGGACTGCGCCTCGCGGGAGGCCTCGTCCAGCACCGCCTCGGCCACCAGGATGGGGACGCCCTTGGCCACACCCAGGGCGATGGCGTCGGAGGGGCGCGAGTCGATGCGCACCTCACGCTCTCCCTGCCGCACGATCAGGCTGGCGAAGAACGTGCCCTCGCGCAGGTCATGGATCTCGATGCGGAGCAGCGACCCGCCGAGGGACTCGATGACCGAGGCGAGCAGGTCGTGGGTCTGCGGCCGGGCGATCTCCAGGCCCTTGAGCCGGCGCTCGATGGCGAACGCCTCGGGGAGCCCGATCACGATGGGAAAGGCCCGCTCGCCCTGGATCTCGGAGAGCTCGATGATCTGCATGTCCGTCATCTCCCGGATGAAGATGCGGCTGAGCTGGACGGGCACCATCATGGAAGCCGCATGGTAGGCCGCCCAACGGGCCCGCCCCGATGCCCGTGCCGCTACCATCCCTACCCTTCACGCAACCTCGCACGCACCGGAGCATCCACCATGTCCACCAAGCATCTCTTCACCAGCGAATCCGTCTCCATGGGCCATCCCGACAAGCTGGCCGACCAGATCAGCGACGCCGTGCTTGACGCCATCCTGGCCCAGGATCCGCGCAGCCGCGTGGCCTGCGAGACGCTGGTGACCACGGGCACCGCCGTGGTGGCGGGCGAGGTGACCACCCGCGCGGTGGTGGACGTGCCGGCCGTGGTGCGGGCCGCGGTGCTGCGGGCGGGCTATGACAGCCCGTCCAAGGGTTTCGACGGCCACAGCTGCGGCGTGAACGTGCTGCTGGGCAAGCAGAGCCCGGACATCGCGCGCGGCGTGGACCGCAAGAAGAGGAAGGCCCAGGGCGCCGGCGACCAGGGCATGATGTTCGGCTTCGCCTGCAACGAGACCCCCGAGCTGATGCCGCTGCCGATCGCGCTCTCGCACGAGCTGGTCAGGCGGCAGGCCGAGGTCCGCGAGAGCGGCGCCATCGCGGGCCTTCGCCCCGACGCCAAGAGTCAGGTGACCGTGGAGTACCACGGCCTGAAGCCCCATCGCGTGGACACCGTGGTGCTGAGCACGCAGCACGCGCCGCAGTGGAACGGCCCGGCGGGCCAGCGGCGCCTGCGCGAGGCGGTGATCCGGCACATCATCAAGCCCGTGCTGGGCAAGTGGTGGAACGACCGCATCAAGGTGCACGTGAATCCCACCGGCCAGTTCGAGGTGGGCGGCCCGCACGGCGACTGCGGCCTGACGGGCCGGAAGATCATCGTGGACACCTACGGCGGCCGAGGACGCCACGGCGGAGGCGCCTTCAGCGGCAAGGATCCCAGCAAGGTGGATCGCAGCGCCGCCTACATGGGCCGCTACATCGCCAAGAACATCGTGGCCGCCGGCCTGGCCGAGGTGTGCGAGGTGCAGCTGAGCTACGCGATCGGCGTGGCCAAGCCCACCAGCGTGCTGGTGGACACGCACGGCACCGGCAAGGTGCCGGACGCGTGGCTGGCCAGGGAGACGCAGCGCGTGTTCGACCTGACGCCCGCCGGCATCATCGACTCGCTCGACCTGCTGCGACCCATCTACGTCGCCACCGCCACGCACGGCCACTTTGGCCGCCGCCCGGGCGAGGGCGGGCCGGGCACCTTCAGCTGGGAGCGCACCGACAAGGCTCCCATCCTGAAGAAGGCCGCCATGCGCAAGTACGCCAAGGCCCTCTCCGGCACCAAGGGCCGGCGCTAGGCCGCGGCCCGTGAACCCTGGCCGCGTCGCAGCCTTTGAGCGATTGACCAGGCTGGCGGAGGCGTTCCCACGCCTGGATCCGCCGCGCGAGGCGCTGCCGGCCATGGATGGTCGCGACGCCGCGTTGGCCCACTCGATCGAGCGGCTGGTGGTGCGCCGCTGGCTCACGCTGCAGCCGCTTCTGGAGCGGCAGCTCACGCGGCCCTGGGAACGCGTGGAGGCCGGCGTGCGTGCCGCGCTGCTGGGCGGGGCGGCCCAGCTCTTCCTGATGGACCGCGTGCCCGAGCACGCCGCGGTGGCCGAGACGGTGGAGTGGGCCAAGCGATCGCTTCGACCGGGATCGAGCGGCATGGTGAACGCCGTGCTGCGCGGCCTGGCCGGCATGCGGCTGGAGCGGCTGGACGCGGCCGCCGTGTCAGGGGGCAAGCTGGACGATCGAGCCCTGCTGCCGCTGGAGGATGGAGGGGCCTGGCGGCTGCGCGAGCCCATCTTCGGCGACGCGGCCCCCGACCGGCTCTCGCAGCGAAGCGGCGTGCCGCTGGGCCTGCTGCTCCGGTGGATCAACCGCTTCGGACACGCCAACGCGAGCGATCTGGCCATGCACACGCTGATGCCCGCGCCGCTGGTGGTGCACGGGCTTCCGGCCGGGCTGTCGGGCACCGCGCCCATCCCTGGTCTGGACGCCGTGGTGTGGGAGGGCGAGCACGCCGGACTGGTGGAGGCGATGGGCGCGCACCCGGGGGCACGCGTGCAGGACGCCGCGAGCGCCATGGCGGTGGCGATGACCGCCGAACTTCGGCCCGCCGTGATCGTGGACGCGTGCGCGGGCCGCGGCACCAAGTCGCTGCAGCTGGCGGCCCTGCACCCGCAGGCGCGCGTGGTGGCGTCGGAGCCCGACGCCGACCGTCGCCGCAGCCTTCACGAGACCGCGGCCCGGGGTGCCCGTGCCGGCATTCGGGTGGAGGTGGCCGAAGGCGAGGCGTCGCGTGGGCTGCTGGGAACCGCGGACCTGCTGGTGCTGGACGTGCCCTGTTCCAACACCGGCGTGCTGCCGCGGCGAGCCGAGGCCATGCACCGATTCAGCCCGCGCTCGCTGGATTCGCTGGTGCAGCTGCAGCGCCGGATCCTGGAGGAGCACCTGCCCCTGCTGCGGCCCGGCGGCGCCATCCTGTACGCCACCTGCAGCGTGGAGCCCGAGGAGAACGAGCGTCAGATCGCGTGGATCGCCGGCCGCGTGCGGACCGCCACGCCCCGCACCGAACGTCGGATGCCGGAAGGACTTCCGGGCGAGCCCGCAAGCCGCTATCGCGACGGCGCCTTCGCGGCCCTCCTCACGGATGTGCACCCCAAGGGGCCGACCGACGGGGCCGCGCGGTAGCATTGGCCGTTTCCCCATTGGGAGTTCGGCATGAATGTCCTGGATGTCCTGAAGCCCGACTGCATCAAGGTGCCCCTGGCGGCCAGCGAGAAGAAGGCCGCCATCGAGGAGCTGGTGGACGTGCTGGCGAACGCCGGCGCGGTGCTGGATGCGCAGGAACTCAAGACGGCGGTCTGGGCCCGCGAGCAGCAGCGCAGCACGGGCATCGGCGAGGGCCTGGCCATTCCCCACGGCAAGGGCGCCGCGGTGCAGCGCGTGGCCATGGCCATCGGCATGCCCACCGCGCCCATCGAGTACGACAGCATCGACCACAAGCCGGTTCGGCTGATCGTGATGCTGGTCAGCCCGCCCGAGAAGGTCTCGGAGCACGTGCAGGTGCTCGGACGCCTGAGCCGGCTCATGACCGACGTCTCGTTCCGGGAGCGCGCCTACACCGCCCGAAGCGGCCAGGAACTGTTCGAGCTGTTCCGCAAGGCCGAGACGGCGGACTGAGCCATGCCGCGGGATCCGTACCAGGTCCTGGGCGTCGCCAAGGGAGCCTCGTCCGACCAGATCCGCGAGGCCCACCGCAAGCTGGCCAAGAAGTACCACCCCGATCTGAACAAGGCCGCGGAGGCGGCGGAGCGGTTCAAGGAGATCCAGGAGGCCTACGACCTGCTCAGCGACGAGTCCAGGCGCAAGCAGTACGACCAGGTCGGGTTCGCCGGTCCGGGAGCCGCACCGGGTGGCCCGGGCTTTGGCGGCGCGTCGGGCTGGTCCAACGTGGATCCCTCCACCTTTGAGGAGATCTTCGGCGACTTCATGGGAGGCGGCCGGCGCGGAGGCCGCGACACCGGTGCCCAGGCGGGGCAGGATCTGGAGAGCGACATCACGGTGGACTTCATGACCGCCGCGTTGGGAGGCGTGCGGCACGTGAGCCTGCAGACCGACAACGGACCCCTGTCGCTGGACGTGCGCATTCCAGGAGGCATCGAGACCGGTGGCCTGCTTCGGTTGCGAGGCAAGGGGCTGCAGGGATTCGGCGGCGCCCCGCCCGGCGACCTGGTGCTGCGCGTGAGCGTGGCGGCGCATCCGTGGTTCCGTCGCGAGGGGCTCGAGGTGCTGCTGGAGGTGCCCATCTCCATCGCCGAAAGTGCGCTGGGGACGACCGTGGAGGTTCCCCTGCTCGAGGGCACCGCCAGCCTGCGCGTGCCGCCGGGCACCGGCAGCGGCAAGCGGCTTCGACTCAAGGGCAAGGGCATCCGGGGCCGCGATCGTCAGGGCGACCTGCTGGCGGTGATCCGCGTCGACGCGCCCGTGTCGCTGGACGACCAGGACCGCGTGGCGCTGGAACGGATCCGGGCGAACGAGCCCGATCCCCGGTCCAAGGCCCCGTGGAAGTCCTGACGCCGATGCGCCCGGCTAGCGAACCAGCGGTCCGCCCTCGCCAGGCTGGCGCAGGCTGACCACGTCGGGCAGGTTGCGGAACCAGCCGTCGTGATCCAGGCCGTAGCCCGCCACGAACAGGTCGTCGATGTCGAAGCCCACGAACTCGCATGGCGTGGCCATGGCCAGGGGCCGCCGCTTGCGAAGCAGGACGCAGGCCCGGACGCTGGCGGCGCCACGCTGGGCCATGTCCTGGCGAAGGAACGCCAGCGTGCGACCGCTGTCCAGGATGTCGTCGACCAGCAGCACGTGACGGCCCTGCACGCCGGGCATGACCCCCTCGATGCGTGGCCCTTGCGAGACCGTGCCGCGGCCGTAGCTGCGCACGGTGGCCACGTCCACGCGCACCCGGTTGGGAAGGCAGCGGACCAGGTCCGCGGCGAAGATGAACGCGCCGGTCATGACCGGCACGATCACGATGCCTTCGGCGCCGTCGCCGTAGGCGCGCACGATCTCGGCGGCCAGCTCGGGCATGCGCGTCGCGATGGCCTGGGCCGGCACCACCACCTCGGCGGGACGCAGGGGCTGGTCGCTCATGGATTGCGGAGCCTCGCCTGCAGGCGCTCGTTCACCACCTTGGCGTCGGCCTTGCCGCCCGAGAGCTTCATCACCGCGCCCACCAGCCGGCCGATCGCGGCCATCTTGCCCGCCGCCACGTCCGCCGCGGCCTGGGGCTGCGCGGCGATGGCCTCCTGGCACCATCGGTCCAGTGCGGCGTCGTCGCGGACCTGCAGCAAGCCGTGCCGCTCGGCCAGCTCGCTCACGGAGGCGTCGCCCTGGCACAGGAGCCCGAAGATCTGGTCGGCGGCCTGCGGACCCACCGCGTTCGCCTCTCGCAGTGCCACCAGCTCCGCCACGCGCTCCGCCCGAACGCCCAGACCGGCCAGCGAGGTGCCTTGCTCGTTGGCCCACTTGGCGCCGGTGTTGCGCAGGAACTTGCCGATGGCGAAGCCCGCCTTGGCGCCGCCACCGGCCGCCGCCACGCAGGCCTCGAACCACAGGCAGTCCTGGCGCTCGGCGGTCAGGTTCTCCGCGTCCACCGGAGCCAGGCCGTAGTCGCGCTCGTAGCGCGCCCGCCGCGACAGGGGCAATTCCGGAAGCTCCGCCTTGAGCCGATCCAGCCACGCCGTGCCGATCTCCACCGGCACCAGGTCGGGATCCGGGAAGTAGCGGTAGTCGTGCGCGTCCTCCTTCTCGCGCTGCAGCACGGTCTCCTGCCGATGGTCGTCCCAGCCGCGCGTGCTCTTGGCACCGCGACCCATCACCCGGCCATCGCGCTTCCATGCCTCCACCTGCCGGACCGCCTCGTGCTCGATGGCGCCCTTGACCGCGCGGAAGGAGTTGAGGTTCTTCACCTCCACCACCGGCGTGCGCACCTCGGTGCCGTCCTGCAGCGTGATGGACACGTTCACGTTGGGCTCGAAGCGCATGTGGCCCTTCTGCATCACGCCCTCGGTCACGCCGAGGAAGCGGCAGAGACCCCGAAGCTCCTGCGCAAAGGCCACCACCTCGTCCGCGGCGCCGAAGTCCGGCGCCGTCACGATCTCCAGCAGCGGCGTGCCGGCGCGGTTCAGGTCCACCAGGCTGCCGTCGTAGCGAAAGCCGCCGGGCAGCTCGTGACCGAGCTTGCCGGTGTCCTCCTCCAGGTGGGCGCGGATGATGCCGATGCGCTTGGCGCCGCCCTCGATCGGCAGCTCGAAGAACCCGTCGCTGCAGAGCGGCTGGTCGTACTGGCTGATCTGATAGCCCTTGGGCAGGTCGGGATAGAAGTAGTTCTTGCGGTCCCATCGGCAGCGCTTCGCGATGGCGCAACCCAGCGCCAGGCCCACCAGCACCGACATCTCCACGGCCCGACGGTTCATGACCGGCAGCGTGCCCGGCAGGGCCGCCACCAGCGGGTCCACCAGGCTGTTGGGCGGGCGGCCTTCCCAGTCCGGGTGGGCCGGACTGGGCGCCCGCGTGAACATCTTGCTCCGCGTGGCGAGCTCCACATGGATCTCCAGACCCACGATGAGCCGGGTCGCGCGGATGGCGGGCGATGCAACCGTCACGACCGGATCATAAAGTGCCCGTTGATGCACCGCGCCCTGCCGCCATCCCGGGTCCTGGCCGCGTTCCTGCTCCTGGCGGCATGCGAACTGGAGCCTGAGGTGGTGCCGGTGCAGATCCGGCCTGCGGAGCGATCCCAGCGTCTGGAGAACGCGGCTGGCGATGCGCCAACGCAGGATCACGTGGAGCCGACACGGCCTCGCGTCGATCCTGTGGCCCGACCTCGTCGACCCCACGCGGCACCGCAGCCGGGCGCGGACGCGTCGCGACCGGCACCCCAGACCGCCACCAGACCTCAGGAACGGCCGAGCGAGGCAAGCTCCTCGCTGGAGACGGCGGCTTGGAACGTGCCCACGACGCCTTCATCCGCTGGACTGAACGCGGTGATGCCCCTGGCACGGCCGAACGGACCGCTGGAGATCGAGGTGATGGCCCCCGCGGACCACGGCGATCTGGCGTTGCTGGTGCTGGATCGCCAGGAACGCGTCCTGGCCGAGATCAGCGTGGTGCCGGGCCGCATGAACCTGCTGGCTCTGGTGCCCGACCTGGCCCGGGCCACGCGGACCGCATGGATCCAGCTCATCGCGGACGGCACCGCGGTGGGTTCTCCGCTGTGGATCACGCCGCTGCGGGGCTCGCCACCCGTCCGCACCGTGTCGTCCACGCGTCCCGGCACGCAGGACCCGTACACGCGCATCGTGGGATGGGGCGACCGCGCCCTGGATCCGACCGACCCGCAGACCGGCGCCGTCATGGGCGGCTGGAGCGTTCCCGATCCCGTGGTGACCAGCGGCTACCGCGTGGAGCAGGCCGTGGATGCCAGGCTGGTCACCAGCGAGGGATCCATGCTGGTGGCCTTGGCACCCGATGCCGCGCCGGCCACCGTGGACAACTTCCTTCGACTCGCCCGATCGGGATTCCTGGACCGGACCACCTTCCACCGCGTGGTGCCCATGGACCGCGAGGGACGCCCGTTCGTGATCCAGGGGGGCGACCCCACGGGCACGGGCGACGGCGGTCCGGGCTGGAACCTGGCCATGGAGCCGAGCGACCTGCCGCATGACCGCGGCGTGCTGGGCATGGCTCGCGGCGACGACCCGGACAGCGCCGGCAGCCAGTTCTACGTGTGCCTGTCCCGAGAGGGCACGGCGAGGCTGGATGGCCAGTACTGCACCTTCGGGCAGTTGCGCGACGGATTCGACGTGCTGGATCGGATCGCCGCCACGCCCATCGGTGACGCGACCACCGGACGCCCCAAGGATCCGCCGCTGCTGGAGCGCGTGGAACTGGTTCCGGCCCCGCCGCGCTCGCCAGCAACGCCGGCAACGCCGGC
>Ga0169931_10011398_pt1 | contig 12529 bp, 8 predicted proteins | sample Kivu_15m_20L_FD_129675 | JGI IMG/M metagenome (GOLD analysis project Ga0169931, IMG submission 129675) | Freshwater microbial communities from Lake Kivu, Western Province, Rwanda to study Microbial Dark Matter (Phase II) - Kivu_15m_20L... | ecosystem: Environmental > Aquatic > Freshwater > Lake ...
AACTTTAAGTTTGTTTAATGAATTTGAACAACCTGCTTTTTACGATCCAATGGAAGCCATTAAGAAGCCAATAGAGCCTCCTACAGTTCCAGAGCCCCCAGAGCCTGTATTTCCCGAACCTGCCTCAACAGGCACTGACGGACCTCCTGAACCCCCGCAGACTGCAACAACTACTTTTCCCGCTACCGGCGCTTCTCCGATTCCTCAAGCTCCTATAAAAAAACAAACCTTAGAGGAAATGCACTCTGATTGGACTAAAGATAAAACATCCGAAAACATGCAAAAGATTTTTGATGAACTTTCACCAGATATTGATAAGGCAATTTACGCCTATTCTGGCCTTAATGCTGGTCCTGCTGTAAAGAGTAAGGCTAAAGTATTGGCAGCAAAAGCTATAAAAACTTATGACCCTAAATCTGGAGCATCTTTAAAAAGCTGGGTATATACCCAGCTACAGCCTTTAAGCAGATACTCCAGAGATCTTAATCCTTCTCCTATGCCAGAGCGTGCCTATCAGCAGCTAAGTTCGATTAAGAAGTATGAGGCTGAGTTCTACGAAAATAAAGGCCGTCCGCCTTCGGATGCAGAATTGGCAGACTTAACTGGAATGTCGGTAAAGCAAATTCAAAAAGTAAAGGAAATGGAAAAGAAGACCTACAGCGAAGGGCACACTATTTACTCTGGAAGCACCCCTGCCACCTCTCAAGAAATTACTGCAACCGAAAATACTAATTTCAAAAAGAACGTACTTGACACTTTATATAGTTCGCTAACTCCTCAAGAACAGTTAATCTTAGAGTATAAATTAGGCTATAATAATAAAAAGATACTTTCTAATAATGAAATAGCTAAAAAACTTGGAGTAAGCCCAGGAAGAGTCAGTCAACTTACCTCAGAGCTATCTAAAAAGCTGGAGAAGTACGTAGAGTTAAATAAAGGCAGCATGTGAAAGAAGTAACCAAGATCGCTTTTAAGGCACTCAAAAAAGCCAGCAAGGACTCCTCCTCTGGCTTGAGCGGTGGTTCTTTTTTTAGAAATTTATGGGAGCCGGAAGAGGGAAATAATAACTTCAAAGAGTTGGTCGATATGTTTGATCGTTCTGAGTTGGAGCAAGAATATACTGCCACCGTCGTCCGTGAGTCTTTTAAATTCTTTGATTTGATGAAATTGCAGATGCAGAACGATGCAGTGGCTCCAATTCATAGAGATATGGCCTATAGGTACTCGTCTAGGATAAGCAGAGTGCTAAACGAGGTTGGTAGAAGGGAATCCATGGCCAAGGATAAGACGGGAATCATATCTCAACTTGAGGATGCCATTACTGGATTCTTGGCTGCTAGAGGAGGGGAGAGATGACGGTATCGCAGAACTATGTAGGCAAGAATGTGGATATATGCGTGCTTGAGACTGGAGCTTTTGCCGGCCCTGCTGATGTATTCGTCGGCTGGGAGCAGTCGGGAACAGTTATTTCCGGGCCCTATAAAATAGTGCAAAAGTTTGTAAAGTTTCTGCTGACCGAACGAGGTACCGTACCATCCAACGCAACATACGGAACATCATTCATAGGCAAACTTACAACTGGTCGGATATCTACACAACTTGCTTTGTCTCTTGAATTCTATGCCGATTTGCCTGAGATACTTAATTATATAGACTCTACGAATCTCAATCCAAGTCCTGATGAAACTTTATCAAAAGTAACATTGCAGTCTTTTATCGTATCTTCAGATTCGGCTATAATGAAGCTTTTATTTGAATTTAAAGACTCCTCCACAATATTGACTCCAGTGAATATACCTACGATTTAATATGGAAACTCCACTAGCTGAACAATCCCCAGAAAAGGTCTATGCAAAGGAAGAGCAAATACTCTCCTTTGTAAAGGCTACGTACCCAAATTTAGATCTATCGCCAGGAACCATCTTGAGGGATTTGGTGGTAAAACTATATGCGCACCTCGAAACTCGTGTACAAGAGCAGATTGATCTGGCTACTATCTCTAGCAGTTTGCTTGAAATTAGCAAAAATCCTAATGTCGTAGACAACGAGCAGGTATCTAGAGTATTGTCTAATTTTAATGTCGAGCGAGGCAGTGGATCGACAGCATCCGGACTGTTAAGGCTGTTTTTAACCACAAGCTCCTCTGTAGTAATATCTCCCGACACTAAGTTTACAGTTGGCGGTGTGATCTTCAGCACCCCTTCTTCATATGTGCTAGTTACTTCAAATAATTTTACAGGAGCTGCGTCTCAAAGACTTATAGAGCCCTCGGGTACCCTGTTTACCGCCACCTTACCGGTATCGGCAACTAATCCTGGGTCCGCAGGGAATGTCAGAGCGTCAACAGTGATTTCCTCTATTGTTCCAGCAATATCTTCTATAGTATCTGGAAAAGCTGATTCCGATTTCATCGGAGGTGATGACGTAGAAGACAATGTATCTTTACTTAACAAGGCTAAGGCAGGGGTGGTCGGCAAAGCGCTTTCAGGCAGGGCGCACATAAATGCCAAGTTGAAGTCTCAATTTGCTGAGATAAGGGACGTCGGAGTGGTGGGATTTCTTGATCCAGAAATGCATAGAGATGTTGTCGACGAAGTCCACATAGGTAACAGAATAGATTTATATGTTAAGTCTGCAAGCTATCCCTCGAGGATAACGGAAAGGCTGCCTATGCAGATGATTTCCTATGACGATAAGTACACCCAGGAGGCGATATTTGAAATTGCGTTGCCGCCATCTAAAGCGTCCGGCGTATACACAATAGAATCTATCCGCTCCAATCTAACGCAGGCTGGATCGTTTGAGCTCATATCCGATAAAAGAACCATGCAGGGAAATTCAATTCACTTGGTTTCCGATAAGGAGACTCCTGCGTTTACTTCATATCAAAATATAGTATTTAGATTTAAGATTCCGTATATTTATATAAATGAGTGCGCACTACCGACTAATAGCAGTATGAGCTCGTGGGTAAGTACTGCTCAGCCGCCTTCAATATTTCTCACTCAAGCAGACCAGTTCCACGTATACATAGAATACTTAAAGATGCCTAATCTTAAGGAGGTACAGGGTTACATCGATTCGGCCGAGGAGCGTAGTCTCAGCGCAGACATGCTTGTAAAGGCGCCTATTCCTGTAATGTGCAGTATGCAGATGCGATTACTTAGACCTACTGGCTCCGAAAGTCCTAATGTAAATATTCTAAAATCGGCACTGGTATCTAAGTTCAACTCTTTTGGAATAGGAAAATCAATTCCAGCAAGCGCCTTGATACATACAGCTTATCAGAATTTGCCGGCCGGATATTCTATAGATCTACCAATACATATGTACGGCGTCATTATAAATCCAGACTTATCGAAGGATGTAATTTTTTCTTCTGATGCGCTGAGGCCCCCTAAAAACTATTCTAAGGGTGTTAGTGAAAACACCTGCGCTTTCTTTATAGAGGCTAATCTTATCGATATCTCCATAGTGGAGTGCAACTCTTGAAATCACTGAAGACCAGTTATGTACTGTCCCTGCTGGGAACTTTTTGGTCCAAATTTTTCAAATCTTTCAAATTGCTTAAATCTATAGTTTCTGGGCAGCTGAGCTTACACGCTCAGTCTGAGCAAGCTATAGACGAGCTGCTGCTGTCTACATCAAATATTGAGATGCCTGCAGGTAAAACGACTGTGTGGGAGAAGTACATATTTAATAATTACAATCAAGCCAAAGAGGTATTTGGAAATTCAAACAGTAAATATGGTTTTAGTTATTTTTATGGCGAGCCCAGTAACAATGTTGCTCAATATGCGATACCTGAAGGAATACTATCCATACCTTTTATGTATGACAGCATTTCCAATCCCACTAAGGTCTTAATCGAAGGGGTAGATTATAAATTATCTAAAGGCTTGCTGACTTTTAAACAAACTTTAAATGCTTTGCCAGCAATATTTTACGCTAAGAATGTTGTAAAGGAATCTGGATTTGTAACTAGCAGACTTGGCTATGCCGTAGGAGTTCAGCTATCCGACGAAGTATATAGAAAAGTGCCATTCAAACATATATGGAGGCTATTTTCTTACGGTCAGAATTATTTTGACCTTATAAACATGCTTGGATATTGCGCCAATTCTCCTATAAGCCAGCAAGATGAGACAGTGGAGGCAGTGTTTAATTATCCAAATGTTTGCCAAATCATAACTAATAAGTCTTGCTATATGGTAAAGCCGTCAAAAATAAAACAGGATATTGTCGTAGGTAAATTAGTTAAAAAGGGCGAATGCTTTACGTATGGGGTGGAGATCCTGCACGATAAATCTTCAAGTATTTTGGAAAACATTCCTCAAAATTATAAATCAAATAATACATTTAGATATGGCAGTAAACTGGCAAAAGCCAGTTCTTTAATTGTTATAAAGGCAGATATAGATGGGACGGCGAGCTCCGCACTAAAGGTATTACGACAAGTACTGCCTTTGAATATTAAAACTTTAATATTTACAAATGCGGACGTCCCAGCTGCTAATGCGGTTAATGCTAATTTTTCTTTTACATGCTCTGGAAATTCGTCGATTAAGCCTCCTAGCGCTATGATTGGCGTCAACTCTGACTCAAACCCAAAAATCTCCATTAAAGCTCAAGGCAGAGTAAAATACACCTCCTACGGATATTAAAATGCCCACAGTAACTGTATTTACATCAGAATTTCCCAAAGCAATGGCAGAGGCCGTCTCAGAAAAGCCTCATAAAATGTTTTTGTACCTGGAGTACATTAGCGGTTCTCCTCCTAACTATCCAGCTGCAAGCGCTGTGCCCGGATTCTCAGATCCTAAGACTTACTATTCCACATTAGGGTCTTCATCAAACTACCTTAGAGTGCCTGCAATAAAAGATCCAAATGTTCAATTAAACAACTCTAGCCCCTATTCAGCAACTGTAAACTTTTTTGGACAGTCTGATTCCGCTGCAACAGGGGTAAATGAATCCGGAGCGGGGTTTGTAAACGGCGTTGCCTGCTACGGAGCGGCATTGGTTCTGGCACCTTTTGAGCAAGATAAAACCCAGGATCTAGTCATAGCCAGGGCGTATTTCACAGATGCTCCTTTGATGAAGACAGCTAGCTCCGAGCTGTTCGTAACCTTCCCATTCTCCACTAGCATAACTGGTTGACGCAAATGATCATTCAATCGTGGCAAAACATCCTAGACTCAATTAGAAACGGCGAACCTGTAACCGCAGAGGTTGCCAATCGCGCCATATTTCAACTTGCTCAAAGAACTGAGCACCTCAAGACTCGTCAGGATGCGCAAGATTACGCCCAGGCACTATTCGTAGCAGACGCTCCGTTCACCGCAGATGTCAGAACCGGTCACGCCGTTTACTTTGATATAATTGCAAATAAGTTTGCGCCAGCGTATGCCGAGATGGTATATAAAGATGGTTACCTATCCTTAAGCGAAGCAAGCGCAGTGGTCGGCCTCGTCGTTAACAAGGATACTGCGGACTCAGGTGTAATAGTCGTTGAGGGTCTGATTGATCCGACTAAGTATACCGGCATAGACTGCACCGGCGACGACATGACGGCAAATATGCTGGTAAATCAGAACGACAGGGGTCTGCTATATCTGTCCTCCGGATTTGCAAATGCCGGATCCCTGATACCAAAACCTGGAGTGCTCAACGTTCCAGTATGCCATCTTTTTGACTCAAAGCATCTTTTGGTCAGACCTCCAGTATCGTCTGCCCTTGAGACACAGGCTCTTAAATTCAATCTACATAGCGGACCCGCAACGCCAGAGCTTATACTGCAGAGAGTGTCGGGGTCGACACCAGAGAACTTTGCATCGGCGCCGTTCTTAGTTGGAGCAAAGGTGCGATTGGTGTCCGTCGTTTCAAACAATCCTGACGGAGCTATTATAGACACCTATTTAACCGCAACGGTGCACAAGATCGACCTTACCCCTGGTAAGATATCGCTGATAGATGTTAAGGTCTCAAAGCATCTGGTGGAATTGCTTGGATCTACTGCTCTAATAGGTGAGTACTCTTCTGTGATGAAAGCTCCGTCGGGAAAGGAGCTGGTCTTAAAGCCTATGGATTCGCTAACAGGAACCAGAATAAGCTACAACTCAGCCTCCATCTCCTCATACGTATCCGTAATCCTAAACGACCAAGTTGTGTCCGGACACTCCATAAATACAGACTACGTGGACAATAGTCTTCCAGGATGGTTGCCGGCAACTTCTACCTACTTTCCTGACGTTCAGATACCTGCAGGAGCAAGATATGGATACAACTTTGCAGCCGACAGCAACCTGAATCAGCTTTTTCCAGAAGGCGTAGTTGGAACTTACGTAGTTTTCAAGGATGGCCAAGCTGTATCCTCCCAAGTAGTCAGCACCAACAGCAACGCCATTTGGTGGTTTGACAGCTTCAACGAACTCCCTTGGGGCAAGTTAGGATACTACCCCAGCGATAGACATATACTGCCAAACACCAACATAACCTACACTGACTGGAGTCTAGATAACGCCGAGAGCATCATAAAGCCCACCCAACTTACTCTGGTGTATACAAAACTGGTAAGCGGCGGGATCAGGGTAGTGACATCGTTGGAGACCGATGCCGACTCCCCTCTACTGATCACTGATCCTCAGGGGAATCCTGCAACAACCGGACCTTTGAAGTTGAGTGCGGGATTCACCGTAACCAATCCTTCTAATTCGGAGACTGGCGCTATAGTTGTAAAAAACATAACCGGATTCGCCATGAAGCGCGGACCGGTGGTCGAAAAAGTACTCGCAGGCGAGAACATCCAGCTGAGCTCTACCTTGCCTAATGGTCAAGGTAGCGTAACTGTTTCGGTAGCCGGACTAGACGGAAAGTTAGAAGGACAGCCTGACATCCTTGCCATAGACGACATACTAGTCGAAAAAGATACAGCTTTGCCTTTTTTTTATTCAGCAATGCCTCCAGGTAAGAATTCATGTATACTGGGTAAAATAGATATTCCAGAATTTTTACAGAGCGCCCACAAATTAAAATTAATTTTTAACTTTATAGCTTTACATCAAGCCCAAGAACAATTACCCCTTTTGTCCTTGACTTGGATTTCAATGAAAGCTCCGCCGATCGAGGAGGCGTACAGTTTATCCAGTGGTCCAAATGTTCCGGTTTTTGGAGAATACGTGGAGCCCAGTCATGCCGAAGGTCCCGGCATGAGCCCGTTTATTGGAGTAGTAAGTAATAGAGACAACTTTAGAAGAGAGGTAGATACGGCTCTAGTGACTGCCGGAGGGACGGTATTCTTTAAATTGGAGAGATACGGCTTAAATCCAGAAGAAGAGACTCCTTTTTATCCCCATAAAATTGGCGTAGTGTCAATCAAATATAGACTTGAAAAAGTTGTTGTTTGATTAATTTGATATGCGCCGAGCTTTTAGTACACTAGACTTTTTGGCTAGGAGGCTATTATATGTCTGGAATCATAGGAACTGAATGGCTAAACTCTAATTTGCTGAGAAACTATCCTCTCAGCCAGTCTGCCACATTAAAATCAATAGATGGTGCGTTTGTCATTCCTGATAGCCTTATGGTGGATATGAAAATTGCCATACCATTTTTAGCTAACTTTCACCCAACAAATGCCTACGTTAGTGCCATAACCGTATACCCGCAGGGATTTGTAATTCAGTTAGGATATAAAGACATTACCTCTATCGCTGTATCAGATCCCATTCTTTTCTCAGGATTTCAAGAATATTCAGCCACTTATTTCAGAGGAGTGGTAAGCGGATTGGCAGACTTTTCTCAACTTTTTGGTACAGCTATTATCGGAAAAGTAGATTCCATAAAATCTTATCTTGGCACGTTTAAATTTCAATTGGCGGGAGGGAGATTAGAGTCATCCGTAGTATCAGTTGGGGCCAAAAGAATAAGTGGAATCAAGGTAGTAAGGTCTGAGGCAACTACTCCGGTGCTTTCCGGACAAATTTCTTTTGAGAGTGGCTCAAACCACTCAATTCAAGTAACTGAAAACACCTTGAAGTTTAATGCAGTAAACGGAGAAGGTCTGCAGGCACAGTGCGAGTGCAATGACGTACAGCTAGGACCGTGTATACGCACGATAAATAATGTTCCAGGCGATCCTTTGGGTAACATAGTTGTAGCCGCCGGAGATTGCATATCGATATCCAATCAATCAGGCGGAATATCTATATCCGATTCGTGCGCAAAGCCTTGCTGTGGCTGCAACGAACTGCAAGTCGTAGTCAACGATGTCGAGTCGTTATCTACTCAACTATCTTCTCTTGCCAATCAAATAGCCATACTGACCAGTAATGTTCAGTCACTGCAGGCTACTTGCCTGGGATCAAATGTAGATTCATCAAGTTGCGCTCAAGACGGAAGCTAAAATGCGCATAGATAATTATAATAGTGCTATACACGATATTTATACGTTTGATGAGACCTACCTGAAACTCATTAGCTGGGGATTTGGAGCAGGTCCCATAATCCCTTGCGTTGCAACAGAGTATTCGTCTTATGTAAATGCCAACGGTCAAACAATTGCAATTCCTCCCGGGAGTCCACTTCCTGATGGATTCATATTTAGACAGCACGCTCCAGTAATTGGGTATAACCCCGGAATGGCCTCTTTCCTGCAGTCAAGGGGAGTTGACGTACCTGATTTCAGCGGACTGCATGTTAGAAATAGAGGGTCAAATCTCAATAGGTTTGCGCTCAGATCTGATACCGGCTTCGCACTTGGCGAACCTTTCTTTTACTATTCGAGTCCGACGGATCTGACTATCGGAATGTATGCCCCAGATCCTATTTTGGATCCCCTTGAGCACAACAATTGGAACAATGGGGTGCCGCCATTCTGCATGGTGTCTCCGAAGCACTTTCTTGGGTGTAAACACTTTGTAGGGAATACAAATACTGCAAATCAGACTATACGACTTATTAGAAAAGACGGTGTGATAGTTTCTAAAGAGGGTGTATTTGTATCTTCAAATCAGGATGCTAATTTATATAGACTGATAACTCCACTTACTGAGGAAGAGCAGGGGCAAATTAAGTGCTACGATATAGTTGACTTTAGAAATATTCCTCTTGGAGTAAAAATTTGGAGACAAGATTCAAACGGTAAATATACGGTATACGTTGTTACTCAAAGTAGCAATTACTTTCCTAAGCCTGATGGATCCTCCAATCCATTTGGATATACGCCTATAGTATATAGGCCATATCAAGACCATTCTGGAAATTTTCCAGTTCCTTGGAAGCCTAGCGAATATGGGCCAAACGCCATAAATGGTTTTGTTTGGAGTGGCGACAGCGGAAGCCCGTTACTGCTTACTGCAAATGGACAAACTTATTTATACGGCTTTAGCGCTGGCATCATTGGATCATTTAACAAAAATGACGAAGAAACTCAATGGCTATTAACAGCGTTGGCTGAAGACGGTGTGGTAAAAGACCTTGTAAATATTGCAGCAACCACCCAGTTTAAATTACCGACGGCCTACAAGGCTGGATTTTTAGAGGAAGCGGAGTCTAGCAGTCTTCCATTTATAGCTAAACATCCAAGTGGAAACCCCCCTATAGTAAATGTAAAGCTTTCTGGGGAGTACAGCATATACCCCGGAGAGCAGGTTTACCTTAACGACATAGAGATATTTGAGATCTTTGACACTTCAATAGATACACCTTTTATCGAAGAAGGTTTCGTCCTTTATGGACTTACATGCAACGTATATGCTGGCGATAGATTATTGATAAGTAAATCAGACTTTGAATCATCAGGAGTTTACAAGGCAGGCATTGTAAATATTGGAAAATACAATCACCTTCAACTAAATATAGACGAAGGAAGGCTGGCATTGACAGTAGTGTTTTTAAATACAACGCCTGTTGATTTTAGTCCAACAGATAACTTTCCGCTATCTCCCTTTTGCTTGGAACCTTACGCTGGACAGGTGTCGCTAAATTTACAAGATTATCATATATCTACAGGATTGTTAACTTTTTCCCCAGGATACAATTACCAATTAAATTATAAATCTGAAAATTCCACATCAATAAATTTTGCTGTATCGATAGGAGCTGGAGAGGGGCTGCAGCCTTGCGAAGATCCTGTAGATGTACCTAGGTACCTTAGATCTATAAATGGGGTATCGCCAAACGACACAGGCGATATAAAGTTGCAAGCCCCCTCGGAAGATTGTGTCAGCGTAGATACAGGATACTCTGTTACGTCAGGTGCGTCAGGTGGGAAAATAAAACTTGATTCTCACTGCGCCCCGTGCTGCAGATGCACCGACTACAAGAATTCATCGGACTACATAAAAGGCGTAGCGATAAAGTACAATGAGCTTATAAAACAATATAATGCTCTTGTATCCATTTACAATAATATTCAAACTAATTTTGAAGATAGTTTAACCCCCTGTCCAACTCAAGGAAAGCTTAATTCCAGATTTAGAATGTGGCCTCAGCAGAATTTCAAAGTTCAAGTGCAGGCCATGGTAGAAAACAACACTAGTAAACCAACGATAATCAAGAAACTTAAACTTGAGTTGGATTTAAGCCTTTACGATGCAATATCGGCGGTAGATCCAGAAACAAATGCTACGTATACGATGGAAGCAAATGCTAGTGTGGCCGCAGTACCGCTTGAGGATGCGTCGTATTTGTACTACAAGAATCTGAATCCAGTATCGCAGGGCTTCACATTCAGCGTACCGCAATCTGGATCACTTAAATTCGAGGCTGATCTGACTCAATCTGGAATGCCTGTTCCTGGCGGACCCCCAGGGCAAAGTCCTTATATAACTCCGCCATGCAGCGGGTACGCTATGATAACTGGCGGCTTTGTTATAGTTGATCCTCTGTTTAGAAAGATAGTATCGCTTAATTACAGTTCGGGACTTAACATAAAATTACGTATAGTATTTAAATACACTGGAACGGCTGAAAATGAAGATCCATGTACTCGTCCGGATGAGGCGGAACATCTCCTAGTCCCACTTTCTGGAGTGGTAAGGCCCGTAATAATACGGCCTAACAAAAGTTCGGTTAATCCATGCGATTCAATACAGCCTAGCACAATAGTTCAATCTGTAGATGGGGAAAATAATATTTCATTTAATTTAAGCTTACCTCAAGTAACCTATGGTGGCGGCCAGGTAACGCTCACCTATAAATCCTTGACAAATGAAGGCTGGCAAGAGGTTTCCTCGTCTACAGTTGACACAACTGTCGGAGACGCAGGAACTCAGGCAATTTCTTTAGGATCTCCTCCCATCGAATTAGGAAGTGGAAATTATCAGGTATTGGCATCCTATGTACCTGGAGATGATCCTAGCAGCAGGCTGTACACAAAGTGCGTAAGATCAGACAATCCAAGCGATGTGGCGCAAATACCTGTAGCTCCATTTCAGGTAGGCAAAGCCTTTAATTTGTAAGGAATTATATGAGAGTAGTAACCAGAGATTTTCTAAACGATAACGAGTTTAAATCGCATCCTATAGATGCAAGGGCTACCTACGAGCCCTATTACTCTACTGATAAAATCTCCAGCATAAACTGTCTCCTTACGGATATGTCTATAACTATTCCGGAAAGTGCAGCGGCTTGCATTTTTATAGCAAACATTTCAATAACTCGATCTCTAATATCTATGACTATAATGGGATCTAAGTCTCATCCCTTCTCCTATAATACGCCGGATGCCGTCGAGTACTCCGAGGAGTACTCCATGCTTGGATCCTACGTTGTCGCCACGGTAGAAGCTCGTAGACAAACAAATATGAATGGAGTTACCGTTGCCATATCTCCAAAAATTCCAGGAGTTGGAGGATGGGTAAGCTTTGGATCTGGGGCCTCTAAGGAGGGCGTTTGGATATTCCAGGGGCCCAGCAGTTCTATGATTTCAGATTTTTGCGTAACCAGATACTCCTATGGAGGTGTGACTACCATTGGAAGATCTGGATACGACACAGTTTTGGATGGCAGAGTCGAGATGACTGGGCAAAACGGAATTGAAATACAGTCGGACTCCAATAAGAATATAATGATACGGTTCTCTGGAACATCTTCGGAAATAAAACAATCCTTGAGACGATATTCAGGTGCATGCGGCGGCAGACCTGAATCGGAAACGTGCAGCTTCCGCCCTATAAAAACTATAAATGGGATAAGACCGGAAGGATTAAATTCTGAGATAGTGCTGGTGTTGGATCGTCCTCTATATGCAACCCTAGTTAACCCGCAGACTGAAAGAGAGAATTTCAATATATCCTCGGATATTCCGTTGGAATCTTTTTGCAAGGGCAGAATATCTATACCTGAAAGTTGCGACTCCTCTCAGGGTCTTACAAATATTTTAAGGCGAGGATTCAACGAAACTATAAGTCAGATAGTTCCCGATCCGTCCATAAAATTGGTATTTGAGGTTCACGGCATGGGGGCACATGTCTTTACTATATTTAATTACAGCCATCAAAATCCATTGAATGCAGGTCAGGCCATA
>Ga0169931_10011401_pt1 | contig 12526 bp, 25 predicted proteins | sample Kivu_15m_20L_FD_129675 | JGI IMG/M metagenome (GOLD analysis project Ga0169931, IMG submission 129675) | Freshwater microbial communities from Lake Kivu, Western Province, Rwanda to study Microbial Dark Matter (Phase II) - Kivu_15m_20L... | ecosystem: Environmental > Aquatic > Freshwater > Lake...
AACTTCAGTAATAATATATGATCTCATGATGATCCTTTCAGATATATTTATTACTTGTTGGAAATTCTCGTCTCCCGTTCCTCTCGCCAATGAACCAGAGAGGAAGGAAATCCTTCGCGAAACCAACCATCAACCCAGTCTTCGCCAAACATCTCAGCATCATCCTTAGTCGCAAAGAACTGCTCCCACACACAGTCGTCATCCTCAAAGCAAAAAAGAAGCCAACCACAGCGCCCAGGAAACTCCTCAAGCACAGGATCAACGATATAACTCTTATGCATTTTCAAACCCCTGAATTGAAGGAAACGACATGTCCAGTCCATCAGACGGAGACCATGTCGCAATAACATGCCCATCACGCTTTACCGTTGCAGTAAAGTTGTGTGTACGAAGATGATCCAGAACCTCATTGAGATGAGTGAATTCTGCATCTACATTTTCCAGATTCGTGAAGTGTACTGTATACATCATGATATAAGTATACACCTATTCATTGGGAATGTCAAGTGTCTTTATTGCCGCACAAATCAGATCCGACATGACGAGAACATAAAGCGGAAACTCCATCAACCTGCGGTGTCCACATGGATGCATATTCCCAACAATCAGGCTGATTGCACAGCCCAAGAATATCCTTCATCTTGAAGAAATCCTTGGACTTCATTGCACGAATCAAATCATCCTTCAGATTCAGATCAAACTCGTTGGAAATTACAATTCCATCAGAACACAATGGAACATACGCAGACATGTCCAATCCAAGACGAGTGTAAATTAGATACCGAAAAGATCCACCACCATCTCGTGCATGGTCAACAATATGCTTCATGACCCATGCAGTCAGAGCAATCTTTGTCTCCATGTCAATCGCATCTACTTTTTCCTGAATCTCTTTTTCCACGTTTCGTCATCCTTTCAATGCGAACCAAGCACTCTGCCATTATACTCAACCGCTCGTTCTTTGTCAAGCAGGTCCACTCAGCAATCTCGCGGCGCGTTCGCCCGCATCCAATGCAATGAGTCGTCTTCTCGTCAATCACGCATACCTTGACGCAAGGAGTTTCCATCTTATGCACAAATGCTTCCCGTAATCGTCATGTTGTCACATGTCGCCTTGTCCATGTATCAAGCATTCAAACATGTTTTTCTCCAAATAAAAAGGATGCTCCACGGAAGCACCGCAGAGCATCCCCTACCACTTCACAAATTACTTCTTTGCTGGCGCAGGAGCAGGAGTAGAAGCAGGAGCCTTCTTGTCCTTCTTTGGCGCCTTCTTCTTGTTCGCTGTATCAGCCTTCGCAGCAGAAGCCTTTGGCGGATCCGCAGCAAGAGCAATACCAGTATTCAATGCAAAAATCGTAGCAATAGCAAGTGCGAGTGTCTTCATTTCTTTTCTCCGTTAGGTGAAATGTAGAAGAGAATGACTTCCCCCATACCTATCTATAACGATAAACCCTCGCTCCAAGATCCATTACAAATTATTTATGCTGGAGTTCTTCTCACCAAACTTCTTGGACAGACGAATGTATTCTCTATATTCCGGATCTACCTCGAGATCACTCCACATTCTCACCCTTTGAACTCGCTTTTGATACTCAACATCATTCTCAAGCCGAGGTCGCTTGATAACGAAATATGTCACGGGATCACCATCATATGCATAGCTACCAGAATCTGAAGTTTCAATGCAAACAAACGGATCAAACCTCTTATCCGTTCCATCAAAAGACGGATAACGATGCATCAATTCATTCAATTTCTCAACGATGTAATGAAGCCGACTTCCATCAAACATGGATGTGATGGATTCCACATACTCTTCATCCACAACGATTTCACGATCTTTGTTCATTGGAATATGAATATCCTTCATGCCACTTGCCATCCATAGGTGTCCTTTGTGACGAGTCTCTCAGAACCATCATACTCCTCAATGCGAAACGCAGTTCCGACAGGAATCCATTCAATTCTTAGACCATCGTAACCACCATCATAGAAGTCATCCCAACCATGAAGCTCTTCCATGTCCGGACAAGGACCCTGCTTGCCACCCTCAACCCATGCCACTACAGCGGGATCAAAGAGACACTCAGGATGATCCTTATTCCAAGAGTACCAGCCAGCTTCATATCCAGGGGATACAAGAACTGCAACCATACCATTTCTAATGACCTTGTTCATCACATACCTTTCTTTCCATGAACACATGATATCACAGAGAATTGGGAAAGTCAAACTTCTATTTCATGGCTGCTTTCTAACTTGAAGCACAACTTGAAGCCAGACATCACCCCCAACTCGACCATCGACTTCAACCACGACTTTATTGTAGACTTGATCCCAGTCTTGAGTCCAGACTCTATCCGCGATTTTATTGTAGTGTTGATCCCAGAGTTCATATTTGACAGAGTTCATCGCCGAACCTTGACTTGATTCACGACTTGATCCCAGACTTGATTCACGACTCGATCATAAACTTGATCATAGACTTGATCATAGACTTGATCATAGACTTGACGCCTGACTTGATCATAGACTTGATTCCTGACTTGATGCAAGACTTGATCCCAGACTTGACGACGGACAGAATTCAAAGGAAATATCTCCATAATACAGGGCGACCCCCTTCATGATACTTGAATAGTATATCATGCAAGAATCATATAGTCAAGGAAGATACGGGGTAGAACTTAGCGGAATTCCATGGAGATTTGACGGGGGGATCCAAAGTATAGGGGAGAACTTAGCGGAATTCCACCAGAAAATGACGGGGGGTCAGAATTACACAGAATATGTGCAGAATATGTGCAGAATGCTTTTGCAGACCTCCACAGAGAAAAAATAGGACGCGCTCTGAACCGGTGTGGTCGCTAAAAGAGTGTCTTGCCAAACCCCATATAGTTTTCGCCTTTAGTAAAGGTCTTTACACCGCCCGCCCCTTGTATGGATTGTCCTTTAGGCTCTGGTTTAGGCTCTGGTTGTTGACCCCGTCGCCGCGACGGCCGTAAACGAATCCCTCCTCCCATGCCTCGGCACGCGCGCGCCGGATGGCACGGTCGATGGCTTTGGCTAGTGCCTCGGCATTCGGATAGCTGTCATCGTACCCGGGAGCAAAGGTCTTGACGGCGATCCTCTCGCCGTCGGTCTTGGTCTTTCGCTTGGTCATATTGCTGTCTCCTTACTGGTTCATGACATACAGGGCGAGGCGGGTCCAGTCCTTGCGGTCGGTGGCACGGATCTTGGACACCTGGATGAGGGTACGCAAATTGAGGTGGCGCACCTTGGACAGGTTGTCGCGAATCAGCTTCAGCGCATCGGCCTTGACCTTGGCGGACAGCTCGGGCTGGAAGTCCTTGTCAGCCACGAGGTGTTCCATTCGCTCCAGCTTCTGCTCGGCGTTCATGGACAGGTCGACGCAGAGGGCGCGCGAACGGACCGCCTGGTTCAGCGAGGTCAGCGAATAGTTGGAGATAAAGATGACCCCACCATTGAAGGTGAAGGAGGTCGGAAGATCCGTACCCTTGACCTCCGACTGCCACGACACGGTGCGCTTAGAGTAGGAATCCAGCGCAGCCTTCAGCAGATTGATTGCAGTCGCGTCAGACAGAACCGAGTCGCAGTCATCAAACAGAACCACGCGGTCCTGGTTCTCAAACAGGGTGCGGTACAGCGCATAGGGCGTGGAGTAGCCCTTGACCACCGTGAAGACCTTCGACGGGGGCAGATGAACCGACGCGGGATCATCCGACGGAAGGAAGCCGTTGTCGCGAAGGACCTTGGTAATGGTGAAGGTCTTGCCGATGCCACCCTCACCAGTCACGATAGCCGAGGGCGCCTTGCCCTTCGCGACCATGTCGGTGAGCGCCTCGACAAAGGAGAACCTATCGGAGACCGAGAACGCGAGGCCATCGACCTCAGCCTGCTTGGCGGTCGCCTTCAGACCCGCGAGGTGCATCTTCAGCAGACGCTGCGCCCGCTTGATGGATTTGGTCTTGGTCACGACCTGACCGTCGCACATGGCGATATACTTGCCAGAGGTGCGGTCAAAGGTGACGGAGGAGGCGATGGTCTCGGACATGCGGTGGGCTCCAGGGCCTTGGTTGAACATGTAGACAGAATAGGGTGAAACTGGTGCGCTGTCAAGGGCTGGAATTGCCCAGTCAGATCAAGGGGTTAGACCTCCTCGATCCACCAGTTCTGCCAGTCCGGGTTGTTGGGGTAATTGGCAACGTTCTGCTTTGCCACACGGACGGCCGCCTGGCGGGTGCGGTAGGTGCCGACCAGCCAGGGCTGGTCATGACCGCGCTCATTCTCCCACGTCCTGGAATTGTACAGGCGCCAGCTGATCGCCCTGCGGGCCCGGCCGTTGCCGAGCGCGGAGGGAGAACGGTAGTCGCCGCAGGGGTGGAAGCCGTCGGTCATCGCTGTCTCCTTGTTTCCTATCTTGGTACCAGTATAGGCTGGATTGGGCGATCTGTCAAGGGCTGGAATTGCCCAGTCAGATCAAGGGGTTAGTCAGCCTCCGGCCAGGTGAGGACCTTGGCGGGGTAGTCGACCCGCCCATCATACTGGAGCTGATCCGCCTCCCAGGGCGTCAGCTGATCATCGGCCAGCACCTCCCAGGAGACAACGGTCTCCCGATAGAACTGGTCATTGGACTCCACCTGGGGCTTCAGGCTATTGACCAGATCCTGAAGGGCCCAGAGCTTCGCCATGCCCCCCGGAAGACCACCGCCCAGGGCCCCACCGTGGCTGATCAGGCCGGGGAGGACATAGTCCTCGCCACCCTTGGCCTTCCAGTACTGCGGGCACTCGCCCTCGCCATTCCAGGCGTGGGCGCCATAGTTCTCGTGGACCTGGGTCTGGATGAGGAGCTTGGCCATTCGTCTGTTCCTTCCGTGTTTCCGATCTTGGTACCAGTATAGGGCGAAACCGATGCTCTGTCAAGCCCTGGAAAAGCCCAATCAGATCAAGGGGTTAGGCCGCCGTGCGGAAGCGGTAGAAGCCGAACGGCAGCGGCGTCAGATGGCCCGAGTGGGCGAGATCCGAGCAGGTCTTCACCGCCCCCGCGGGGCGTTTGAAGCCGAGAGCGGCGAGGTGCAGCTCCACCGTGGAGCGGGAGATCGCCCTACCCGGATGGGCCGCGAAGAAGGCCACCGTCGCGTGACCCATCTTGGTCAGGCCGTGGATGCGGTCAGCGCGAGGGGAGGGGGCCGTGAAGCGGATCTTGGTCATCGCTGTCTCCTTGTTTCCGATCTTGGTACCAGTATAAGGCGAAACCTATGCTCTGTCAAGCCCTGGAATTGCCGTGTCAGATCAAGGGGTTACCGGATGGTGTACTGCTTTGCGATGGTCTCCAGCTGGCCAGGCGACAGCCGAAGCAATAGCTGCTCCACAGTGCCGGTCAGATAGCCCAGGGCGAACGAATAGTCCACCTCCGCCTTTGCATTGTAGGGAATGGAGGCAGCCTTCGCCTTCTCGGCCAGTGCGGTAGCCAGATCCTTGTGCGTCATGGTGTACTCCTACGGCCGTACAGGCCTGTTAGCGGTTGCGATCAGCGATGAACCCGATCAGCGCGATCAGGCCGACGCCGGCGGCGAACAGAACCCCAGCCAGAGCCAGGGACCAGGCGAAGAGGGAGATGGTGTGGTGCATTGGTGTCCTTTCCGTATTAGATCTGAAGGGAGTTTGCGTCGCGAAGCTGGCACTTGAGGTCATCCTCTCCCGACACGCTCGCCAAGATGGCGGGGATGTTCCGCATACCGCCGGCGGCATCGCGGAAATACAGACCGTAGTTGTCGGTGGAAAAGGTCACGTCATACTTTGCGAGAAGGTCTGCGAAATCCTGAAGGAAATCCTTGGTCAACGGGGTCATCTCTGTTCTCCTTGTTCCTATCTTGGTACCAGTATAGGGCGAAACCAGGGCTCTGTCAAGCCCTGGAATTGCCGTGTCAGATCAATGGGTTACGGTCTCCACGTACTCCTTGGCATCTTCACTATCATCCTCGCGGAAGTAGGTCTGCGCGAACGAAACAGCATCCACGAACCGCTTGAACTCCAACACCATGCGGCCGGTGGCCGCATCATACGAGGCGACACGCCACCTAGATTCGAACTCTGCGAGCATATCCATAAAGTCTGACAGCTTTTCATTGAGGTCGATATCAATATCGACGCGCCAGGTCGTAATCTTGGTCTTGGTCATCTCTGTCTCCTTGTTCCTATCTTGGTACCAGTATAGGACGAAACCAGGGCTCTGTCAAGCCCTGGAATTGCCGTGTCAGATCAATGGGTTAGGCAGCCCGAACAAAGCCGGTCGTATCACGCTTGGCCTTGCCCTTCGCCTTCAGACCGACCACCACACCCACCGGATCAAGGAAACGCAGATCCGACTCGTCGCCATCGATCACCGTGCGACCCATGAAGGTCGAGGGAACCTTGCGGAACACCGCAGCGACGTTCAGACCATTCGACAGAGCAGCGAACGCCTGGACCTCATTATTCTCCGCCAGACTGAACGTCAGCTTGTAGTTGGTCGGCAGAGCCTTGCGGTTCGACAGCTTGGTGTAATCATAGAACTGAACCGTCGGGAACAGCGCCATGATGTTCGGCGCACCCTCGACCGGGATGTTCTCCCAGCGGATGTCCGACGTGCCGTTCAGGCGAAACACGGGCGTCAGACCAAGCTTGGTCGCATAGCGGATGCCGGCACGGATCTCCTTGACCAGCTGCGTCAGGAAGCCCGAGCGATCCTGGAAGAACTGAGCGGTCTTGCGGATGCGAGCCGCCTGGATCACGTTGGACACCGTGATCTGACCATGGCGACCCTGGACCGTCGCGGGGCGGGCATTCGGGATGCCGCCACGACCAGCGGTATTCAGGCACGCCATCTTGCAGCCGGGCGTCGCCGCCGCGCAGGTGTTCCAGCCCGACAGATCAGCCGGCGCCAGGTGCAGGATGAACGTGAGGTAGCCCTTGGACTGGCCCTTCAGGATCTTCGGATTGCCGCGAGTGAGGAGTGTCATCTGCTTTCCTTTCCTTGATTCTTTACTCAGTATAGGGCCAAACCAGGGCTCTGTCAAGCCCTGGAATTGCCCAGTCAGATCAAGGGCTTACTGATCCTCCTCCGGGTTCACGAGGCCAAGCTCCGCCGGATCCGCCGGAAAGAATTCGTTCGCCTTAGCCATGTCGCGAACCTGATCATCCGACATATACTTCAGGCATGCCATGATCACCGTGTCCTTGTCGAGGATATCGTCCTCCACCATCTCCAGGATGAGGTTGGTGTATTGGCGAGTCATCTGCATCTCCTTGTTTCCGATCATGTACACAGTATAGGGTAGACTGGGCGATCTGTCAAGGGCTGGAATTGCCCAATCAGATCAAAGGGTTAGAGTCCATACGGGCTGTGGAGTGCGTAGGTCTCCGGGTGGAACACGTTTCCACGGGCGAAATTCTTAGCAGGAGCCTTCCAGGAAGCCGGCTTAAGGATGTCACCCACCTTGAAATTGCCCATATCCTGGGCCACGACAAAGGCATATGCCGAGCGATGGCCCTCCGAGGTCTTATATCCATCGGACATGACCACGCGCAGATACTTGGACCCACGCTCAAAGGTGACCGACACGTGGTAGTCCTGCATGTTGGCAGCCCGGATGCGCTTCTGCTCCAGCGCATCAGCGAAGGCCGTCAGCGCGAGGTCGAGGTCGTGAGGTGCAGTGAAGGTCGTGGTCATTGCTGTCTCCTTGTTTCCGATCTTGGTTGCTAGGCTTACTGATTCGCCGGATCCTCCGGGAAGAATCCGTTCGCCTCAGCCATGTCGCGAACCTGGTCATCCGACATATACTTCAGACATGCCATGATCACCCAGTCCTTTTCGAGGATACCGTCCTCCACCATCTCCAGAAGGGCGTTGGTGTATTGGCGAGCCATCTGCATCTCCTTGTTTCCGATCTTGGTACCAGTATAGGGCCAAACCGACGATCTGTCAAGCCCTGGAATTGCCCAATCAGATCAAAGGGTTACGGTCTCCACATACTCCACAGCGTCCTCGATGGCCTCGTCAAACCAGGCCTGTGAGAACGCAACCGCATCCTCATAGGACGTGAACTCCAACACCATGGTCGGGCAGCCAACCGCGTCCGGAGCCGCATCATAGGACACGATGCGCGGGAAGCCGAACTCCGAGAGCCTATTCAGGAAATCGGCAAGCGTTTCATCGCCGGGGAGGTCAATATCAACGCGAAACTTCTGCATCTCTGTCTCCTTGTTTTCGATCATGTACACAGTATAGGGTAGACTGGGCGATCTGTCAAGCCCTGGAATTGCCCAATCAGATCAATGGCTTAGTACCCCCGGTGGCTCGTCTGTACATACGTCGGACCATAGTGTTCCTGGAAGTAACTCTGGTTCAGACGCTTCATGGATGCATCCGCCCACTCTGTGGCAGTAGCCTGGAGGGGAGTCTCGTCCACCGGATCCACCTTGACCACATCCACGTTCTTGGCCCACACCCATATGGTGTTATTGTACCGAGTGAAGGTCTTGCCATACTTCCCGGTGACCTGAGTGGTAGTGCCATCAAGCGCCACGCACAGCTTCGGAAGATAGGCCGCCCGATACCCCATGGAATAGGGCATCTCCTTCATGAACACAACCTTGCCGACCTTCCCAAGATCCTTGCGACCACGCTTGACCTGGACAACCTTGCCAGGCTCCGGATGCACAGCCTTCTCCGTGGCAGCAGACTTCAGAGACGACAGCGCACGGTTGTAGAACCACTGGCGAAGGAGCTCCAGCACCTCTGGAGTCGCATCAACTACGACATCCTTGGGCTCCGAGATCTCCACGGGACCCTTGTCAGTCCACACCAGCGCAAAATTGCAGGGCTCCCACATATCCGACATGACCCGAACCGTCTGGGAGTAGTGGGCAAGGACACGCCCGGCATGCACCCCGGTATGTTCAATCACGGGCATGCTATTGGTCTCCGCGTTCCAAGCCTTGAATTCCTTGTACGACACAGGCATAAGCGACTCCTCTTTCCGAGTATGTACACAGTATAGGGTAGATCCATGCTTCTGTCAAGGGATGGAATTACCATGCAATTTCAATGGCTTAGGCATCCACCATGCTTCTGCCATGCAACCACCATGCACAGCCATGCTTCTGCCATGCTTCTGCCATGCTAAGGTCGGGGTGCCAGCTTACAGGGTCCACCGTTCATCGTAGGGTCGGGCGGGGCCGCTGCCGCGGTCGACCACCCTACTCCCGGCTTCTATATCCCTATGACACTGGCCTTTCGCGTCCCCTTGCGCCGGTTGTCCACCCACCAGAAGGTCCGATGCCACAGCGACGTGGCTTCTATCGTGGTCGTCACCACTAGCCAAGGAGCAACCTTGGCGTGATGCTTAAGGCCATGCACAGCCATGCAACCATCATGCACAGCCATGCACAGCCATGCACATCCTTTCCGTTACTCCGCCTTGGTGGACTTGATCTTCAGGAAATCCGGGATGTCCAGCGGATCATCCGAAAGCGGCGTCACCTCAGTCGAGACACGCTCCACCTTGACCGGCTCAGGCTTCGACTTCTGCGGACCACGCGGAAGCGCAGCAGCCTTCTTGGCAGGCTTCGTCGGCGCAGTCGCAGCAAGCTCAGCCTTGATCATGTCGGTAACCGACGGCTGAGCCGGCGCAGGCGCAGACACCTCAGGCGCTGCAGTCCGACGACCGAGCAACGGATCCTTGGCCACCGCCGCGGCAATGAGGGAGTTGGACTTGGCATGCGCCGCGGCGATCTTACGCGCGCGCGCCGGCGTGGTCTTGGTCGCCTGCGCCGCAGGCTTGGTCGCCTGCTTCACCTTGGCCTTCTGAGTCTTGGCCTTCGGGTTGGCCTTGCGGAAGAGCGGACCACCGGTCTTGGTCACCGGATTCCAGGACTTGAACTTATCCACATTGACCAGGCGAAGCGTCTCGGCATCACGCGCACGGGCAGCCTTGAGAGGCTTACCAGCCTTCATCAGCTCAATCTCAGCGCCCGCCAGATACTTCATGCGAGCCACATACTTCGCCATATTCCACCACTCGAGACCCGGGATCTCCGCCTTGAGATCCGAGATCGTCTTGGTCTGACCCGACTTGAGGGCCATGAGAACCATTTCATAGTTACGCATTGTCGTCTCCTTCGTTTCAGTATATGTACATCATACTTGGCATTGGCGCCCATGTCAAGGGCAGAAATTCCTGTGTCAGAACAAAGGGTTAGGCAACCTCTCCGACGGGCCCGTCCTCGTTTGCCACGATCAGCATGGTACGCAGATCGGCGATATGATACCAGTCAATTTGCATGAGGCATGCTGGATATCCAGGAAGGAGAGGTCCCGGCTCAGTCAGATTTGGATCCATTGCAGCCGCCACCGCCTCTTTCAGCGTGGCATAGGAGCTGTGGTAATCGTTCATTCCACCGTTGGGATAGGAATTGAGACCACAGAAAAGGGCAAAGGGCTTGTCCATTACGCAACCTTCCGATTGGTGCCGGTGTACTTGTAGGGCTTGTTCCACCGACCGATGTTCACATGGATGTACCAGCCGACACAGAAGTAGTCCACCTCTGGACGCGACTCGTTGTAGTTGTCCACATTCATCGCCTCGATCAGCTCAAGGATCGCCTTCCGACAGATGCCCGTGAAATGATCCCTGGCATGATAGACATTGACATCCATGCTCTGAGACTTCAGCATGTTGGCAGCCGCCTCACGCATCCACTTGCCCCTGGTCTCATGCGGCCACGTGTCGGCTTCGCAGTTGAGCAGCTCCACCGCGTTACCGATGAAGTCCAGCGAACCCTCGGTCACAGTCAGACTCAGCGAAGTGTGGCCGCCCACCCTCAGCGAACCCTTTAGACCATACTTCCGAAGCACCGACTTGATACCGGGCGCCAGCTGTGCCTTACGCTTCTGATCCATGAACGCCATCTGCTTTCCTTTCCTGTTTTCCGATCTTGATACCAGTATAGGGTAGATCCATGCTTCTGTCAAGGGCCAAAATTGCCGTGTTTTTTCAATGGCTTACACCGGCATACCCCATCTGCATGTCTCCACACGCTTCAAACCCCGATTCCGATGCATTTTACATTGGCGAATGTGTTTATGGGTTTCATGGCTGCTCTCTAACTTGAAACTCGACGTGAAGCCGAACTTGATTCGTGACTTGAACTACGACTGGATCGCGGACTTGATTCGTGTAGAAATGAAAACTTGGCTTCGAAACTTGACGCTCGACTTGAAACTCGACTTGATCCCATAACTCGACTTGATCCCAGATTTGACGCCAGACTTGACGCTCGACTTTACTCCAGATTTTATTAAGAATGGGTTTCATGGCTGCTCTCTGACTTGAAACTCGACGTGAAGCTGAACTTGATTCGTGACTTGAACCACGACTGGCTCGCGGACTTGATTCGTGACTTGATGCTCGACTTGATAATAATCGACTTTATGCCAGATTTGACGCCAGACTTGACGCTCGACTTTACTCCAGACTTTATTAAGAATGGATTTCATGGCTGGTTTCTGACTTGATCCACGACTTGACGCATGACTTGACGCATGACTTGACGCCAGACTTTATTCCCGACTTGATCCTCGAGATCCCAGACTTGATTCCAGACTTGATTCCGGACTTGACGCCAGACTTTATTCCCGACTTGATTCTCGACTTCATTACGAATGGATTTCATGTCTGATCCCAGACTTGATCCCTGACTTGATCCAAGACTTGATTCCCGACTTGATTCAAGACTTGATCCCAGACTTGATCCTCGAGATCCAAGACTTGATTCGAGACTTGATTCGAGACTTGATTCGAGACTTGATCCCTGACTTGCATATAGACTTGATTCCTGACTTGATTCCAGACTTGGTTCCATACTTGATCCCAGACTTGATTCAAGACTTCATAACGAATGTTTTTCATGGCCGCTTCACCGGGTTCTTGATTGACGCTCGATTTGACGCCTGACTTGATCCCGGACTTGACGCCTGACTTGATTCCCGACTTGATCCCAGACTTGATCCCAGACTTGACGCCTGACTTGAAGCAGGACTTGATCCCGGACTTGACGCCTGACTTGATTCCAGACTTGATCGCCGACTTGAAGCAGGACTTGATTCCAGACTTGATCGCCGACTTGATCCAAGACTTCATTACGAATGGATTTCATATCTGATCCCGGACTTGATCCCGGACTTGATCCCGGATTTGATCCCAGACTTGAATCCTGACTTGATCCCAGACTTGAATCCTGACTTGAATCCTGACTTGATCCCAGACTTGATTCCGGATGACCGGCCAGACTTGATACCAGACTTGATCCCCGACTTGATTCCAGACTTCATTACGAATGGATTTCATTACTCAGTCTCCACAACAAAAATCAGCGGCGAATCGGGCGAAGATGGAATGGCATTTCGCGCGATACGCAGCGCCTCAGCCATGGTCTTTGCAGGAAGATCTGCCTGCATCCA
>Ga0169931_10011402_pt1 | contig 12525 bp, 11 predicted proteins | sample Kivu_15m_20L_FD_129675 | JGI IMG/M metagenome (GOLD analysis project Ga0169931, IMG submission 129675) | Freshwater microbial communities from Lake Kivu, Western Province, Rwanda to study Microbial Dark Matter (Phase II) - Kivu_15m_20L... | ecosystem: Environmental > Aquatic > Freshwater > Lake...
AGGCGTGAACCGAGTGAGATCATGGAGCATTGATTCTTCTTCGGGTGAGTCTTTACGACCGTGAGTCCGCCACTCAACACTCAATTCGCTTGCCAATCTCTGGGCAGCAGGTCGGTTGTGTGCCACTACACACAAGAGATTGTGCGTAGAAGTCAAATTAACGATGTCACTCATTGACGACTCATCACAAAATGCCGCTATCTTCATTTCTGAAAGTGTAAGCCAGTCCAATTGTTCACAGATCGCTGATCTTGCCTAGTATCTTCCGGTATATGGGTTTTTTGCGGAAGTCGAACTCAGTACTGTTCTTCAACCCTGACTACCACTGCAGTTTCTTCCTTCGAGATGAGTTGCGTAAGAGGGGCTGGAAAGCAGAAATCTCAGTCGGCTCGTGGTACCCGCAGAAACTTCTATGGGCTGACGATGTTCTCAGAGTGCGAAATTCACGATACGTTCCTGAACACTTGAGTCGCTGGATTCAGACATGGAGGTTCCGGTACATCGTTCACTATGGAGCGATGGCGTCTGGAATCGGCTGGTCTGCGAGACTGCAAGATTGGGTCGTAGTCGGAAAAATATTTCGATATCTGGGGTCGAAGTTTGTTTATGTCCCAAGCGGATGTCACGAGCATCGCCTGAAAGCAAAGTGGCAAATGGTGGATCGCGGTAATGTTTGCGGTAACTGTGGTTTTGAAAGTCAATGTAGCGACACAAAGAACTCAAGAAACTTTGAGGTTGTTCGTCGCCTTGCCCACACCGGAGTGGCAATTGATGCCCATGTATCTGAAGAATTTAGAGAGTCACGTCTTCGCTACAAATCGCTGGACCTAGAAGTCTTCAGTCCGGAGATCAAAGTCCCCCACGAGTTTCGTTGGCCTTCTTCGTCGTCCGTGAGAGTTCTCCACGGGACTTATCTCAAGGGGCGTGAGTCAGGTGGAAGGAACATCAAAGGAAGTCCTCACATAGTTGCAGCTGTCAGATCCCTTCAACGTCAGGGGATGGATGTCGAACTAGTGATGAAGACCGTTGTGCCATCACGAGACATGCGCTTTCACCAAGTTCAAGCAGACATAATTGTTGATCAGCTGATATACGGCGGTGTCGGAACTACAGCTCTCGAAGGAATGGCGCTTGGCAGACCAGTGATCTGCTATGTACGTGATTCCTGGCGCGAAGCCCTGGCGCAGTGGTTCCCAGAGTGGTCAGCCTGCCCACTTATTTCGGCCACTCCCGAAACCGTCGAGTCAGAGATTCGAAAGCTCGTCGAGAACGCCGATCTGCGAGGTCGCATTGGGAAAGAGTCTCGAAGATTCGCTGAGAGATTCTTAGATGTGCGTAAGAACGTGCTCGAACTAGAGCGACTTCTGGAATCCTTATAGTTCTAAGGGAGTCGACGAAAGATAGGCGTAGTTGTTGTCTGCTTCAGGCATGAAGTAACGAGCCCGTGACGAACTCCTTTCCAGTGTTTACCTAGTGGTTCATTCGTTCGAAATTAATAGCGCAATAACCAACTCCAGCAACTCACAGCCTGTTTTGCCGGACCGGAAGTTTGGGTGACGCGTACCCACCATGGTCTTGATGCGGAAATCTATCTCAAACTCCAGTTTCCAATTCATTGAACTCACGAGGGCTCGACTACTATTACATTGAAATTTGTCGCCCCAAAAGAGAGTGCAAGCTCGTGACTTGGCTGAAGAGTTGGATTGCAAGATTGGTGCCTCCTCGTCTGCTGGATCGATATTTTGGTTGGAGACTTAGAAGTAAAGAGCATGCGAGTAGCGATACAACTCCGACTGCCTATTGGACCCAGCACACTGTCCATGTCAATCCGGATGGCTTGAATAGCCGAGAACAAAGTTTTGAATATTTTAAGTGGAGGTGCAGTCAATATCCCGGCTATTTAGAACTGATGCCAGTTGAAGGTCATGACGGTAGTCGGATTCTTGACTATGGCTGTGGTCCGGGACATGATTTGATCGGATTTCTCGAGCACTCATCTCCTGAACTGCTCGTCGGAGCAGATGTGTCACCTACCGCCCTAAAACTCGCGAGGCAGAGAGTGCGACTTCACCCCGGAGGCGAGTCGGTTGTCTTGCTTGATTGCGACGACCCGAAAGTCTTCTTGGACCAGTTGGGCGAACATCTGAAATTTGACTATGTTCATTGTTCGGGAGTGCTTCACCATGTCGCCAACCCGACTAACGTCCTCCGCACTATGAAGAACGTGCTCGCACCAAGCGGGCGAATTCGACTAATGCTCTATAATCGGGATTCAATTTGGCGAAACTTTTACGTGCCATATGTCCTTCAAGGGCGGTTAAGGCAAATTGATCCACGCTTAGAATTGGATCAGGCATTTCAAAGATCGACAGATGGTCCATCCTGTCCCATCGCAGACTCTTACGACCTTGTATCGATTTCAGCCCTTGCTGTCTCGCTCGGCATGCGGTGTGAGAAAGTTGGGACTGCCATAAGTGCGCACGAATTAGACATCTGGCGGACATATTCCAGAATCGCACTTACTGACCGAAGAGTATCGGCGACGGTGCGCGAATTCATGCGGGGCTTAACAGAGGATGATTCAGGGGTACCTCTGAATCACGAGGGCTGGCCGGCGGGCATAAATTTAGTAGTTGAGTTAACTCAGTAAAGGCTTGGTAAACGGGCCGGAGCTTGAGCGAAGTGACATCCAGTTTGGAGAGTATGTTGGTTCAATGAATCATCAGCGTTGAGAACGCGTTCGCTTGTCCATTTAAACTTGAGAAGATCCAACATTCTCAATCACACCTTGCTTTATAAAAATCGTCGGAGCAACTAGCCACTTCGATTCAATAGTCTTTCCGCGATACGTTCGCGAACCCTATCGTCATGGTGTCGCGCCAGCCGCTCAGCCGCTAAGTCAAGGCGTCCAGCCATCTCCTTGCGATTGTGCTCATGGGCCTCAAGAACCTTAGTCTTAATCGCTAGCGGTTCAAACGTTTCGCTAACCCATCCAATCCCTAATGCCGTAACCAGATCTCCAATCTCTGGTATTGGACCAGTAATGACCGGAATTCTCGCCTGGATGTATTGAAAGAATTTGTTGGGCAGACAGTTTGCATAGTTGTAGTTCGTGGGTGGAATAGTGATGAGTCCGCAGTCGAATTCCGATAGAATGTTGATGACATCATCACTTTTGACAGGCTGTCGGACATGAGCATTGGTCTGATGATTGGCGAGGTTGAACAACTCGGCGTAATACCTAGGGTCGGTCGGCAGAAGAAACAAATCTAAGGAAACATCAGCTAGTCCCTGGATCGCTTCGAACATGTTCTCGAGGTGACGAGCCCGAATCGCAACCCCGACGTGTACAAGCCGAAACGGGCGGGAGTCGTCTCTAGGACGCTCTGGCAAGAGCCTGCGTGGTGTGAAGTGGGCGGTATTTCTAATTAGCTCGACGGGCCTACCGAATTCCCTTTCGTATCGAGTCTGAATCTCTCGCCCAACAGTTGAAACTATTTCAGCTCCGGGAAGTACTACTCGACACACACCTGTTGCAAAGGGTTGAAAGAGCAACCGCCATCTCCAGTCTCCTTCATTTTCCAACGGAGCGTATTCATGCATATCGACCCACAGAGGGCATCCGAATCGTCTTCTGAGCCAAGAACCGACCAATAGCGTATTAGCGTCGTTTGCACAGATGAGGTTGAAGCTGTCTGGATTCTTTCGGATGAATTCTTTGATTTGCGGTAAGTAACCGAGAAGTAGACCGGAGAGGCTGTGGATCCGAAGCAGGAGTGAGGTAACGAGAAATAGAGTACGGAATGGAGCGCGGCGAGTATGAAGCTGTAAGTGATTGCGTGCCGCTAACGGCTTTTCGCCGAAACCAATCGTGGTTACATCGCCAAGTCGTGACAGCACGGATATGTGTCCGAGAACGCGTGGGTCCGATGTCAAATTGGAAATCGAAATCAGCAAGATTTGCTTCCTAGCGATACTGGACATTGAAGACTTTCATCCAAAGCAGGAAACCGGTTACCTTCCACGCGATGCTGTTGTATCGGCCGCTACTCTCCAGGGAGCCTTGTACAGCTCCTCTGGTTGAGGAACCGAACAGTCCACCTGCGCGACCAATGTTTTGATCGTAAATCTCGAGTATCTCCTCACGTGATTCCATCATCCAGGTGCGTTCGTTCGTCTGAAATCCGATCTTGTCGCGTCGTGACAAAACCAAATCCGGAAGACAGTCACCAACCGCCTTCCTGAGAACGAGCTTGGTCATGCCATTCTCGATGAGATGTTTCTCTGGAAGGGAGAGCGCAAACTCCATGAGCATGTGGTCGACGAACGGAACTCGTGCCTCAACTCCAAATGCCATCGAGTTTCGATCCTCGAATCTCAAGAGCATGGGGAGGTTGGATCGATCAACCATGTCCCACGACAACTCGCGAACAGTTCGCGGATGCTTCCCATTGACGAGAAACGGATCCCGAGGATCTGCTGAGTTAACGATTAGTGGATCAAGCCACGATGAAGCGTTCTGGGATGAAACTCCTACAAGTCGGCCAGCAATCCTTCCAATACGAGATGGAAGATATCGGTAGCCGATAGCAGCTAGTACGGGCCAAGGCTGTAACCGAGAACTCCGATAGAAGGACCCAAGTATTCGGAGAGCTCCCAGGAGTCGTCCACGTTCAACATCGCTCAGTATCTTCAGGTTGAGGAAGCTGTTGTATCCCGCAAGTTGCTCGTCGGCACCTTGACCGTCGAGCGCAACTTTGAGCCCGAGACGCTGAATCTCATTGAACACACACCACTGGGCAAAAATACTTGTCGAAGCGAATGGCTCGTCTTGATGCCATACAAGCTGCTCGAGGTCCTGCCAGAGTCGCTCTCTCACCGGCGTGACGACGTGTCCCTCTGCTCCGCTGAATTCATTCACCGACCTCGCGAACTGGACTTCGTCAATTGCGGGATTCTCACTACCTGCAGTAACGGTGTGGTGCAACTCTCGGTGGTCAAACCATCGGGAAACTGCTCCCACGATTGCGGAACTATCCAGACCACCCGAGAGGCAAGATGCGATCGGGACATCTGCACGTAAGTGGAGTTCGAGAGACTCCCTAAAGAGATCACGATAAATTGATGACGATTCTTCAAGAGAACCTGAGAAGGTTTCGCGACTAGATGACCACCAGCGTGTGGTCAAAGGCGTGTGCATCGAGTCACCCCTGAGGATGAGTGCGGTGCCCGGGAGTACATGGTGCACATCGGCGAACATCGTCTCTCGGTTGTGGTCAGTAACTCCGTACAAGAGGTACTCGACGGCTCTTTGTTCATTGAGACGTGATGCCCACCTCGGATGCACCGTGAATTGCTTGATTTCGCTGGCCAGATTGATCTGATCTCCGTTGATCCAGACGTAGAGCGGCTTGATTCCATAACGATCTCGCGCTGCGATCACTGAACGCTTATGTACATCAACGAAGACGAATGCAAACATTCCGCGGAGACGAGGCAGGGCATCTAAGCCCCAGTTGATTAACGCGTGTAGGAGAACTTCCGTGTCTCCGGAAGTGCGAAAAATCGACCCGAGCGACTCAAGTTCAGTTCGCAACTCACGAAAGTTGTAGATCTCACCGTTGAATGCAATGACGAACTGCCCACATGGGGAGTGCATAGGTTGGGAATTTGAATCAGATAGATCCACAATGGCCAGTCGCACTTGTCCGACAGCCCCCCACGCCCGCTGAGGTGAGCCGCCCGTCTCGGTGTCACCCGCAGTAAACCCCACTAGGCCGGAGCCATCAGGTCCGCGGTGGTTTGCAACCCGCAGCATTGAAGCAACCAACCCGGAACTTACATTCGACGTTGATGCGAAGGTAGCAGCGATACCACACACGCTGCTGAGGCTAACAAGTTAGCTGGGGCACCTACAGTAGTTTCGCAGCGCTAGACGAACTGATGATGGCGTGAACCTCATGAAGAAGTTTTGATGCTTCTGAATTTTGGTTAAACTCCCGTGCCGCCGCATCGCTCGCTTCACGCATTGCGTTCACCGCCTTTGAGGTCAACTGTGCAAGAAGTTCTCGCAATGCAATTGGAGAAAAGTGTTCGGTCCAGACACCAACTCCAGTTCTACGACAAAAATCGACTATGTCAGGAGACGGTCCAGAAACAATCCCAACTCGTGCCTGAATGCTATCAAAGAGTTTGTTGGGCATGCTGTGCTTGAGGGTGAATGAGGAAGGCGCAATGTAGATCAACGCAAGGTCGTATTGGCTGATCACTTCCGGCAAATCGTCACTTGGTACAGGATCCATCACGCGGATATTGTTGGACCGCTGTGCTCGCCGCTTTAGTCGATGAAGAACTGCTTGCTGCCGTGGGGCCTGAACGAGAAAGAGATCAAGTTGAACGCCAGGGACATTCGCAACAGCATCAATCATCACCTCAAGATGTCGTGCCCTCGCAGCAAGTCCAGAGTGGACTAGACGGAGAGGAGGAAGTGAGGATTTTGCAACTGGGAGATCAAGTTCGCCTCGGGCGTTCAAGATGACTGAGCAATTCACGCCGAAGGTACGACTGAACTCCTCTGCGAGGCTCCTAGATACCGTAGAAACACGAGCCGCTCTCGGAAGATAGCGACGACACAGCCAGCCGTAATACCTCATCAGGAAGATACGGAAGCGCCAGTCCTCCTCCATCTCACGCGGCGCATACTCGTGCATGTCAACCATTACGGGAACTGAGATGGAGTCCATTAGAGGAAGCGTCTGCACATCGTTGAGCAACACGGCATCAACCGTAAGTTGATCGAGTGCCACTCGCACAAAGCGCACCGCCGAAGTTCGGGTAGAGGAAACCCTAAATATATGTAGTAACTGCGGAATGAGCGCGGTGGGGTTAAGAGGCAGGTATTGCATTGAAGGTGGTATCGAGATGTGTTGGAGAACTCCAGGTGGACACGGGCCGAATCCAATGGAGATGACGTGAAATGCTTGAGAGAGAGCAGCGATGTGTCTGAGAACGCGATTGTCGCGAGCTGTCTGGGTCATTGAGATGATCGCCACAGTCTTCATTGACCGGATCTCACCGATTGACTCGTTTCACCTAGACGCTTACTAGGTACTGCATTGGTCGATGGAAACATCACTCATTGACCAGAGGATTGGCGGTTTCGCCAGAAGGCTGAACGAAGAAGACTAAATCCAGTTTCCAGTTGGTCACGTAGTCGTCTCATGGACCAATACTGAATCGCCCGGATTGTGGCTCGCTTCTGCAGGCCGCCTCGCCTGCACCTCGCTCGTTTGTTCAGAGTATCCGATAGCGGCAGGAAACGGTCGGGACCGTTTGCAGTATTGCGAATCAATTCACCCACAAAGTTACTTGCACGCAAGTGTGAGAAAGAAAGAATTGCTTCAAATGCAGACCTCCGCATGATACTCCATCCATGTTTATCGCGTATCCGAGCCGCAATATCAAGTGAGGTGTCCAGCGGAATGTAATGAACGTTCGGTTGCAATATGCCAGAGTACTCAGCTGTTATCGCAACCTGAGTGGTGCCAAGAAGGCAAGCCTCAATGTTTCGGGGCGATAGCATAGTGTTTTCGCATTCAATAAACCTGAGCCCTTCAATCGAGGATAGGAACTCATCAGGTTTCATACTCTTCAGTGGCGCTGTTTGAACCTCCTGGCGAAGGTCTCCAAATGGGTCGATCAGCGAACTCCCACTTGGAGAAACAAGAACGAAACGCGAATTTTCAAGAAAGGAGTACCACGCATTGCCGGTTATGCGATTCTTCGCGTGAGTGGACATGTCCAAGATCAGCTCATTTTTGGCCGGGAGTTTTTGTCTAAATAGATTCACAATTTCGGACTTCAGGTATCCGAGTTCACCAAAGTTCGGCGGTAGTTGACTCGTTCGATACGACACATCAATCGACCTCCCCTCCCAGTCCTTGGTTGTTCCCAACTCTCGCAACTCACTATCGAGTATGTATCCTGTGTAGCCCAATCTCAAACGTCCGGTTTGGTGAAGTCTGGGATACAACAGGTCCCAATTATGGGGACAAACTGTGTATACCAGATCAATCTGCCATTCCGATAGCCAGTTATCGAGGATGAATGCACAGTCGTAGTCATCTTGAGGCATAGCTACCTTCAGTGCTGTCGAGGACTGTAAAAAGGAGAACTTGCTCTGAGTGGCAGAGAGAAGCTCGGGTGAGAATCGCGCTGCTAAAAAAGTAGGAGACAGCACGATTATGTCAAATGGTTCCTCGTCTAGTCCGGTAGGAATCGGGGCCAGTGCATCGATCCCAACTACCTCGATCCGAGGGTCTTCAGTAAACATTCTTGTCAGAGACCTAACAGCGAGTGTTTGCCCCCATGGACTGCCGGGCATACCAAGCAAGAGGAGCCGCAGTCCATTTGAACTGTGACGCATGATGCTTCAGTCCTCGTAACTGTTCTGCTTCAGAGTAAATTTTTCCTATTGTAATGTCGGTAAATCATCAACGAGGGAAGTGTTCGTACGACTTGTCAAGTACGGAACTGTTCTGCCGGCTTATGTTAGATCTTCTCACATTATGTTAGATCTTCTCACATATTGCCTGATCCATAGGGGTATTTAAGGTTCGCAGCCAATTTCATAAGCCTAAGACAGCTGAACCTTAAGCCCCAAGTGCGTTTCACAGCTTGAGAGCCACGAATCCAGACTAGCTCATGGTGAATGTTGCCTTCCAATCGGTTTTGGTCATTGGAGCCCGTCCGGACGATGTCGAACTCGGATTGGGAGCCTCACTCCACCGATTCGCCACATCGGATGTTCAGGTGCGAGTGGTAGTTCTTTCCTCGGCATCCCTATTCACTACCGTTTGGCTCAAAGGAGGAGGACACTTCTTCGCGAGTGTAGGAACTCGCTCGCGAATCTGGGAGTTAGTAGCGAAAACGTAGAAATCCATGACTTCCCGATTCGCAGATTTGCTAGTCATCGACAGGAGATCTTGGAATTGCTATATTCTCGCGATCGAAATCTTGAACCAGACCTGGTTTTCTGTCCGTCTCTGTCTGACACACATCAGGATCATGAGGTCGTAGCTCGTGACTGTGAACGAGCCTTTCGTCGGCGATCGATCCTCGGCCAAGAAATATCGTGGAACAAAAGCGGCTTTGTGCCGTCAGTATCGATATCGGTAACACAAAATGACCTCGAATGCAAAGAACGTGCGTTGAGGTGTTACTCGCCGCAGCAGGGCAAGCGGTACTTTAAACCACGACTCCTAGGTGGCCTTGCACGACTGAGAGCGTCAGTTGCCGGGGTTGAGTACGCGGAGTCCTTCGACGTGATTCGAATGGTGATTCGGTAAGTCAAAAGATCTAGTCGAGCGAGGTGACCAAGTTGCTCGGTGGGTCACTACCTGGCATTGATATGGTACTTGACGGAGTCTCGTTGCTAGAGACCCCCGTAAGGCGAGCGCAGCGTTCATCAATGATGTAGATGCTCAGTGGTCAACGGAGATGGACATTCAGCGGGCCTACTTTGTCACCAAGGTGCCGCGCGACACTAGACGTGCAACTTTCGTGGTAGTTGACAACCCTCGCCTTGTATTCGCTGGCTACACAGAACTAATCGTTGAGGAGACAAATTTTACTGGGACCCATCAAACAGCTCTTATTGACAGCTCGTCAATTGTGTATCCCTCTGTATCGATTGGTCCGTACGCCATTGTTGAAGCAGGATGGCACCTTGCTGAAGACGTGTTGGTAGAGAGTCATGTAGTAGCTAGGAGCGGTACTGAGATTGGTAAGGGATCGTGGATTAGGAGTCACTCAGTGCTGGGAGGAGCCGGATTCGACTTTGAGACTGACGAGAATGGAGTGGCAATTCGAATCCATCATTTCGGCGTGTAATCATCGGTACGAATGTTGAGATTGGATCGAGTTCTGCAATTGTACGCGGAACTATTGACTCGACAATCATCGGCGACAATGTCAAAATTGATAGTCATACCTTCATCGCACACCTTGTCAGTATTGGGGCACATTCCATGATCATTGCGGGGGCAGAGGTAAGCGAGTCAGTTGAAATTGGTGAAGACTGCTGGATCGCCCCTCAAGTGACAATTTAGAACGGCGTGAAGCTGGGGATCCGCTCTTTTGTTGGTTTGGCCTCGGTGGTTATACGTGAGGTACCAGACGATGTTGTCGCTGTCGGCAATCCCGCTCGGGTGATTCGACATCGCTGAACGTGACTAATGGTTGGAATACGTATTCATGAGCTGTGGCTGACGATTGCTGTTGAGCCGTATCCATTGCATAGACTTGCGTAAAACTGAGACTTGTGTCGAAATCTAGCAGTAAAACTTCCGACCCTTTTTCAGTAGGGGTTACGTTGAAGAATGGGACAATCGTGTACTCAAAAGATTTCTCGGAAAGCACTCCGCTCGTTTGAGTGTTCCAGCCGGTATCTCTGGCTAAGTGCACTAGTAGAGTGCGATTGGTGAAAGGTTCCTGACAGTTGCATATTGCACTTGGATGCCAAGCAGACTTTAGATTTAACCACCCTTCTACTGAAGAGAGTTCCTGATGTGTGGTATCGCTGGCTTCGTATCTCTCACGAGAGCTCGTATTGTGAGAGGCCAGCGGGCACTCGATGCGATGAGCGGCCTGACCGCTCATCGCGGCCCTGATGGTCATGGTACATGGATCAGTGACGACGGCACGGTGGGTCTCGCACACCGCAGACTCGCAATCATCGATCTTTCTGATGACGCGTCACAACCAATGTCGGGTGAGGCGGGCCGTACGATCGTCTTCAACGGCGAGGTCTACAACTACCTTGAACTCCGAAAACGGTTTGACACTTACCGCTATCGGACTAATTCCGACACCGAGACGATCCTCGCGGCCCATGAAGAACTGGGTACGGCAGCCCCGTCTGTGCTACGTGGAATGTTTGCTTACGGCTTGTGGGATCCGGTGCGTGAGAGGTTAACCCTCGTGCGTGATCGGTTTGGAATAAAACCTCTCTACTACACGGTTGCAAATGAGACCTTGTGGTTTGCTTCAGAAGCCAAGGCCTTGCTTCCTTTCCTCGATTCGGTGTCCACCGACGCAGCAGCACTTGCCGAGTACCTAACTTTCCAGTACACGATTGGTGAACAAACACTATTTAAAAATGTAAAGCAGCTGATGCCTGCACACACCCTGGTGGTTGAGCATGGCACCGTCTCCATTGAGCGCTATTGGGATATCACTTACGAGGTTGACTTCGGTCGTAATGAGGCGTTCTTCGTTGACGGCATTAGACAGCTGTTAGGGGAGTCAGTCGATTTACATTTGCGAAGTGACGTGGAAGTGGGTGCCTACATATCGGGAGGCATCGACTCGAGCCTGCTCGGGGTACTCGCTTCACGGTTGAAGGGTGCCGGGATGAAGGGTTTTCATGGCCGCTTCCTCGAGCACCCCGGTTATGACGAGAGCGAATACGCACGTGCCGCTGCTTCGATGATGAATGCAGAGTTGCTTGTCGGTGATATCGGTGCGACTGATTTCGTTGAGCATCTTCGCAAAGTGGTGTACCACCTCGACTATCCAGTTGCTGGTCCTGGGTCCTTCCCGCAATACATGGTCTCGAAACAGGCCGCAGATCACGTCAAGGTGGTATTGGGTGGTCAGGGTGGAGATGAGGTGTTTGGTGGTTACGCCCGCTATCTGGTTGCGTACCTTGAGCAGTGCATTAAGGCGGCAATCGACGGAACATATCGAGACGGTAATTTCGTCGTCACGATTGAGTCAATCGTCCCGAACCTTGGCATCTTGCGTGAATACAAGCCGCTGCTACAGGAGTTTTGGCGTGAGGGGTTGTTTGGCCCACTTGACCAACGCTTCTTCAGGTTGGTTGACCGATCAACTGACATGCGTGAGGAGATTGACTGGACAGCACTCGACATGGCGAGGGTCAAGGATTCGTTCTTTGCACTCTTCAATAATTCGTCGAATGTTGGGCATGAGGCCTACTTCGACAAGATGACACATTTCGAGTTCAAGACTCTCCTACCTGCGCTTCTCCACGTGGAAGACCGCATGAGTATGGCGCACGGTCTGGAGAGTCGGGTGCCGCTTCTCGACCACCCGCTTGTCGAGTTCGCGGCTACAGTGCCGGCCGACGTGAAGTTCCCGGGTGGAAAGTTGAAGCACCTGCTCCGCGCGGCGTTCCACGACTCGATACCGACTGAAATCCTCGATCGACGGGACAAGATGGGTTTCCCGGTGCCGCTTAAGGAGTGGATGTCGGCCGAGACAGCAGGTTTCGTTCGCGAGATATTCTCGAACCTCAAGAGCGCATCACGCGAGTACGTCAACGCAGACGCTGTTCTTAAGAATTTTGCGAATACGGGCCAATTCTCGCGAAAAACCTGGGCAATATTGTCTCTCGAACTTTGGCAGCAGGAGTTCCACGATCGCGCTTCGTACTTTCGGTCGCTGGTTCGCTAACTAGGTAGCATCGCCGAACGTGAAAGTACTCGTAACTGGGTCTGCTGG
>Ga0169931_10011403_pt1 | contig 12525 bp, 11 predicted proteins | sample Kivu_15m_20L_FD_129675 | JGI IMG/M metagenome (GOLD analysis project Ga0169931, IMG submission 129675) | Freshwater microbial communities from Lake Kivu, Western Province, Rwanda to study Microbial Dark Matter (Phase II) - Kivu_15m_20L... | ecosystem: Environmental > Aquatic > Freshwater > Lake...
GTCACGGCGCCGGTAGGTCACCACGGGCCCCGCCGGGAACCGTTGCGCGAGTGCGCCGGCGATCGCCGCCTCGGCAGCCAGGGTCTCCGGGCGGTCGGAGTCGCTGAGCAGGAACACTTCCAGCCGATGCGCCCAGCCGCAGGCGGCGAGGCCGCCCAGGATGGTGTCGAGGTTGCGCTCGAGCCGCTGCGGGTCCTCGTTGCGGATGCAGACCAGGACGGCGGTGCGGCTATCGATCGGGGTGTCCTCGCGGCCCAGCCGGGCCGCGGGCGCGGCCACCGCGGCCGGATCCCGGCTCCCCAGCATCAGCGCCAATCCGATCACCGCGTTCCAGAAGCCGATCGCGGTCCAGGGCAGGGTGAGCCCGAAGGCGGCGAGCATCGCCCAGTCGACCGTGTCGAGGCCGTCGGCGTCCAGCACGTGGGCCATCAGCCCGAGCAGGCCGGCGATGGTGGCGAGCACCAGCGCGCCGAATGCCAGACGGCGCCGGCGCACGGCGATGGCCGGCAGGGCGGCTCGCGGCCGGGGCGGCCGATCGGGGTGGGGGGAGGAGGTCGTGCTCATCGGAGGGCCTTTCGCGTCCGTCGGGTACGCCGGACGCCGCGGGGCCGTAGAGTATCGCGACCCTCCGGTTCCGACGCGAATGTCCACCTGCAACGATCCCCCCGCCGCTGCGCGCGCCCTCTGGTACGTCGCCCCCGGCCGTGCCGAGCTGCGCACCGAGCCCCTGCCGCGGCCCGCCGCGGGCGAGGTCCGGGTCCAGGCCCGCTATTCGGCGATCAGCCGCGGCACCGAGAGCCTGGTGTTCCACGGCCGGGTGCCGTCCTCCGAGTGGCGGCGGATGCGCGCGCCCGAGCAGGCCGGCGACTTCCCGTTCCCGGTCAAGTACGGTTACTCGACGGTGGGCACGGTCGTGGAGGGCGAATCCTCGCTGCTCGGCCGGACGGTGTTCGCCCTGCATCCGCACCAGGACGCGTTCGTGCTGCCGCGCGAGGCGGTGCTGCCGGTGCCGGCGGCCGTGCCGGCCCGGCGGGCGCTGCTGGCGCCCAACCTCGAGACCGCACTCAACGCCCTGTGGGACGGCGGCGCGCTGCCCGGCGCCCGGATCGCGGTGGTGGGTGGCGGCGTGGTGGGCGCGCTGGTCGCCTGGCTGGCAGCCCGGCTGCCAGGCGCCGAGGTCACCCTGGTCGACCTGCGGCCCGAGCGCGCGGGGCTGGCGCGGGCGCTGGGCCTGGGCTTCGAGCCCCCGGAGCGGGTGCCCGCCGGCTGCGACCTGGTGTTCCACGCGAGTGCCTCGCCCGCTGGTCTCGAGACCGCGCTGGCCGCCGCCGGCGACGAGGCCTCGGTGGTGGAGCTGAGCTGGTACGGCGACCGGCCGGTGCCGGTGATGCTGGGCGGCCGCTTCCACAGCGCCCGGCTCCGGCTGATCGGCAGCCAGGTCGGCCGGGTCGCCGAGCCGATGCGCGCGCGCTGGCCGCTGCGCCGGCGCCTGGAGAAGGCCCTGGCGCTGCTCGAGGACGACCGGCTCGACGCGCTGCTCGAGCCCGACCTCGCCTTCGAGCGCCTGCCGGCCGCGCTGCCCGGCCTGCTCGGGCCCGGGGCGGGCGCGCTGTGCCAGGTGGTCGCCCATCCCTGAACCCATCCCTGAACCCCTTCCGATCCAGGGTCCCCTGCACCAGGAGCCGCCGATGTTCGCAGTCGAAGTCCGTGACCACGTGATGGTCGCCCACAGTTTCACCGGAGCCGTGTTCGGGCCCGCCCAGCGCAAGCATGGCGCGACCTTCGTGGTGGACGCGGCGTTCTTCACCCGCGCGCTCGACGCCCACGGGCTGGTGGTCGACATCGGCCGCGCGACCCAGGCGCTGAGGGCGGTGCTGGCCCCGCTCGACTATCGCGACCTCGACGAGGAGCCCGCCTTCGCCGGCCGCAACACCACCACCGAGTTCCTGGCCGCGCACATCCACCGGGAGCTGGCCCGCGCCTGCGCCGATGGGGGGCTCGGCCGTCCCGAGGCCGACATCGTGTCCCTGCGGGTCACGCTGTCGGAGTCGCACGTGGCCCGGGCGTGGTACGAGGCGCCGCTTGGCTGAGCGGCGGGCGGTCTTCGCGATCCCGGGCGACCTGGCCACCGCCACCGGCGGCTACGGCTACGCGCGCCGGATGCTGGTCGAGCTGGGCGCACTGGGGTGGCAGGTCCGTCACCTCGCCCTCGACGGCGGCTTCCCGCAGCCCGGGCCCGACGAGCGGGCGCGGGCCTGCGCGGCGCTCGCGGCACAGGCCGAAGGGGTGCCGCTGCTGGTCGACGGGCTGGCGCTGGGTGCGTTGCCCGAGGTCGGCGGCGCACTGGGCGATCGGCGGCCGCTGGTCGCGCTGGTCCACCACCCGCTCGCACTCGAGACCGGTCTCGATGCCGCCCGGGCGGCCGCGCTGCGGGCGAGCGAGCGGGCGGCGCTGGCGGCGGCGCGGGCGGTGGTCGTGACCAGCCGCAGCACTGCAGCGCTGCTGGCGGACGAGTACGGGGTGCCGCCGGCCCGGATCGCGGTGGTGGTGCCGGGCACCGACCCGGCGCCGGTCGCCCGCGGCAGCGGCGCCGCGGCACCGGGCCTGCTCAGCGTCGGGGCGCTGGTGCCGCGCAAGGGGCACGAGCTGCTGCTGGCGGCGCTCGAGACGCTTCGCCACCTGCCCTGGACGCTCACGGTCGTGGGCGACGCCGCCCGCAGTCCGGCCACTGCGGCCGACCTGCGCGAGCGCGTGCGCAGCGCCGGGCTGCAGGACCGGGTGGTCTTCACCGGCGCGGTCGACCCGGCGACGCTGGCGGGGCACTATGCCCGCGCCGACCTGTTCGTGCTCGCCTCTCGCCACGAGGGCTTCGGGATGGCGTTCGCCGAAGCGGTCGCGCACGGCCTGCCGGTGCTCGGGACCCGCGCGGGCGCCATCGCCGAGGCCGTGCCCGAGGGGGCCGGGCTGCTGGTGCCGCCCGACGATCCGGCAGCGCTCGCCCGGGCCCTGCACGGCCTGCTCACCGACCGCGCCGCCCGCGAGCAGCTGGCGGCGGGCGCCCGCGCGGCGGCCGGCCGGCTGGAGCGCTGGGCCGACTCGGCGCGCCGGCTGGCCGCGGTGCTGGAGTCGGTGTCGTGAGCCTGCCTCGGATCACTCGCTGCGCTGAACGGAGGATCGGCCCGTGAGCGCCTTCACCCAGGACTGGCTGGGCCTGCGCGAGCCGGCCGACCGGCGGGCCCGCGACGCCGGCCTGCTGGCGGCGGTGGCGTCGCACGTCGCGTCGATGCGGTCGCTGGTGGTGACCGACCTGGGCTGCGGCACCGGCGCCACCCTGCGGGCGCTGGCGCCCCGGCTGGCGCAGCCGCAGCGCTGGCGACTGGTCGACCACGATCCGGCGCTCCTCGCGCGGGCGCAGCGCGCCGCCGACGGGCTGCCGGGCGCGGGCCCGGTGAGCGTCGAGCCGCTGCGGGCGAACCTGCGGGACGAGATCGAGGCGGTCATCGCCCTCGAGGCCCAGCTGGTCACCACCTCCGCCTTCCTCGACCTGGTCTCGGCGGCGTGGATCGACCGGCTGGTGGGGGCGCTGGCGCGCCACCGGCGCCCGTTCTACGCGGCCCTCAGCTACGACGGCCGGGCCGGGTGCCTGCCTGCGGATCCGCTCGACGCGCCGGTGCTGTCGGCGTTCTCGCACCACCAGCGGCGCGACAAGGGCCTGGGCGGCGCGCTGGGCCCCGACGCCGCCGCGGCGACGGTCGGCGCCCTCGAGACCGCCGGGTTCGCGGTGCGCACCGCCCGCGCCGACTGGCTGCTGGAGCCGCACGAGGCCGAACTGCAGCGGCAGCTGGTGCTGGGCTGGCACCAGGCGGTCGCCGAGACCGGGCGGCTGCCGGCGACGGCGCTCGATCGCTGGCTGGCGCACCGGCTCGCCGCGGTCGACGAGGGGCGCTCGCGCCTGCAGGTGGGCCACCTCGACCTGTGGGCGGTGCCTCAGCCGCCCGGGTGAGCGGCGCCGGGCTCGACGTCCCAGAGCATGTCGTCCCCCAGCCGGTGGCAGCGCAGCGGCACCCGGATCGCCTGCTCGAGCCGCTCGATCGGGGGCAGCACCAGGCCGGTGGGGCCCGAACCGATGATCAGCGGCGCCACCGTGACGTGCAGGCGGTGCAGGCAGCCGGCCTGCAGGAACCGCGACACCGTCAGCGCGCCGCCCTCGATCAGCAGGCGTGCCAGGCCCCGCTGCGCGAGCGCGTCGACGATGCGATCGGGCGCCAGCCCGCCGTCGGGCTCCGGTGCGACCGGCACGTCCTCCAGGCCGGCGACGGCGAGCGGCGCGGTTCCGGTCCGGGTGACCCGCAGCCGCCGGCAGCCGTCGGGCCGCAGCAGCGCGGCCGTGGGCGGCAGGCGACCGCCCGGGTCGATCACCACGCGGGCGGGGCTGCGGCCGGCGACGTGCCGGACGGTGAGCGCCGGATCGTCGGCACACGCGGTGCCCACCCCGATGACGACCGCGTCGACGAGCGCCCGCAGCCGGTGCAGGTGGGCGATCGCCGGCGGGGCGTTGACGTAGTGGGAGTGCCCGGTGGGGGTGGCGATCCGGCCATCGAGCGACTGACCCAGCTGCGCGATCACCAACGGCGCGCCGGAGGGGGGCAGCAGCGGCGCGAAGACCGAGCGCCAGGGCTCGCCGATGGTCAGCACGCCGGTGCGACGTGCCTCGAGGACCCGCTGCCAGTCGTGCGCCGACGGCCCGCTCGCGCTGTCGCCGGATGACTCGTTCACGGCCGGAAATACCCCTCGGGTGTCGGATGGGTTCGCCGATCATGGCATATTCGGTGCGAGGAGCCCGGCGTGGCTCCCGACCGACGGAGTCCTCCTTGACGGGTCCTGATGCTTTCCTGGCCGCTCGCGGCGGGCCCCCTTTCCTGTTCCAGCTCATCGCCCGCGGCGGACGCGCCGACGTCCAGCGCGCGATCACCGAGTTCCTGGCGGCCCGCGCGGTGGTGCTCACCGAGGGGGAGCGGGCGGTCCTGACGGCGCTGCCGGTCGACGGACTCGACCCCACCCTGATCGCCGAGCTGCACAGGCTCGCGCCCGGCCACTGCACGCTGGTGCTGTCGGCCCAGCGGACGGCGGCGCTCGGCTTTCCCGCGATCGGCGCGGCTCGGGTGGTGCTCGAGTCCGCGACCGGGCCCGACCGGATCCTCCAGCTCGCCGGCGACGGGCCGGCCCGCCTCGAGGCCGAGCCCGGGCGCGGCGGCGCCGTCCACGAGGCGGCCGTCGAGCTGGCCAAGCTCGCCCGCCTGCTGCCCGCGGTCCTGGTCCTCGAGGACGAGGCGGTCGCGCAGCGCCTGGCCGGGGAGGGCGCGGCCCGGGTCGAGGCGACCGACGTGTTGGCGTTCCGCGCCGGGCATGCGGCCTCGCTGCGCCTGGTGTCGCGGGCGCCGGTGCCGCTCGAGGGTGCCTCGGGGTGCGAGTTCGTGGTGTTCCGGGACGACCTCGGCGAGGCCTGGACCCTGGTCCGGGTGGGCGAGCCCGACCCGCGACGGGCCGTGCCGGTCCGGCTGCACTCGGCCTGCCTGACGGGCGACGCGTTCGGCTCGCTGCGCTGCGACTGCGGCGACCAGCTCCAGATGTCGATCGCCCTGATGAGCGCGCTCGGCGGCGGGGTGCTGCTGTACCTGAACCAGGAGGGCTGCGGCATCGGGCTGGCGAACAAGATGCGCGCCTATCGCCTGCAGGACCAGGGGCTCGACACCATCGACGCCAACCTGGCGCTGGGCTTCCGGGCCGACGAGCGCCGCTACGACGCGGCCGCCGGCATGCTGCGGATGCTGGGCATCGGGCAGGTCGCACTGCTCACCAACAACCCCTCGAAGGTCGAGGCCCTGCGCGGCGCGGGCATCGACGTGCGCGAGCGGATCCCGCTGCTCGCGCCGGTGCGCGGCGGCAACCGGCGCTACCTCGAGACCAAGCGCCTGCGGGCCGGTCACCTGATGGACGACACCGCGGCGCGGCGCCGATCGGAAGAAGGCTGAGGCCGGGCCGGTCAGGGCGGGGGCCCGGCCGGCAGCGGGCCGTCGCGGATCGCCTCGAGCGGGTGGGCGGCCACCTCCTCGAGCAGGCGTGCGAGCCTCGCCGCGACGTGCTCCACGATCGCCCGGCCGGCCTCTGCCGAGGCCAGCGTCGCGTTGCCGCAGGCCCCCGACGGATGCAGGTCCTGGGTGGCCCAGGCCATCGCCCCGTTGCCGTGGTAGCCGAGCTCGGCCCGGTGCGCCGCGAGCTCGAGCGAGGCGGGCCGGAAATCGGCGATCCGGTCGTGCCGGACCGATCCCGGCTCGAGGTGCAGCATCAGCGAGGTCTCGTTCGCGCCGCCGTGGATGCCGTGCCGCGCCTCGTCGGCCGGGAACAGCCCGGGCGGCTCGCCGAAGCCGAAGGTGTTCGCGACCACCGCCAGCATGCCGAGCCGGATCCGCAGGTCCTGGGCGACGATCCTCGCCACGTGCGACTGCCCGCCGTGCGAGTTGACGATGACCAGCTTGCGCAGCCCGGCGCGCCGCACCGACTGTCCGATCTCGAACCACAGCCGGCACAGGGTGGCGGTGTCGAGGCTCAGCGTGCCGGGGAAGGCGGCGTGCTCGTCGCTCTTGCCCACCGGCAGCGACGGCAGCACCAGCACCGGCGTGCCGGGCTCGAGCCGGGCGAGCGCCTGCTCGAGCACGCCGCGGTTGATGCGGGCGTCCACCTCGAGCGGCAGGTGCGGGCCGTGCTGCTCGATGGCGGCCACCGGCAGCACCGTCACCGTGCGTCCGGCATCCAGGGTCGCGAAGTCGTGCCAGGTGAGCGCTTCCCAGCGCCTCGTTCCGTTCATGGCCCAGGGTCCGGGGGCCGCGTCGGGGCGACGCGGACAGGCCCGGATGATATCGCCCCGCGGCCGTGGCGGCGGCCGCTGCCGGGGCCCGGCCGGGGTCGGGCGCCGGCCCGCCGGCCTCCCGTATGATCCGAGGCGCCGGGCGGGCGCCGCTGCCGCGCCGGCCCCACCGTACCGCCCCCGCAGGCCGAGGTCCCAGTGCCCCATCGCCCGAACCGCTCCCCTCGACGCGCGGCCCGCCCGGCATCGTCCCGAACCCTTGCCGGGTGGCGGGCGTGCCGCCGCGCCCTCGCCGCCGTGCTGCTCGCGGCCGGCGCGGCGGCCTCGCAGGCCGCCGGCCCGCCGCTCGCCGTCGAGTTCGTCAACGCGAGCCAGCCCACCCGCTGCGCCGAGGAGGACAACGTCTACGTGAAGCTGGTCGCGCCCGGCGTCGGCGCGTTCCGCATCACCGCCGAGCACCCCCCCTACATCGGGTCGGTGAGCCGGGACAGCACCGCGCCCGACTTCACCCACTGCGACATGTCGAACGACCCGAGCTTCCGCTTCGAGCCCCGCAGGGTGGTGCTCCACGAGGATGCCTCGATCCGGCTGGTGGGACATGCGTTCCCCACGTTCTGGCGGCCCGAGGTGGTCGACTTCCGGGTCGGCGGGCGCAGCGAGCCCGGCCTGCACCTGGTGCAGCTGCTGCAGCGCCGGCCCACCGGCGACATCGAGAAGCTGGTGGTCTATCCGTCCGACGGCTACTGGCGTCCCAAGCCCCTGCCGCCGCCGAACCTGCCCGATACCGCCTACGGCAGCTCGTTCCTGTTCGGGCCGGTCGAGGAGGACGGCCGACCCTACGTCGCGATCCGCAGCATCGACTTCGAGCCCGCCACCCTGACCTTCCGGCTGGTCTTCCGGGACGGCTCGCGCGGGGTGCTGTCGGTCGCGTCGGCGAGTGCCGAGCGGCTGGAGCTCTCGATCGCGCTCGATCCGCCGGTGCCCGGGGGCCGGCCGTTCGCCGCGTTGCGCTCGATGTTCGTCGCCACCGACAACGCCGACGTGGCGCTGGCCTCGCGGTCCGGCCCGGCACCGGGAGCACCGGCGCTGGTCGAACCGATCCTCTCGTTCGGTCGCTTCGTCGCCCCGTCGGGCCGCTTCGGTCGCGTCGAGCCGTCGCGCCACAACCTGAGCGCACCCGATCTGGTCTTCGACCGGTTCACCGGCCCGCCCGGCCGCTAGCACGGCGGGCGGCGACGGCCTGCGCCGTCGGTCGCGCGCGGTGGCCCGCCGGTCGCGACCGCCGGCCGCGACCGGGCCCGCTGCACCTACGGTAGGGGCCCGCCAGGATCGGCCCCCGATGCTGCACACCCTCAACGGCCTGCTGCTCGCCCTCAGCCTTGCCGTGATCGCCGGCGGGCTCTGGCACCGCGACCGCCTGCCGGGCCCCGAGCGCCTGCTGGAGGCGATCCGCGCCGAGCCCGGCCAGCAGCCGGTGGCCCGGCCGCCGTTCGAGGTGACGGTGTCCGACGTGCGCTACACCGTGCGGCCGCTCTACCGGTACGAGCTGCGCGGCCTGGTGGTGAGCCGGCACGACACCTCGGCCTGGTGGGACGTGGTCCATCGCGACTGGTGGAAGGACCACCTGAACGTCGCCGACGTGTGCGTCGTCTGGGGCGGCAACCTGGACGGCGGTCTGTACCGGGATCTGGTCTACTGGAGCGAGACCTTCACCTGCCACGCGGCACCGCGCACGCCCGAGGCCGGCCGGCGGTTCGACCCGCAGGCGATCTCGAACAATCACCTGCTGACCGACGATCCCCGGCTCGCGAAGCTGCTGCGCCGGATGCGCCCGGGTGACCAGATCGCGATCGAGGGCTGGCTGGCCGAGTACTCCCACCAGACCGGAATGGCGTTCCACCGCGGCACCAGCACTCGCCGTGACGATCAGGGCAATGGCGCGTGCGAGACCATCTGGGTGACCGGAGCGCGCGTGTTGCGGACCGCCAACGCCGGCTGGCGCAGCGCCCTGACGGCGGGCGGCTTCGGAGTGGCCGCCGCAGTGCTGCTGTGGCTGGTGCTGCCGGTCCGTGTCCGCGGCTGAAAGTGCCACCCGGCCCAGTCAGGGCGTGGTTGCGCTGCGTTCGTGTCACCGGGCGTCGCCCGCACCGGTCCTCCGGTCCGGCCCGTTCTTGCCTGGCGTCCAGCCTTGTTTAGGCTGAGGAAGCCCCACCGCGATCACGCCATGCGAGAGTCACCAACCGGCACGCTGCGAGCCGATCGCCGGCATCGACCGCCGTCATCGTCGCCACCGATGGCATGAGCAATCCCGCCGGTCGGCTGCGCCGGGCCGCCGCGACACTGGGTCGGATCATCCAGCCCTATGATCCGGCCGAGCGCGACGCGGCCCGGTTCCGGGCCCACCAGCTGCGTGCGGTGGTGCAGGTCGCGCCGATGTCGGCGGTGGTCAACATCGGCAACGCCGTCGTGCTCTGGTGGGCCCTGGCGCACCGTGTCGGTGAAGTCGTCCTCTCCGTCTGGGTCCTGTCGGTCACGGCCGTGGCGCTGCTGGGCCTGCGCGGCTGGCTTCTGGAGCGCGGCCGCCCCCCGCGCGCCAGCGCCTCGGAACGGGCGATCCGCCGGACGGTGCACCATGGCCTGATGGTCGGAGGGGTCTGGGCGGCGCTGCCGCTGGCCACCTTCGCCGGCAGCGAGGCCGACGTGCGGCTGCTGGTGGGGATCGTGACCACCGGCATGATCTGTGCGGGCGGCTTCGCCCTCTCGAGCGTCCCGGTCGCCGCCTTCGGTTACGTGCTGGTGCTGGGCGGCGCCGCGCTGGTCTCGGTGGCCCACTGGGACAGCCCGGTCGCCGGCGGGCTCTCGCTGCTGCTGGCGATCTACTGCGCGATCCTGCTGTACAGCGTCTGGGCTGCCGCCAAGACACTGGGCGCGCGGCTGGTGGCCGAGGCACGGGCCGACCGCCAGAACGAGGTGATCGCCCTGCTGCTGCGCGACTTCGAGGACCACGCGAGCGACCTCCTCTGGGAGACGGATGCCGGCGGCCGGCTCTCGCACGCGGCCCCCCGGCTCGCCGCGGCGCTCGGAGTGCCCGACGGGGCGCTGCGGCGCGCGCCAGCCCTGGCGATGCTGCGCCGGCGCCTGTCTACCGGGGACGAATCCCGCCATCACTGGGACGACCTGCGGGTTGCGCTAGACCGGCGCACTGCGTTCCGCGACCAGGCGATCTGCGTGGCGGCCGACGGCGGCAGCCGGTGGTGGTCGCTGAGCGCCCGCCCGCTGCTCGACGACGCCGGCAGGCTGCAAGGATGGCGTGGCGTGGCGGCCGATGTGACCGACCGCCAGCTCGCCCACCGGCGGCTGCGCTGGCTCGCCCACAACGATGCGCTGACCGGGCTGGTCAACCGGACCCAGTTCCGCGATCTGCTGCAGTCCTGGCTGCAGGGGCCGCAGGCGGCGGTGCTGCCGCTGGCGGTCCTGACCTTCGATCTCGACGGCTTCAAGCAGGTCAACGACACTCTTGGCCACGCCGCCGGCGATCTGCTCCTGCAGACCTTCGGCGCCCGGCTCCTGTCGGTCGTACGGCGCAACGACACCGTGGCGCGGCTGGGCGGCGACGAGTTCGCGATGGTGGTGCGAGGGGCCGGCAGCCGAGCGGCGATCGAGCCGCTGATCGATCGGCTGATGGCCGCGCTCGCCCAGCCCGCGCGGATCTTCGACCAGACGGTGTCGCTGCGGGCAAGCGTCGGGATCGCTTTCGCTCCGGTCGACGGCGACGACGTGGACACGCTGATGCGCCACGCCGATGTCGCGATGTACTCGGCCAAGCACCGGGGGGGGCATCGCTGCTGCTATTTCGACACCTCGCTCGCCGAGTTGGCGCGACGGCGCGGGGTGCTCGGCCAGGACCTGCAAGGTGCGGTCGGACGAGGCGAATTCCGGCTCGAGTTCCAGCCCCAGGTCGGCACCGCCGACCTGCAGGTGCGAGGTTTCGAGGCGCTGCTCCGATGGCACCACCCGGTCCATGGCAACGTCGCTCCTGCCGAGTTCGTGGCAATCGCGGAATCGGCCGGGATGATGGTGGAGATCGGCGGCTGGGTGCTCGAGGAAGCCTGCCGGCAGGCGCGCGGCTGGCCGGCCGACCTGAGCGTGTCGATCAACGTCTCGGCCACGCAGCTCGCTGCACCCGACTTCCTGGAGCAGGTCGATGTTGCCGCCCGCGGTCTGCGGCCCGACCGGGTCGAATTGGAGATCACCGAATCGGCGCTGCTCGACGACTCCGACACGGTGCTGCAGGTACTGCGGGCCCTGCGCGAGCGTGGCCACCGGATCGCCCTCGATGATTTCGGCACCGGTTACTCGGCGCTCGGCTACCTGCGCCGCTACCCGTTCGACACGCTCAAGATCGACCGCAGCTTCGTCACCGACCTGGCGCGCAACAACGAAGCCCAGGTCATCGTCGATACCACTCTTGCGATGGCACGGGCGCTGCGGATGGCGACCGTCGCCGAAGGCGTGGAGTCGCCGCTGGAGGCGAGGATGCTGCGCGAACGCGGCTGCGCCGCGCTGCAGGGCTACCTGATGAGTCGCCCGTTGCCCGCCGACGGGGTGGTGCCCTTCCTGGACAGCTGGCCGCACCACGCGATCCGCCTGCTCGAGGCGGCCTGACCGGGGCGGTGGCCCGGTCCGCGGCCGGTGGCGGTCGGACTGCCGTCGCACGGCACGGCACCGACGGACAGACAGGCTCGGACTTGCGCGAATCGGCGGTCTCGGAGTATCCTCATCGGCTTTCCGCGCTTGGCTCACGCCGATCCTTGCGCGGCGCGGCGTGCCGGGCAGTTCCGGTGCGGCCATTCATCGCCCGGCCAATCGCAGCCGGGATCGGAGCGAAAAATGAGCCTTGGCCTTGTGGGTCGCAAGGTCGGCATGATGCGCATCTTCACGGACGACGGCGACGCCGTTCCCGTGACCGTGCTCGACGTGTCGGACAACCGGGTCGCCCAGATCAAGACCGTCGGCACCGACGGCTACTCGGCGGTGCAGGCCGCCTATGGTGCCCGTCGCGCCAGCCGCGTCAGCAAACCTGCGGCCGGCCACTTCGCCAAGGCCGGCGTGCAGGCCGGCACCGAACTGCGCGAGTTCCGCGTGCCGGCCGACAAGGTCGGCGACCTCGCCCCCGGCGCGGTCATCCCCACCAGCCTGTTCGCCGCAGGCCAGAAGGTCGACGTCGCCGGCGTGTCCATCGGCAAGGGTTTCACCGGCACCATCAAGCGCTACAACTTCGGCTCCGGGCGTGCCTCGCACGGCAACTCGCGGTCGCACAACGTGCCCGGCTCCATCGGCATGGCGCAGGACCCCGGCCGGGTGTTCCCCGGCAAGCGCATGTCGGGCCACATGGGCGACGTCGCCTGCACGGTGCAGAACCTCGTCGTGGCCCGGGTCGACGCCGAGCGCGGCCTGCTGATGGTGCGTGGTGCGGTGCCGGGTGCCAAGGGGGGTGCGGTCGTGGTCACCCCGGCGGTCAAGACGCCGCTCGCCAAGGGCGGCCTGCCGCCGCAGCCGAAGGCCGCGCCAGCCGCCGCGCCCGCCAAGGGCGCCGGCGCCAAGCCGGCCGGCAAGAAGTAAGGAGGCACACCCATGGAACTGAAGCTCCTCGACGAGCA
>Ga0169931_10011404_pt1 | contig 12524 bp, 11 predicted proteins | sample Kivu_15m_20L_FD_129675 | JGI IMG/M metagenome (GOLD analysis project Ga0169931, IMG submission 129675) | Freshwater microbial communities from Lake Kivu, Western Province, Rwanda to study Microbial Dark Matter (Phase II) - Kivu_15m_20L... | ecosystem: Environmental > Aquatic > Freshwater > Lake...
CCATGAACAGATCACGTTGCTCCGTCTCATTCAAGCGCAGGCCCATAGGCACCCTTGGCAACTTTGCCAGCGGGGTGCGAGAGGGCATGTATGTCACCAATCCCGGTTCGTTCCCGCTGCCACCGCTCACCAGCAATCAGCTCACTACGCTGATCAACAACTACACGCAGGCGTGGGCCAACTACCTCAACGCCCGGGGCGAGGCCACCCGCGGGGCCTTCGATGCCAGCACCACAGCGCTCATCGATGGCCTGCTGCAACTGGTGGACTATGTGGATGTGCAGGCCGCTGGCGTAGAGGCGGTGGTGCGCCAGAGCGGTTTCGAGCCCATCAAGGCATCGGCCAGCAGCAAGCCCAAGCCCGATGTCATCTCGGGGATGGTGCTGCAACTGGGTGCACCACAGTCGCTCACCACCGACTGCGACCCGCAGCCGCAGATAGACACCTATGTGGCCGTGCTGACCGAAGGCACTCCGCTGCCACCCGATGTGACCATTGTCAACGAGGGCCAGTTGATATTCGCCACGGGCGGTATGCTGCCGCGCACCATCCTGATATCGTGCAGCAAGAGCCGTAAAAAGACCTTCACAGGCCTCAACGCGGGTACCATCTACTACCTCACCATGTTCGGTATTGGTACCGGTGGCGTGGGCGATCTATGCACCACCGTAAAGCGCATGTGCAACTGAAGCGTTGAGGGATAAAGGAGCGTGGGGCGCGGGGCGGTTTCGCTTCGCGCCTTTCGTGTTCTATGGGTTTGAGTGGTTCTTGTTACTTTCGGGGTGAGGGTGGGATTTCAGCCTGTATCGACATCATGTATTCAGACCTTCACCCGCCCACTCAGCCCAAAAGCGTGAGCGATATTTGTACAGCATAGGGTCTCCAATGGAGAGCAGTGGAATGGCAAGGACTTTCAAATCGAAAATAGGACTTGAACTGGTCGTTCCGCTTACCCTGGTTCTTGGCACCGCATTGATCCTGAGTCTATCAGAGGAACCGAGATGGTTGGGGCCGGTTATTCTCTTGCCGGTCATCCTGTTCATCGCACACATGTTCATGACCACGTTTTATGTGATAGATGGCAACAGTCTATCCATCAGATGCGGCTTCCTCTACAACAGCACCATTGATATCGGTACCATCAAGAAGATCTCTGAAACGAATAACCCACTCAGCTCACCGGCCACCTCTTTGGACAGGATTGAAATAAGATACGGCAGTTCTAGCGCTGTCATCATCTCACCGAAACTGAAGAAGGAGTTCATAGATGCCATCCTTTCCTTATACCCCAGCGTTGAAGTCAAGTACAAGAAGTGAGATTCTGGTTCTCAGAAGAGTGATTCATCGGCCATCTGCACACGTTCTTCCATGGAAAACGTGATAAGGTACTTCACGGAGCATACCAAGACGCTTTTCCTGGTCGATGGCCTCGGGGCCGTGCTGACCACATTCAATCTGTTCTTCGTTCTGAGTCATTTCCACCCCTATATCGGTATGCCGGTTCATGTTCTGAACTATCTGTCCATCATCGGTCTGGTTTTCATGGTCTATTCCTTTGCCTGTTTCCTCCTGCTCAAAGGCAATTGGACGCCTTATCTGAGGGCCATTAGCATCGGCAACCTGACGTACTGTGTGTTGACCATGGCATTGGTCTACCTGTACCTCAACCAATTGACTAGGTTGGGAGTGCTGTATTTCGTGCTTGAGATAGTGGTGATATTCCTGGTCGTGTATGTAGAATTGCGGGTGGCGAGTGCGTCAGAGAAGTAGACGGATAGAGATGAACAGCAGAATCAGGATAGCCTCATTGTTTCTGGCCGCTATGGTCGGCCTGGCGGGTTGCAAGACCATACCGGAACAGGTGACGGCAGTGCATCCTTTTGACAAGCAGCGCTATCTGGGTCAATGGTATGAGATAGCCCGATTCGACTTCAGTTTCGAGAAGAACCTCGACAACACCACTGCGAACTACACGCTCAATGCCGATGGCAGCATCAAGGTGACCAACCGAGGGTACGATACCGTCAAGAAGGAATGGAAGGAAGTGATCGGGAAAGCGAAGTTCGTAGGTGCCGACTCGATCGCCATGCTGAAGGTGTCGTTCTTCGGTCCGTTCTATGGAGGTTATAACGTGCTGGCCATAGATCCGGACTACAAGTATTCGCTGGTCTGCGGTGGAAGTTCAGATTATATGTGGATCTTATCGAGAGAAAAGACCATTCCCGAGGATATTAAGGCCAGATACGTTGCCTTGGCTAAGGATTCAGGGTTTGAGGTCGATAAGCTGCTGTGGGTGAATCACGATAAGTGATGGTGTGGTGTTGATGGCAACTGTCCATCATGTAAGGCATTCGCATGATGTCTCTCGAGTGTGTCAGCCTCTTGCTGTGGCTCCTGCTCTTTCCGCGACTCCCCTACTCCCCCATCAACAACGAACTATCGCCATAGCTGAGAAAGCGATAGCCGTTGGCCAAGGCGTGGTCATAGACCTTACGCCAATCGGGGCCTAAGAGGGCGGCCACCAGCAGCAGCAGCGTGCTTCCGGGCTGGTGGAAGTTTGTGATCAGGCCTCGGCACACCCTGAAGGTGTATCCGGGTGCAATGAGCAGACGTGTGAAGCCTTCGAGCTTGTGCAGGTCGCGGCTCTCGAGCCATCCTATCAGTGCGTTGATGGCGGTCCGAGCATCGGGCAAAGAGCCTGCTGCGGCCAGTCGGTAGGGGTCCCATTGGTCCACCAGCAGCGGGTCACCGTTCCATTCGCCCTGCAACAGCCTCACCCCTGCCCAGTACACCGATTCGAGCGTGCGGGCGCTGGTGGTGCCCACGGGCAGAGTCTTATTGGTCCCGGCCAGTTGGCGCAGGGTGTTCACATCAACGCTGATGCGCTCGGCATGCATCTCGTGGCCCTGCATGGTGTCGCTCTTCACCGGGCGGAAGGTGCCCGCACCCACGTGCAACGTCACACGGGCCTGAGCCATGCCCTTGCTCGCCAGACGGTCCATCACCTGTTGGGTGAAATGCAGCCCGGCCGTGGGCGCAGCCACCGAGCCTTCGTGGCGGGCATACACCGTCTGGTAGCGCAGTTCGTCATCGGCCTCGGTCTCGCGGTTCAGGTAAGGCGGGATGGGCAGGGTGCCGAAGCGTTCCACCACCTCCGAGAACGGCACCGAGGCAGGCGTCCAACTGAACTGGACGCTGAACTCCCCTCCAACCTTCTCCAAGCGCTCGACACTGAGGGTCAACAGGTCGGCACCCTCTGTTCCGAGCGTCCGTTGCAACGGCTCGTGCTTCCACCTGCGGTTGTTGCCCACCATGCATTGCCACGTGGCGGTGCCGGTGGCCGTAAAGGCGATGGTGGGGTCGGTGCCATCGGCCGGGGCCAAGCAGAACACCTCCACCGTGTGCCCATCGGGAGTATCGAATCTCATTCGGGCATGGATCACCTTGGTGTCGTTGAACACCAGCAGTGTCCCGGGTTCGAGCAGGTCGGGCAACTCTGTGAAGACGTGATCTGTCACCGCACCATAGTCGTAGCGCAGCAACTTGCTCGCATCGCGTTCGGGTAGCGGATACCGCGCCACACGCTCATCGGGCAGTACGTACTCGTAGTCGGCTATACGGATATCCTGGGGGGCGCTCAAAGCGGCCGCGAAGATGGGTATTGAAAGGGACACGATCTGTCACCCTGAGCGGAGTCGAAGGGTGCAGGCCAAGAGGCAAGAGCTGTCACCCTGAGCGGAGTCGAAGGGTGCAGGCCAAGAGGCAAGATCCGTCACCCTGAGCGAAGTCGAAGGGTGCAGGCCAAGAGGCAAGATTTGTCACCCTGAGCGGAGTCGAAGGGTGCAGGCCATGAGGCAAGAGCTGTCACCCTGAGCGGAGTCGAAGGGTGCAGGCCAAGAGGCAAGAGTCGTCACCCTGAGCGGAGTCGAAGGGTGCTGGACAAGGTGCGTCAGTATCACTCAAAGGAATCTGTACGCCAAATGAATTCCCCCATAGTAATGGGTGTATCTCTGTTTCTTGGCCTCTCTGTCCTGAAAGATCGCCTCGAACCTGACGCTGCTTCTTCTGTAAGCGAACGCCACTCCTACTTGGTGTTTCATCACTATCAGATTCACGGCATCTGTGATCGGACCCTTGTCTTTCAGATAAACGGCTCCTTGTATGGTGGAGTTGTACACCTGCAGCATCACTTCAGGATGATAGTAGACGAAAATCTCGAGGCCAGGGGCATTGTTCCGGTCTACACTGGCATTCCAGTAGGTGCCTTGGCTCATGCTGTTGAATTTGCCTATTTGAATCAGAGCGCCTTGGGTCACATTGGTGAAATCGGTACCTAACGACACCTGCGAAACGGTTGTCAGCTCCGCATACTTCAGCCATTTCTTCAGCCACCCTTTAGCATAAACGCCCTGAATGTTGAACCCTACACCGCTGTTGAGCTGGTAGTCCCAGACCCAATTCCACCTTTCAATATCAATCGTCAACAGGTCATGAACTATGTTCTGTATCCCTTCGGCCCCCGATGCCTCGCCTATCAGGCCTATAGATGCCGACCATTGTATCAACGCTTCTTTCTTTCTGAAGTAGGATGAAGTGTATTGGCCGTACAAGTAGCCGGTGATAGGTCGGTCGATATCTTCGACCCGTTCAATTTTGCGCGGGGCGGTGAACATCTTCTGACCCACCTCATACTTATGCACCCGTTTGACGATTGACTCGTGGCGGCTTCTTCCTGCGCGAATAAACTGAAGCAGAAACCCATTTGAGTAATACCGGTCAGTGCCCTGCCCCAAGTAATAGTCATTCTCGGTCACAACAGAGATCTGATGCGGATGCGGAAGGGTCGATCTCCGAACGGGCTTAGTTGTACTGTCCGTCTTGGTAACAAGGCGCTCTGATGAAGGAACGGACGATGTTCTGCCAGCGATGGTATCAGTGGTTTGGCCAGAAACAGCAGTGTTCATAAGCAACAGACCAGCTGTGGTCATTGCTATCAGAGACACATATCGGAAATGACTTAGAATGATCACGCAGTGTTTTATATGGGGGCCAAATGTCGGTCCCAGAACCCTGACGGCAGCTTCGACCGATCACTCTCCAAATGCATGTGAGCTGCTCAGACATTACGAGTGCAACGGAATAATCTTAGCCTGTTGGCGAATCATGGAACGAGGTGCGTGGGCTGTCACCCTGAGCGAAGTCGAAGGGTGCTGGACAAAGGACAACAGTCGTCACCCTGAGCGGAGTCGAAGGGTGCTGGACAAAGGACAACAGTCGTCATCCTGAGCGGAGTCGAAGGGTGCGCAAATATCCCATTCGCAACAAATCAAGGAGAGGAACACTCTCCCCCGCCCTTCCGATCGCCTCAAGCCCCCATCACTCCTTCACGAGTCGGCCGTGCCCGAAGCGCCCGTCAGCACTGATGCTCAGCACGTATGTACCGGGAAGGAACTGCTGCGCATCGATCAGCACACGGCCCGTAGCCCCACGCTGCGACCAGAGCACCCGTCCCGACAGGTCGGTGATGTGCAGGTCGGCCGCGGTACTGCCGAGTTCAAGATTCCAACGGTCGTTGGTAGGGTTCGGGTATGCCGGTGCGAAAGGTTTCGGAGCATCGCCCATTCCGGTGACGCAGGCCGTGCATTGATCGAAAGTCTGGTAGAGCGATGGGGTGTAATCGATGCCGTCAACGATCCAGCCGCAACCGCTTATAAAGACACACTCGTTGTTCACGATGCCGATGCCCAGAGGCATGGCGCACATCCCGAAATCGACACTTGCCAGATCGGTGCAGGGCTCGGCCAGTGTGACAAGGCAGGCCTCGCATTGCTCAGAGGTCGGGTAGATCGATGGAGTGTAATCGATCCCATCCACCACAGGGCCACAGCCCGAAATGCCTTGGCACGTACCGTTGATCACGCCCATTCCCATGAACAGATCGCAATCACCGAAATCGACCCCGTTCAGGTCGGTGCAGGGCTCGGCTTCAATGGCCAGGCAGGCCTGACAAGCCTCCATATTGTCGTACAGTGCCGGAGAATAATCCACGTTGCCCACCATGGGGCCGCAGCCCGAAATGGACTGGCACGTACCGTTTAGGACTCCCACACCCAGCACCATTTCGCATGGCCCGAAGTCAACATCACCCAGATCGGTGCAGGGCTCTATCACAATGCTTCCGCACTCGCCCGGGGTCCAACTGGTCACGCCAGCGTAAAACGCATAACACTCATTGCTGTAAGTGTTATTGTCGCAGCCGCAAACGGGATCCCATAGCTGGAAACAGATGGCATTCGGATCGATCTGCGCGGGGTTGATGCAGCCATCCTGAGCAGATGCGTTGTAGCACTGGCCCACAAAGGCGCTAAGTAACAGTAAGTATAATGTTCTCATGGTCAATGGTTTTGGGGATGAGTCCAAAGGTAAAACGCACTCCGCAATTGCGAATGATAAAGGTCACTACACCCCGAATCATAGAGAGTCTTCATGCTCTTTCGACACCATTTGGGTTGACATTTCCTTGATGGAATGGCCTTTGCTCTCGGGGCGGCCTAGGGAATTTCCTGTCGCGAAACCAGTTTAAAGGAGCGTTAGTGAGCCTTGGAGTAAGCGTTCCGTAGAGTCCGGTCTTCCGGACGGCCCGGAACGCGGAGAAGGCGACTGTCTCTGAGTTTCTCAAGGAAATTCCCAAAGTCTGGTTGTCACCTGAGCGGAGTCGAAGGGTTTTGGTTCTTGGATCCTGTCCCGCCCTGCGGGATTCAAGAGAAAAGAACGAAGACACCGACCAAACGAATTGAAGAGAATCTTCCTAGAATTGCTCTCCATTTGCCACAATCCATGAAAGTTCAGTTCATCAGTCTATTGGTCGCATGGGTGCTGATATCTCCATCGGCCGTGGCGCAGACTGCTGTTTGGCCCGATGGACTCTATTACACGGCAGATGAGTTCCTATCAAAGAAGCCAAGGATGTCACCGCAATTGGAGTTGGTAACACGCGATAGCGGTGATATCTCCTCTGTAGGTGGAAATCAGTTCAAGTTCTCATGTATGGACTACATGGTGGATGAAACCGACATATGGCAGAAAGTGCTATTGGTCAAGGACAAAGGCCAACTCTACCTGAACGCATTGTTGATTGATAGGGGCTTCGGGTTTGCGCGTTGCGAATCTGAAGGGCCTTTTATTGCCGCCTATCTAAACTTGGCTGACCATGAGGACAGGTTCTGGGCAGTTCCGGTATTTGGTGTCGCAGGTGGAGCGGTAGGTGGTCTGATAGCGGGGGCTGTGATTGCAGCTACAGAAAAACGGAGTTATGATATCAGACTATATACCCACAGCCTCCGCACTGGCAATTCGCGTCTGCTCACAAGAGAATACATCGAGGCCCGTTTCGCAGACCACCCCGATCTGCTTAAACAGTTCATGGACGAGAATCCCGGTACCGATGAACCATCTGACGAGGTGAAGATCAGATACATCAACCTGCTCAACGAGCGGGTCGGCCTGCATTGATCACCCCACCATCTTCTGCCTCAACGTGGCCCCGAGCCATGCCATGGGCAGATATGCACCTACCAGATCCAACACGTTGAACCACATGGGCGCAGGCAGGACCGATACCATGTAAGCTCCACCGAAAAAGAAGAAGATGCTCACAATGATGCTGAGCGTCATGCGGCTACCTACCCCTATCAAGCTCGCTATGAACGCCCCGACCAGCGTACCCATGGCATGTGCCAGGAACGGGAACACGTAGTTCATGGCAGTGAAATGTGGCATGGCAGCGGCCATTCCTTCAGAAGTGCTCATATCGAACCCAACAGGTGGTGGTACCACCATCATACCGAGGTTGATAAGGCCGCCATTGACCATGGCACCGATGAACAGCCCGGCCACTACGGCCAAGGCATTGCGGAGTCTCTCAGGCATCATGTCGGAGCGATCTGTGGAGCGAATGTAGGGTTTTGTGAAACAACTGTTCAATCTGGCACAGGACACTTCTCTACCTTTGAAAGTCTTGATGTCAATCATCAACATACCGTCTGATTTCATCACAATCATCTGACCCTGCACCATGAGGTATCTCATCACTTGCGCTGTCCTATTGGCTGTTGTAGGAATTTCAGCATGTAACGAGGACTGCTACGATGCCGAACTTGCCAACGCTTTTGCCACGGTTGATTGTACAGCCGATTGTCCGGGTGTTACCGGGTGCGATGGCAACACTTATTGCAACGAGTGTCTGGCCAATCAGAATGGCATACGGGTGGAGTGAACAACCCGCTCAACAAGGTGGTTATCCATCACCAAGAAAGGCCGTTCAGAAAAGAAAGTCAGTGACTCCTCACTGATCTAAGAATCGTTCGACCTGCTCTTGCAGATGCTGCGGCATTGGGATCGAGGGAACTGTAGAGGTCCGCTCGACTCATGATGTCATTAAGCATCGTTCTCTTTGCGTTCTGCGGTCTTTCCACTTTCGTTTCTTAACATTGTACAGACTGAAATCCTGAACCGATGAAGCTTTTCTTTACTCTTCAGACAGCAATTCTGTGTGCGGCCACTCTGTTGTCATCAACAGCTTTTGGTCAACCTGGTGGCGATGGCCGTCCGTCTTTCGTATCGGGCCAACTGATCATTCAGACCGAAAAAGGTGTCGACCCACATGCAGCGCTGGCAGCCTACGAACCTGCTCTGGGGCTGGTCGTGAAAAGCCGCCTTTCAGCTACCATGAGGGCGTGGCTCGTAGAGTTCGACACGCTGAGCTTGACCCTCCAGGATGCCATCAACCTATTGGGCCGCAATGCGGGTCTCAGCCATGTGCAGGGCAACCACAACGTGTGGCACCGCGCCATACCGAACGACCCTCAGTTCGGCAACCAGTGGCACCACAACAACACCGGCCAGAGTGGCGGAACGGTCGATGCCGACATCGATGCCGTGGAGGCATGGAATCTGACCACAGGCGGCACCACCGCCACGGGCGATGAGATAGTGGTGTGCATCGTGGAAGGGGTGAACATGACCCACACCGACCTGATCGCCAACCGTTGGCTCAACACCGGAGAGATAGCGGGCAACAACATTGACGATGACCAGAACGGATACATTGACGACCTGTACGGATGGAACGTGGCCGGCAACAACGGCACCATAGCCACAGGGGCTCACGGCACCAATGTGGCAGGCATGATCGGAGCCAAAGGCAACAATGGGAACGGCACTGCCGGGGTGAACTGGGATGTGAAGATCATGGTAGTGTCGGGCGAGAATGCCAACAACGAGGCCAGTGTCATTGCAGCCTATGACTATGCGCTGGTGCAGCGCCAGCTTTATGACCAGACCGATGGCGCCAAAGGGGCCTTTGTGGTATCGACCAATGCAAGCTGGGGCATTGACGGGGGCGACCCGAACGATGTACCGCTTTGGTGCGCCTTCTACGATACTCTGGGCACCTATGGCATCATCAGCTGCGGGGCCACCACCAATTCGAACTTGAATGTCGATGTGTCGGGCGACATACCCACTGCGTGCTCATCGCCCTACATGGTGGGCGTGGGCCGATCTGACAGGAACGACAACTTTGCCGGTGGCTACGGCCTCACCACCATCGAGCTGGCCTCGCCAGGCGTCAGTGTCACCACTGCCGATGGTACCAGTGGCACTACCAGCACCACAGGCACATCGTTCGCAAGTCCGCTCACAGCCGGGGCCATCGCGCTGCTCTATTCGGTTCCCTGCGAAGGGTTCGCTCAGACCGTTCGGGCCGATCCCAACCTCGGGGCCGACATGGTGCTCGATGCGCTGCTCTCGGGGGTCGATGTGAAGCCCTCGTTGGTCAACAGCTTCGTCACAGGTGGCCGACTTAACGTGAACAACTCCCTCAATTACATCCTCGACAACTACTGCCCTACCTGTCTGGTGCCGCAGCAACCTACGGCCGATGCCGGTTCGCAGGGCCAGACCACACTCAGCTGGCAGCCTGTAACGGGGGCCATCGGATACACGGTGAGTTACCGTCCGGTAGGTGCTCAGAACTGGATCACGGTGCAGAGCTCCACACCACAGGTCAACATACCCGGACTCGACCCATGTGTCGCATACGAGTATCAGGTGCAGGGCGACTGCGGCAACGAAGGACTCAGCACACCATCGGCCACCGTAGCCTTCAATCCGCGCAATTACTGCGATAATGTGGGCACATCGCAGGTGGCCGGCCTAAACGTGTACTCCCCTGCTCAGGTGGCCGGTAGCTACACCTTCCAAGCCCCATCGGCTTGGGGCGGAAACTGGCAGAACGGTTCCGTCTATGGGTCGTTGGTGCTTGTCAACAGCACCGGAGCCAACCCCACGCAAGGCTGCACCGCCCTGACCAACGGGGTTGAGGTTGCAGGCAACATCGCCTTGATTGACCGCGGTGGTTGCGAGTTCGGGGTCAAGGCTCTTAATGCCCAGAATGCCGGAGCAGCCGCGGTGCTGATCATGAACAATGCAGCTGGGCTCATCGACATGGGCGTGGGCGCTCAAGGCGCCAACGTGACCATTCCGGTGGCCATGATCTCGCAGGCCGATGGCAATACCCTCAAGTCCGTCATCAACAATGGTGGAACGATAACTGGCCTGTGGGGTCAGCGGGGCGAATGGGTCAGCTCGGTCAATCTTGGGCCTTTGAGTCATACTTCGGGCAACGACAACGGCTATGCACTGCACAGCCTCAATCAGATACCCGATCTTGCAGCAGGCTCAACCCTGTCCATGACCATCGGTACCACGGCCCTTGGTGGTGCTGCCCTCTCGCAACAGGTGCGGGCCTGGATGGATGCCGATCAGGACGGGGTGTTTGAATCCAACGAACTGCTGATGAATGCGAACTCCACCACCGGACAGAACGCACAGGCCAATGTCACGGTGCCAGCCAATGCAACGCTGGGCCTCACAAGGCTGCGTGTGCAGACCACCGGACAGAGCAACGCCCCCGATGTATGTGGCGCTTATGCACTGGGCGAGACAGAGGATTTCTGCATCAATGTGACCACGGCTGTTGGCCTTTCCAGCACGCAGAAAGAGAGTTGGACCCTGTTCCCTAACCCGACTTCCGGTCTTTTGCAGATAAGTGGATTCAGCGGCACGGCCACGTACAGCATCATATCAGCAGATGGCCGCGAGGTGATGAACGGTACGCTCGTGGGCTCCTCACCATCGATCGACTGCACCGCATTGGTCCCAGGGGCCTATGCCATCAGCATCAACGCATCCACCGATGGTAGAACATTCCGTTTTGTGAGACAGTGAGGTGTTTCTTTGCCCTTGATATTCATCCCACCTGACACGTTAAACAATACCAAGATGGCAACAAAAGCGAAGAACCCTTTCACATGGGTCGAGATCTATGTGGACGACATGGCTCGTGCACAGCGTTTCTATGAGGCGGTATTGCAGATCAAGATGATCGATATGCCTACGCCAGGCGATTTCGGTGACCTGAAGATGGTCAGTTTCCCATGGGCTGAGGGCGAAGGCAACATCAGCGGTGCCCTGTGCCAGACCAAGGAGACGAGACCTGGAGCCGGTGGCACCTTGGTCTATTTCGCTTGCGATGATTGCGCCAATGAGGCATCGCGCGTGGATGCGGCCGGTGGGCAGGTGCTACAGGACAAATTCCCCATTGGTGAGCATGGTTTCTGCTGCATCTGTATGGACACCGAAGGCAACGTGATCGGGCTGCATTCCAGCCGATAGAGTTTGTGCTATTCCGCAGGACAGGCGGGCTTCCAGAATTAGAATACTCGAGGTGAGCGGGTTGAATGCGGTCGGCCTCCCGATTCTCACCTGTATGGTTCCGCTGCCTGCTAACTTGGGCTCTGGCGTTTGCACCTTGACCTTTACCGTCTCCTGATCGCCAACTTTGCGCCCCATGCGCATACTGCTGCTCGACAACTACGACTCGTTCACATACAACCTGTTCCACTACTTGGAACAGTGTGTCGAAGAAGTGGTTGTGGCGCGCAACGATGCCATCAGTGTTAAGGAGGTCGGGGAGTTTGATGCCATCGTGCTATCGCCCGGGCCCGGTCTGCCTAAGGATGCTGGCATCATGCCTGAGGTGATAACGACTTACGCCCCCGCTATTCCCATTCTCGGGGTCTGTCTCGGATTACAGGCCATGGGCGTTGCGTACGGTGCATGGCTCAAGAACCTCAAACACCCGCTGCATGGGGTGGCAGTACCCGTCAAGGTAATAGATGCTAATGAGCCTCTGTTCAACGGGATGCCCGCTGAGTTTCCTACTGGCCGCTACCACAGTTGGGTGGTGGATGCTGATTCAGTGCCAAGCGTACTCCGCATCACTGCCACCGATGCCGATGGCAATGTCATGGCCCTGAGGCACTCCGATCGTCCTTTGTGTGGCGTTCAGTTCCACCCCGAGAGTCTGCTCACCCCCAATGGGTTGCAGAGCGTGAAGAACTGGGTGGCCTACGCAGCGGATTACCGCAATAAGTCAAAGCTCACTTCAGCATCAACCGCTC
>Ga0169931_10011405_pt1 | contig 12522 bp, 4 predicted proteins | sample Kivu_15m_20L_FD_129675 | JGI IMG/M metagenome (GOLD analysis project Ga0169931, IMG submission 129675) | Freshwater microbial communities from Lake Kivu, Western Province, Rwanda to study Microbial Dark Matter (Phase II) - Kivu_15m_20L... | ecosystem: Environmental > Aquatic > Freshwater > Lake ...
GGGTAGAGCGGCCGGTAAACGCGCAGCGTTCCGGCCGCGCCACCCCGGGTTAACGGACCCACAATTTTTCGAAAAGGTCGAACCGCACGTCGCCGCCCCGCGGCACGGGCGGTTCGACGCGGAACCCTAATTAGATGCAAAGAGGAGACCAAAGGTCAGTTTATCGGCGAGGTCGGGAGACCTGCGCCGAGCGCGCGTTTTCCAAGCTGCCAAACCGGGGGCTGGCGCGAAGCCCCGGCCAATCCAAAAGCCCCAGACTGCTCGCTAGCAAATTAACTACAGAAATTGGCCTGCAAAAAACGGGGGAAATCTGTCAAACCTTGAGTTATACTACGAAAGGACCAGTTCGGGTTGTAACGACCCTAACGATTGATACAGCCTGCCAATTGTCCAGACTCGGCGAGACGGTTTGGCTGAACAACCCGGTCCAATGCGGCGGGAGTCTCATTCATTTTTCCCTCTCGACTCCCATCGTCACCCTCGATTCCTCATCACTTCCATTGTCTTAATCGTTCGGAGACCGTCCATGTTTTCCCGCAAACAGGTCAAACGACTGACTCGCCATAGCGTTCCAAATTGGGCGCATACCTACGAAACGCTCGAACTCAAACGCATGTTGGCGGGGGTTGACCTCGGCAGTTTCCCGAAACACCCGATTCCACCTTCCGGCCATTTGGCCGACACCACCGCGGATGCGTTCAGCAAAGATGCGGTCACTTACAAAGAAATGGCGGCTCGCGCTGCAAACCACACCTACGCCAAGAACGAACTGATCGTCGCCATCAAGACCTCTGAGAGAGTGGCCGTCGCAGGACTCGCTCAATTGAATTGGTCCAACCTGACGGGCGATACCGGAGCCAAAGTAATTCAGACGTTGTCACACACGCAGCGAGCGAACAACGAACGCGTCACGCTGGTCCATCTCAAGCTGACCGGTAAGACCGACATGTGGAGCGTGATGAAGACTCTTGACGCTCGAGACGAAGTGATGTGGAGCTCGCCTAACTTCACTTACCGCGGAGACCCTCGAGAATACGCGCCGAACGACCCTCAGTACCCCAGCCAATGGCATCACGACAAGATGCAGAACAATCTGGCATGGGATGTCACGACCGGAAGCACATCGATCATCGTCGCCGTCACCGATGATGGAACCGAAATCAACCACGAAGACTTGTTTGACAACCTTTGGCGAAACGACGATTTTCCGTTAGACGGTGAAGACAACGATGGCAACGGCTACATCGATGACTACAACGGCTGGGACTTTCATTCGAACAACAACAATCCCAACCCTAACGGCATTGCCTACACGCACGGCACTCACGTCGCTGGAATTCTCGGCGCGCGAATGGATAACGCTTTGGGTGTCACCGGTGTCGCCGGCACCATTACGATTATGCCATTGCAGATTTACGGCCCTAACGGCTGGACCTCCGCCATGGTCGCCGGCGCCTTCACCTACGCCACCGACAACGGCGCGAAAATCGTCAACACCAGCTACGACATCGACGATTTTGCCACCGACCCTGTTTTTCTCGCTGGCCTGCAATACCTCTACGACGGTGGCGTGCTGCACTTCAATTCAGCCGGAAATAACGGGCAACTCAATCCGGCTCGCCAAGCTCTCACCCAAACTTTGCTCGTCGCCAGCACTGACCAAAACGATGCGAAAAGTAACTTCAGCAACTTCGGCGTCGGGATCGATTTTGCCGCCCCCGGCGACCCAATCCTTTCAACTCTCGTCGGTAACAGTTACGGACAGCAAAGCGGCACTAGCATGGCAGCTCCAGCCGTCGCCGGTGCGGCTGCCCTGATTTGGTCGGCCAATCCGGACTGGACACGCGAGCAAGTGGTCGCACAACTTTACGCCACGGCCGACAACATCGATGCCCAGAACCCGGGCTACCAAGGACTGCTCGGAGCTGGGCGAGTCAACACGTTCCGCGGCGTAACAGAAACCATCGGCGCTCCAAAGGTTCGCTTGGTTAACAATCTGCCCGCCAATGGCGGTTCTCTCAGCAACCGCGAAATCGACAATTTCGATCTCGCTTTTGACCAAATCATGGCACCCGATGCGATGAACGACATCGCGAACTTTGAGCTTCGCGGTGCCGGCCCAGACAGAACCCTCGATACCGCCGACGACGTAATCTACACCCTCTCGTCTGACATGTATCGCATCGGCACCAACCTACTTAACTTCCAGATCGGCGAAGGCTCGCTCGGCTACGGAGACTACCGTCTGACCATTCGCTCTGGCGGTGTCAGCAACCCATTCGGAACAGCTCTAGATGGCGATGCTGACGGAAGCGAAGGAGGCGATTACGTCTCTGAATTTACGATTGCTCCATCCGATGCCGGCGAAGTCTTCTTCTCACAAGACCGCTATCAGCCATACGAGCTGATCAAATTCATGGTCGCTGATGCCAACGCCTCGGACCCCGTAGTGGTCGTTGTGACGACCTCTGGCGGTGACTCCGAAACCGTTACTCTCAGCGACAATGGCGATCTAAGCTGGTCGGGAACGCTGGCCAGCAGCGACGGTGCCCAAGTCGTCGATAACGGCACGCTGGAAGTTCTGGTTGGTCAAACGATCACGGTAACTTACCAAGACCAAGACAATGGCGATGGAGAGGTCGTCGATGTCACCGACACAGCAAGAATTTCAAAAAGTGCTCGCTACAAATCGCAAGACACACCAATCTTCATCGGCGACTTTTCGACGATCTACTCGACGATCAGCATTTCCGACCCTGGCCTGATCGGCGATTTGAATGTCGAAATCAACATCACCCACACCTACGTCAGCGACTTGGAAGTCTTCCTCACCGCGCCCGATGGAACCCGCATTCCGATGTTCCAAAACATCGGTGAAGACGGAATAAACTTCACCGAGACAGTGCTCGACGATGAGGCGGTCGACTTGTTCGAGGATGGCACCGCCCCCTTCACCGGCAGCTTCCGCCCAGCCCAGCCACTCTCGACCTTTGACTTGATGCGGATCGCCGGAGACTGGAAACTTGAGGTTCGCGATGAGTACCCCGGCGACACGGGAACACTCGACGAGTGGGAGATGTTTATCGACATCGTCTCCTTCGACACCGGCACGCTCTCAATTGATAAAGCCGAATACGGCAAATCAGACACCGTCGAAATCACTGTCCGTGATAGCAATCACACCGGACCGATGACCGTCGAAGTGGTAACCTCCGGAGGTGACACGGAAACGGTGACACTGACTCCGGCTGGAGCTTATACCTACAAAGGAACGATTGACACGGTTCCTGGAACTGCCGACGTAGGCAACGGTCAACTGGACGTCGCTCCCCGTCAGCAATTTACTGTCACTTATTACGACGCGGACATTGGGAACGGCAGCCCCGGCCAAACCGAGGTCTCGGCGATTGTAACGAACATCACCGAGTACCCGTCGAGCGACGTCCCTGTCAACATCCTCGACAACACCACGGTCATCTCCACCATCGAGATCACCGATGAGGGAATCGTCAGAGACCTCGATGTCGCTTTGGATATCACCCACACCTGGGATGCGGACCTGGATGTTTTCCTGACCTCGCCGGATGGAACCCGTGTGGAGTTGTTCAGTGGAGTTGGCGACAGCGGCGACAATTTCGAACAGACACGCCTTGATGACGAGGCCGCTGAATCGATTATGAATGGAGTTGCTCCATTCACAGGTTCCTATCGTCCGATGGGCCGACTCTCCGACCTCGATGGCTTGGAAATCACCGGAACGTGGACCTTGGAAATCACTGACAATTTCGGTGGCGACATCGGCACCCTCAACGCTTGGTCGCTGTTCATCGATGTCGGCTCAATTGGCCAGGGATCCCTCTTCCTCGATCGCGATGGCTACAACATCGGTGAAACGGTGAACATCACCGTAATCGATGGTAACCATACGGGGCCGATGACTGTCGAAGTTCAGACCGACGGTGGCGACACAGAAACCGTTTCGCTCACTCAAGTCGGACCGCGCACTTTTGCCGGAACGATCAACTTGGCCGAAGGCGGTCCGGTTGATGGAAATGGTCAACTGGATGTCTTCGTCGCACAGAATTTCACCGTCAAGTACGTCGACCTTGATGACGGCTCTGGCAATACCAATGAGGTGACGAAATCGGCGCGTGTCATGAACCGGATCGAGTTCCCCTCGTCCGATATTCCAGTCGACATTATCGACAACGATACCGTTTTCTCGACCCTTGAGATTACTGAGACCGGAACGATTGCCGACCTCGACCTTTCACTCGACATCACCCACACCTGGGATTCTGACTTGATCGTCGAGTTATTCGCACCAGACGGAACAAGAGTGGAGCTGTTCGCATTTGTCGGCGGCGATGGAGATGATTTCTCCGGCACCTACCTGGATGACGAAGCGGGCACTTCGATCGCCGACGGCAGCGCACCTTTTTCCGGTGCATACAGACCGACCGATAGCCTCAGCGTTTTCGACCGAATGTCGATCACGGGAACTTGGACGTTGGCGATTACCGATACCTTTGATGGCGACCAAGGCAGCCTCAACGCTTGGTCGCTTTGGATTGATGTGATTCCAGAAATCATTGTCCCCGACATCGACATTTTCGGCCCGGGCACGGTGACCGAAGGGGATGACGGAAGCCAGGACATCATCTTCACGGTCATGCTCTCCGAACCAACAACTCGGGAGGTTACCGTCGAGTACAGCACAACGAACGCCTACTACAGCGTTCCCGCAACACCGGACGATGACTTCAGCCGCGTCTCGGGGACGCTAGTCTTTGCACCCGGCGAAATGTCCAAAGAGGTCATCGTCAGTATTCCCGGCAATCGAGTTGCGGAACTCGATGAGTCCTTTGGCTTGGAACTTTTCAATCCGTCCAACGGCAATCTTCTCGGATCCCTTGCCGATGTCGAGATCATCGATAACGACCTATGGACTTACGACCAGTGGATCGACTTCGGAACCGACACCTCACCCGTCGCTGGCGGGCAAGTTGGTGTTGGCCTGTTGCCATACACGGCGAGTCGTGGACTGGGCTGGACCGACCTCTCGAACGTAGAAATCGTCGACCGAGTTCTGGGAGCAGCTGGTGTACGCGATATCGCCCTGACATCGGCGGGCTCTTTTGCCTTCGATGTCCCCAATGGTCCGGTAATCGTCCGCGTCAATTTCGGCGATCAGACGACATCGCACGAACAGATGCGGGTAAAGACCGAAGGCATTGCCCGGCCGGTTGTTTCAACCGTCGCCGGTCAGGTCATCACCCGGATCTACACGGTCAACGTCACCGATGGTCAATTGAACCTCGATTTCGAAGACATGGGCGGCGCTGACCCACACGTTGCCATCAGCGGAATCGGCTTCGGACGCCGGTAAACGTCCTGGCAGCTTGAACCACAGCTTGTAGCGAGCGTTGCTCAATCTTGCTGGCATCAACACCAACAATCGCGTAGGGCTCGTGATTCAAAACCGAATCGCGAGCCCGCTCGTTTATTTGGATGATGCCGTCGCAGACAATCGCTGCTGCAAATCGCCGAAGCAGCCAATCTCCGCGGCAATCTTCTTGATTGGGGGTTCAAAAGCGGTGCAGCCTTTTCCGCTTCAATAGGGCAGGCCGCTTTTGCCTTCCTCTAGCTGCCGATCAAGTTCATCAAACAAACTACCCGCACCACTCCGCGGGTCCTGATAGGTCCCCCAGACAGTCGACCAGCGCTCAATCGGGTTGTAGTCTGGCCCCGTCCTCTCGATGAAACAGCGCAGCGTCGCCGATTGAATCTGCTCACCCTCGGAGTGACTTGCATTCCATTGGCGAACCGCATATTCCAGCAGAGCAGGGCGGTAGGCTTCGAGCCGCCGATCAACCAAATTCTGATGCAGCTTGCGCCAATTGTGACCGGGAAAAGTCGCCGCAATATCGGCTGGTTTCTCTAATTCCAAACTATTCCCCTCGCGAAACAAGTCCACCTTGTTCCCGTTCTTCAGCCGAGCCTCATACACAAACCAAGGGCTTTCATTGGGCGGGATCCCGAACATCTGAAAATGCTGCTCGATCCCGATCGCCCTGATCCCAGCCCGAAGAAAAGCAGGTAGCGTTCCCGTGAAAGGACCGCGACCCAAATTCGAAAGATTGACCCACAGCGTGGTCGCGATCACCAATCCACCAGCAACCAAACCCAACCGCTGCCATTCCGACATTCGCTTAGTGGAGGGCTGGGGAATCGCCTCGGCCGTCCAAGCTTCCCGCGGAAACAGCGGCAACCAGGCAATCATGCAAATCAAAGGAAAGAGCCCAATCGACATGCAGAGCGCGATCCCGAGATGAAATCCCCAGAAGGCCGAAATGTTGAACACACGCCAGAACGAGTTCCGCCAAGGAGAAAGCAGAAACCAAATCGTCAATAGCTCGATCAACAAGGTAGCCCAAGAAGCAACCTTGAGCGCTCCGGGGAAATTCAACATCCAACGACCGAAGTCCGTGATGTACAACTCCAGTCGCAACACGTAATCCATTGCATGGCCAGCGAACCAGATGTCATTGAACTTGGCGACCCCGGTAAAGAAATACATCAAGATGACTTGAATGATAAAACCGGCGGTCGCAATCGAGACATGCCAAGTCTCAGGTGACTGAACCGCCACAGGACGCCGCCTTGCTGCTAATGACCAAACTCGATCGAGCGGCAAAAAAAGGCTCCAGAACAACATCAACTTAAGCAGCATGTCTCCCGACGTGATCACGAGCGGACCGCGCAAATGCTGTGAGACCACTAGCATCCAGATCACAAAGACAGAGAACCGCGAAGCAAAACCCACCAGCAAGCAAACCGCCGCGACTGCCTCAATCAGAAACAAGGTCTGCTGCCAACCAACGGAACCGCTAAGCCAGTTCCATGACCAACTGCACCATTCCCAACCTTTTCCTCCAAACTCCTCGATGAAGCGATAATTCGTTTCGCGGTCGTAAACTCCGGCATCAGAATAGAACGCGCCGGCGTCAGGATAGCGCGAAAAAACATCGACCAGGACAGTCAGGGCCAGAAAAATTCGAAACATTGCCAGCGAGCGCACGTCCATGCCGAAAACCCGGTGACACCAGGCTCGCCAAGCTAATCCAGTTTTCTTCGTTGAGTGCGACATCGTTATTCAAGCCCAAGAGGTGTCGGTCTTCGCGGCTTTATCAAGGCGTCCGGACAGCCACGAACATGGCACGCAGATACAAAAGCCGCCACCTAGGGAAGTTCAACGTCCCAAGGGGCATGTCATCCGTAGGGGCGCCGAGCTAAGCGCCGTCCCTCGATTAATAATACGACCGCCACGAGATTGAAAATCAGGCCTGCCCGCTGAATTGACGTTCAAGGCGGGCGCTTCAAATCGCCCGCCTCGGGGTGCATCCCTACAACCTGCACAACTGAATCGGATTAACACCGATGGATTAGCAACCGCTAACGCATCAACCCGGGCAAAATATCGATCTCCAGCCCATCAAATTGCCCTCGCCAGTACTTCTCCCAAGCGATTGCGCCCATGACGGCGTTGTCCGTGCAAAGCTCACGCGGCGCGAGGAGCAACTCAAAGCCTTTCTCCGCTGTCCGCTTTTCAAGCTCTGCGCGGACGACTCGATTCGCAGCGACACCGCCTCCAACACACAACCGCGACACCCCCGTCTGCTCAATCGCCTGAGTCGCTTTTATCGCAATCGTCTCCGCAACGGCCAACTCGAAACTCGCCGCGATGTCAGCTCGCTCGCGGTCGCTCAACTGACTTGCCAACCTAACCGGCTGGCCCTGTGGGCTGATCGCGTAACGCACAGCCGTTTTTAAACCGCTGAAGCTGAACTGAAGACGCGGCTCATGGATGAAGCTGCGCGGAAAGGCGATTGCTTTCGGATTTCCCTCCTCGGCCAACTTGGAGAGAGCGGGCCCACCCGGGTAGCCCAGCCCAAGCAAGGTAGCGACTTTGTCGAATGCCTCTCCTGCCGCATCATCAATCGTCCCGCCCAAAAGTCGAGCGTCGAGCGGGTCGAGGAAATGAAACAGGTGCGTATGCCCGCCACTGATGATCAATCCGACGCAGGGAAAAACCTCCCTCTCTGCGGCAAGTCGGCAAGCATACACGTGAGCGTGCAAATGGTTGATTCCGAGCAAGGGAATCCCGCGTGCAAGCGCAATCGCTTTGGCTGCAGAGAGACCGACCAGCAGCGAGTTGGCTAACCCGGGAGTCGTCGCCACAGCCACCGCCGTTAGATCCTCCAGCCCGCACCCCGCTCTTTGCAACGCTTCGTCTATGACCGGCAGGACCCGTTCGACATGGGCTCGAGCCGCAATCTCGGGCACAACACCCGAAAAACGCTGGTGTAACCGGTCTTGAGAAGCGACCGAACTGCCCAGAACCCTCAAATCCTCGGCAATAACCGCCGCCGCGGTCTCGTCGCAAGTCGATTCGATCGCCAGAATTAGCTTCACTTGGACCTGCTCGTACGAAACTTTCAGCCGAAAAACGGGTTAAGGTAGGTAGCTTTAGGTTAGCGATTGCGGTCCAGTTCGGACAAGCCACAGCCTGAAGTTGAGGAACGATCGGGCGAACTTACTGCCTTCAGCCTCTGCCCAGTCACCGACTGGCCCCAGAACCTACCCGTTTTGGAGCCAAAGTTGGGCTGGATGTCGAAGAAAGTCCCAGCGAACTGTCCCGGTATTAAAGGCGTCCAAAAGCTGCTGAAGCCCCGGTTATTCCGATAAATCGGTTTTCAAGAGCCAAAACGCCCCGGCAATCGCTTAAATTCCTCGGCCCGAGTCGGAAGTTGCACTACCCGCATATTTGACAACTAAACTATCGTGAATGCCCCGATTTGCGGGAATTGAGGCAGAAACGCCCCTGACTGACGCCCGGAAATCTCAAACCGAGCGCCGCGGTTCGCTGTGGCCCCTACGACCAACCGAACTCTCAGCAAGGATTTTCCAAACATTGTCAGCCACCAGCTAAGACCCAAAATGCGAAACATGTTTTTTCGACCATCGCTGACTCGCCTGACCCTCGTCGGCATCTCGCTCGGCTTGTTCTCCTTTGCCGCACCGGGCACACGGTTTACATCGGCACAGGAACCTCAGGCCCCGGGAGAAATTCAACCGTCTACTCCGCCTCAAGAACCGCAACCGGCTGAACCAAAGCCTCAAGAACCCGCGCCGCAAGAGCCCGAAACCAAACCGGAGGAGAATCCCGCCACGGCTGAAGAGATGCCTGCGAAGGAAGGAACCGATTCAGGCGAAGACGCCAAGCCCAACGAGTCGGCTCCGCAATTCGAAGACGAACAAGTCACGCCGGCTCAAGACGACAAACTGCCACAAGGCTTGGAGCGGACTTCCGACGGCAAACTCCGCTTCAACTTCGAAGGTGCCCAGTGGAAACCGGTGATCAATTGGTTTGCCGATGAATGCGGCTTCTCACTCCAACCGACCGATGATTACCCCGAAGGCTCTTTCACTTATCACGACGATGAAGAGTACACCATCCTCGAAGCACTCGATCAACTGAACCACGCGCTCAGTCTTCGAGGCTACACCCTCGTCCGCAATCGCAAGATGCTTGTCTTGCGAAGCAACCGCGAGTCTCCACCTGACGAGTTGATCGAAGATGTCACGCCGGCCCAACTCAAAGAGCGGGGCAAGTACGAAATCATGCGCTGTGTATTCGACCTCTCTGACCTCGAGGGTAGCGAAATCGACCGCGAAGTCGAACGCATCGTTTCCAACCGGAACCGCGACTCGGTCGTCTACGTACCTTCGGCAAAGAAGCTCTTTGTCCGCGATGTTGGTGAACGCTTGCGAGTCGTCGACCAAATGCTCACTGAGGCGCGACGTCTGCGAATCGAAGCGAACACCGAAGTCGGCACCTACGAAATGAAAAACGTGGTCTTCCCCGAACTGATGGGCGTCGTCCGTCCGATGATGGGGAATATGGCTGAACGCGAGGGGAATTACGCGATGGAAGACGGTTCTCTGACTGTCGTCCAAGCCCCCGGCACCCGTTTGCTCTATCTCAAGGGAACGCCCAAGCGAATCGAGGAATTCAAGAAGGTCGCGGCAATCGTTGACGTGCCGGTACAAAACGACCCAAATCAAAATTTCGAGAAGCCCTACCTGAAAACGTATCCAGTCCCGAACGACCCGACACTTGTTTTCCAGATCCTGAACACGTTGCTGGAAGGCCGCGACGTGAAGCTCGACCAAGACCAGGCAACCGGCGCCGTGGTTCTGATGGGACGCAAAGAAGACCATGACTTGGCCACGATGACCATCGACGAGGTTGTCGGTCAGGCTAACAACTTCGCTCGCTTCGAACTGAAGAATCGGACCGGCGATGAAGTCGTGGAAACGCTGCAAAAGCTTTTCCGCCAAGACCCCGATGAACCGGCGACAAGCGGCCCAATCTTTATCGTTGACGAGATTTCGGACAACTTGATCGTCAAAGCTTCTCCGCAGGAGATCACTTTCATCAAGCAAGTGATTGAACAGTTTGATGTTCCGACCGGAACGACCTCCAGCGGCATCAGAGCGAACACCCGATTAATTCCGTCGACCGACATCGAATCGGAACGAATCCTCTCCGAGTTCGAAACGCTTTGGCCAACTGTGGGCCGCAAGAACCGAATCAATGTGGTGACGCCGACCGACCGCGGTGCAGCCAGCCCACGGCGGCGAGGTTTGCCGACTTACACCCGACCCGACCAAAATGAAACGCCCGAGGAAGAGCGTCTTCCGGCGGAGCGGCCAAACAAGGATAAAGCCGATGAGCCATCGCCACCAGATTCTTCGCCACGGTCCGATGGCGGCAAGCAATCATCATCCTTGAACCGGGACAGCAACGTTCCGGTTTTCTTCGTTTCAGCATCGGTTCCCCCGCAGGAAACCGACACCACGAAGTCGGATACAAAAAAGTCGGACACTAAAAAGTCAACCGACTCGCAAGAAAGCGACAGCGAAGACAAATCGAAATCGACTGGCAAATCGCCCGATTACGTCCCACCGACTCAGCAGCCCAGCGTTCCCAATGCCCTGGTGACCATCCAGATGACTCCATCGGGATTGGTGCTCACATCGGACGACCTCGATGCTTTGGATGATGCCGAACAGCTGATTCGCGAACTGCTCACGGAAAGCTCCGAGCCACAAGTGCCGCAAGTCTTCCAACTGAAGTATCGTCGCGCTGATGAAGTCAAAACCCTACTGGAGACAGTGCTCGGGATCAGCTCGGGCAGCGGTGGCGGCGGTGGCGGCATGGGTGGTATTCCGGGCATGATTGGAAATATGGCCGGAAACATGATCGGCGGAGCCGGTGGTGACTTGCTCAGCGGCTTGCTTGGCGGGGGCGGCGACTCGGGCTCAAGTGGATCGACCACTCTGGAACTCGAGGGAACTGTCACGTTCGTCGAAGATATTCGTTTGAACGTCCTCTATGTGATGGGTGCGACGGAATATGACCTCGACTTGATCACGGAACTAGTTGACTTCATCGACCAACCGGAAGCCCCCCATGCACCGGACTTCGTTGGACCAACTTGGTTGATCAAAGTCAAATATCGCGACCCCGAAGAATTGAAGGGTGTCATTGAGAAACAATACTCGGCGATCCTCACCGGCACCGGTGGAGGAGCAGGTGGCGGCGACCCCGGAGCTCAACAAGCCCAACAGCAAGCACAAATGATGCAGCAAATGCAACGCACGATGCAGCAAGCAATGGGTGGTGGCCGCGGCCGCGGCGGTCCCGATGCAGATGAGATGAAGCCCAAAGCGGTCCTCGGAGTCGATAAAGAAAAGTCATACATCTTGGTGACTGGTCCCAAGTTTATTTACGAGCAGATCAACAACCTCGTGATGGAACTCGACGTCAAAGAGTCGCCGGATGATGACAAAGATCGAAAAATGATCGCCGGTGATGGCACGATGAATCCACGTGACTTGGCAGAGATGCTTAAGGCCATGTATCCGGACAAAATTGACATCGTCCAGCCCGAACAGACCACTTCGACCGGCGCGGCTCCTGGCGCTCGCCCGGGTGGCCAATCAGGCGCGGGTGGTCAAGGCGGTGGACAAGCCGCTAATCCGTTCGCTGACATGCTTCAGCAAATCCAGCAGCGCCAGCAGCAAGGCCGTGGCGGTGGCGGCGGCGGCCGAGGAGGTATGGGCGGCGGAGGCCGTGGGGGCGGAGGTATGGGCGGCGGAGGCCGTGGGGGCGGAGGTATGGGCGGCGGAGGACGCGGCGGCGGTGGCGGTGCACCAATGACCATCCCATTCGGTGGCGGTGGTGGTGGCCCCGGCGGGATCTTCTAATTCGAACGAGAGTTCGCAGCCAAATAGAACTAGCGAGTTGCTCGCGTTCATTCTGAAGGTAAAAAAACCCGGCCCTGCGCCGGGTTGTTTTGTTTTGGGACTCATGGGACTCATGGGACTCATGGGACTCATGGGACTCATGGGACTCATGGGACTCATGGGAGAGGAAGAGCCGAGATTAAAACC
>Ga0169931_10011406_pt1 | contig 12522 bp, 10 predicted proteins | sample Kivu_15m_20L_FD_129675 | JGI IMG/M metagenome (GOLD analysis project Ga0169931, IMG submission 129675) | Freshwater microbial communities from Lake Kivu, Western Province, Rwanda to study Microbial Dark Matter (Phase II) - Kivu_15m_20L... | ecosystem: Environmental > Aquatic > Freshwater > Lake...
AAAAAAAAATATTACTTTTTTATTTTATTTAATTTTTTTTATTTTTTTCTAATTTTAATCTTAAATAAAAAAATTTATGTGAGAAGTTACACTGGTTTTATTTTTGTTTATTATATTATTTTAATAAAATATTTTGAATATTTTTATTTGCATTTATTTAAGAAAAAAAATATTAAAATATTAATTACAGTCAGTTTAATGTTATTAATTTTTTATAAATTTACTTTCACTGATTATCAGCGAAATATATATACTGGTGTCAGTTCAGCAGATTTTACCTTTACGCAAACTAAAAATGTTAAAAATGATTTATCTATTTTTGATTGTAAACTAAAAAATAACTCGTATTCAGAAATGGAAAAAAAAACTTACTATTACTTTTATTTAAATCTTTGCGATAAAAAATTTAGTCTTAGTGAATTTCTTAGTTTTTATAGAGAATAAGATTGTAAATTGGTTGCGGGGCTTGGATTTGAACCAAGGACCTTCAGGTTATGAGCCTGACGAGCTACCAGACTGCTCCACCCCGCGATTATAAAAATTTATTTATAACACTATGATCATAAATAACAAATCTTTTTATAGAATCTGCATATTATGTAAATTATATAAACTTAATTTAATTATTAAAAAAAGTAAATTTTAATAAAAGAATTAATTTAAAAAATGAAAATAAAAAAAAATAAAAAAAAAAAGTACAAATTTATTTATTATTTATATTATAATTTTTATTTTAATTATTTCTTTCCTAAAAAGTCAAAATTTTTTTTTAAATGTTTATCTGTTGCTGAAAAACAATTTAACACAAAGAATGATCTCAAAATATGGCGACTGCACAAAGCAAGGTTATGGTTTTATTCGTAAAATATATTTAGAAAAAAAAACTGATAATAATATTAAAGTTTATAAAAAAGAAAATTATCCATCTTCTAATTTTTTTTTTTATAATTCTTATAAAATGTTAAGTGATAAATATTTAATATTAATTAATTATACTCCTTTGGATATAAAAAAATTAAATGTCAAATATCAAATTCTTTATAAAGAAAAACAATGTTATTTAATAAAATTAATAAATGATTGAAATATTTAATATTATAGGTCAATTTTTGATAATATTTTTGTTATTTAATTTTCCTTTAAACTTAAAAAATATTAAAAAAATTAAAATATTTGATAATTTAGATTTTTTTGAAATTTTATCTGTTAACTTATTTATATTTTTATTTGTATTTTTAATAATTTCTTTTTTTTCTACGAATTATTCATATATTATATTAATAATTTTATTTTTATCTTTGATTTTAAATTTTAATTCATTAAATTATATTAGTAATAGTATTTCTATAAATGATTTAAGATTTATCTTTATCTTTTTTCTCTCTTTTTTAGTTTTGTCGGTATCAATAGTTTCCAATTTATTTTTAGAATGGGATGGCCAAGTATGGATAAATAAAGCTATAAATTTTTATGATAATAAATCTGTCTTTAATTTAAAAATTTTAGAAATAGATATAATAAAAAATTATCCTCATTTAGGTTCCTTGTTGTGGGGTATTTTTTGGAAATTATCAATTATAAATCATGAAGTATTCGGAAGAGTAATTTATGTATTTATTTATGTTTTATCTATCGTGATAACTGTTCGTAAACTAAGGTATCAATGGTGGTTACAATATATTTTTTTTTTTTCATTTATCTTTTTCACTTTTGATCTGTACCTTTTTAGTGGTTATCAAGAATCTTTAATGTTTTCGATGATTTTAATTTTAATGCATTTATTTTTTAGATTTAAAAATAAATTTAATAATTTTTTTATTTTATTAATCTCATTAGTATTTTTTAGTTTATTAAGTTGGGTCAAAAACGAAGGTGTTGTATATTTTTTAATATTTACAGCATTAACATTCCTTCACATAAAAAATTATAGGATTTTGATAGTTTTTATCTCAGTTACTTTGATACTTGCGAGATATGCAATTTTAAATGAGATTAGTTCTAATGAAGGGGTATTATCTATAAATTTTAAAAACTATTTAAATTTCCTGGACTTAAATCAAATTTTATTGACAATAGTTTTGTTTTTTAAATATTTAATTATTTCTTTTTTTAAAAATACTATTTGGTTATTTATAATTGCTTTTTTGATTTTATCACTGCTAGTAAAAAAAAATAATTTACAGGTTTTTTATTTTATTACTTTTGTATCAATTTTTTTTCTTTTAGGCATTTACTTAAATTATTATGTTTTAGAAAGAGATAATTTAAAAAATGAATGGTTTATTTCTGTTACCTTATCAAGATTGACATACCATATTTCGGCATTTTATATTCCTTTTATAATTATTTTCATTAATTCATTTAATAAAGTGAAGTTTAAATAAATTCCATTGATTAACTTTATACCTTAGAATTTTATCAGTTTTCGAATTTAAAAATTTGTATTTTTTACTCATCATGTAAATAATATTTTTTTTTGTTTTTTCATAAGAAGCTAAATTAATTTTTACAAAATTCTTATTATTATAAAAAACTTTCGGCTTCTGGATGTTACTTATAATTTTAATGTTATTTTTAAAACATTCCAAGGTAAAAAGTGATAAAAAATTCTCAGAAGATATTATTGCATATTTTGATCTTGATAAAAGTAGAGATTTTTTTTCTTTCGATATATAACCATGATTAACAATGTTTTTACTATCTAAATTATTACCAAAAATATGAACCTTTTTTTTTCTTGCTAATTCTACTACAAGTTTTTTAATTTTATAATTATTTTTATTAGGATGATCTCGATTATAATATATAAGATCAATATCTTTTTTAACTTTTTTTAATTCGATATATTTAAGATAAAAAATTACAAAATCAAAATAGTTATTTTTTGAGTTGAAATATTTTTTTAAGAGACTTGTGGAAAAAATAATATTTTGAAACTTTTTTTTTATTATATTTGAACTTATTTTAAAAAAAATAGGAAAAATAGTTTTTCTTATAACAAGTTTAAAAGAACAAACTTCTTGGATCAGTGATCCGCCTGTTATTGGACCGAGAATTGTTTGTTTGGGTAGTAGTAAAAATATTAGCCAATTCCAGAGGGGTAGGTAGTTAACATAAATAATTTTTTCTTTATCTTTATTACGTCTCAGTAAATAAAAAATGCCAATTAGATTACTAAGATATTTTTCAAAAAAACTACCGTATTTAAATATTTCTTCACTTTTAATTTCTTTTATTTTTTTACCTTCTTTAAAATAAAAAATGTTTTGATTTGTTTTTATTAAAAAAATATCTTTATATATAAGAGATATTTCTTTCATAAAAGTTAATCCTAATAATCCTTCTCCCGAAACTTCTCTAAGATCATTTGCCCAACCATAGATCATATTTACTTTATAATTATAAATTTTCTTAATTTTATTATGTAATAAATACTGAGAACAGTTGATTTAAATAATCTTCCAAGACGTCTTAAAGTATCCGTTTTTAATCTGTAGAGGAATTCAATATTGAAATCTCTAATATATTGAGGCACAAAAAATTTTTTTTCATAAAACATATTTAGGGCACCTCCAAAACAAAATATTTTAAAATATTTACTGTATTCTGAAATATTATTAGCAATTATTTCTTGGTGAGGACTTGGTAGTGTAATAAAAATAATATCGGTTTTCATAATTTTTTTTATTATTTTTGATTTAACATTTAACTTACTTATTTTGTCGACCTTTACAAACTTGACTGGTAGATTAAATTTTCTAGCGACTCCTTTTTTTATTTTTAAGTTGCAATTACCTAAAATAATGACTCTTTTAATTTTTTTATTTAATTTTAAATTTTTAAAAATTTCAAAGCCTGGTTTTTTTTTAATCTTAAAAATTTGACTTAAGATTCCGTCTGGCCATAAATAAAATCGATTTAATTTAACTTTTTCAGCCACTAGTCCATAAAAGGTCAAATTAAATCCACTAAATATAAAGTTAGTATTTAAATTAAAAGTATATTTTTTGAAGTTTAATACGTTGCTAAAATTATTTAAATATTTATTGTTTGTTAAATAGTAACTTCTGTACTGAAAGATTTTTGACATTATTTTTAAAATAATAACTATAAAACTTAAATTATTTTTAAAATGTTCTTTATAAATATTTAAATCTTCAATAAATTTTTTTAAAAAAAATTTAATTTTTGAACTATCGCCACCTGTTCTCATGATTATTAAATTTTTATCTAAATATTTTTTTAAAAAATTTTCATTTTTGAAATTTTTAATTACAAAATCATAATCACCTGAAATTTTATATTTACTATTATAGTAGTTGATAATTTTTTTTTTTTATAAAAATTGATGTATGGGGTGGCATCCATCCATATAATATTTTTTTATAATAAAAAGATGAGCTTTTCCAAAATCTTTTGACTAATAATATATTTTTTTGATTTGAAATTAAGACATTGCCATAGACGATATCATTTTCTGAAAAATATTTAGAAACTAAATTTAAAGTATTCTTTGAATAAAATATGTCATCAGAATGTAAAATACCTATGATATTTCCAGAGCAATATTTAATTCCAATATTTAACGCTTCAAACTTGTTAGTAGATTTATTATCAAAAAAAATTTTAACGTTTTTTTTTTTATAATGTTTTAAATAATCTATTGTAAAATCCTCGGATTTAGAACAAATAACTATTTGTTCTTTATTAGGATAATTTTGTAACTGGAATGATTTAAGACAATCATCTAAATAAGGCATTCCATTTTTTACAACAGTTATTATTGAGATTTTATGCATATTTTTTTTTATATATTAATTCAGTTATTCCCAAACAAAGTATAAAAACTAAAAAATCAATACCAAATACTGCAATCGAGCTTTCAAAAAAGCTTCTAATTAATAAAAAAATTAAGTTTAAGGATGCTAGAATTGTAAAATAATTTTTTATGGTAAATGTCAAATAGTTATCTTTTTGGATCAACAATCTGAAAGAAATCAATAAAGATCTTAAATATAAAATACAAAAAAAAACAAGTCCTATAATGCCGGACGAAGAAAAAGCATAAATAAATGCAGAAGAGCTAGTTTGGTTTATTAAAAATCTATCTCCCTGCGCTCCAAAACCGTATATTGGGCTTACTTCATAAGTTTTAGTAGTTATATTTATCCAGTCCTCAAGTCTTCCTGATGAAATTTTATTTATGTCTAATTTTGCATCTGATTGAAAATCTTTTCGCAAAAGTATTTTATTTTCAGTCCTATCTATTGGAAAATAACTAAACTTAGGATCAGAATACTTTAATACAGAATATTTAATAAGAATTATTACAACAACTAAAATGATGGGAATGACTATATATAAAAAAAAATTAGAGAATTTTTGTTTTATATTTTCTGAATTTATGAATAAAATTATTGAGATAGCAGTAATATAAGCTAATATATTTGTGCGCGAGAATGTCATAATTACCACGGATGAAAAAAAACAATATATAACAAAATTAAGCTTAAAAAATTTTGTTTTATAAAAATGTAACAATAAAAAAACAAAACCAATAAGCGCTGCTGTTCTGCCAAATCCAGAGGATCTAGGTGGAAAATTTTTAGTAAAAATTTCAATTTGATCTCCAGCTGGCCAATGAGCGTAAAAAGATAAGTCAACGGATTTGAAGAAACTGCTAATATATGAAGGATAATAAATAAAAAAAATTATTATTAAAATTATTATTAAAATCAAATAATATTTTACATAGTTTGTAAATATTTTTTTTTTGTTTAAAGAGAATAATAATATTGAAAAAGTTGAAATTAATATCCAATAAAAGTTATAAATATTATTTGAAGTAAAAATCAATCCGAAACTTTGAAAAAATAAATATATTAAAAATAAACTTAGGGTTAATTCACTAAAATATAATTTTTTTTTTAAATAGATTTCTTTTATAAAGAAAAATAAAATTAGTAATTGTCCTATTATTCCTAATAGTGCTCTAGTAAAATCCAAAATATATGAAGGTTTTGTTAAATCATTGTAGCTAGTATTAGTTGATAGAATAATAAGTAGCCAAGAAAAAAAAAATAAATTTTGTTTTATAAAGAAAAACTTTAGATTCATTTAAATATTTTTTTTCTTAATAAAAAGATACCAATGTGTTTTTTTTAAATTAAAAAAATTCATAAACTGAATTTTTTTAATTTCATAAATCATATCATTATCATTACTTAAATCTTTAGCCAGTTTAGAGAAATAGTAATAGTTATCTAGATTTTCGAACCAATTTTGGAATGAAATTAAAAAAAAATCAAATTTAGAAAATTTTTTTATAATTTTATCTCTGATATCTATTGGCGTTTCGGATAATGACCAATTAGCAATAAATAATTTATTTTGTAAATTTCCAAAGTTAATTTTATCTATTCGATTAATTAGATTAATTTGTTTTTTTTTTATTTGATTCCAATTAGTTTTTAAATTTAGCATATTTAAATAATAATATTGAATTAAATTTACTTCTTTTGTGTCAAAAATTGTATATGAAACTTTATTATTTATTTTTTTGAAAATTCTGGCCATATTACCGTATCCGCCGCCAAATTCAAAAACTTCATTTATATTTTTTAAAGGCATTCGAATGAATTTTTCAAATTCCATTAGATGAAAAACTTCTCTAATTCGGTTTCCGCTACTTTTGGGATACAAAAAATACCTTACCGGATCACCTATGTGATCTTCTTTCAGTAAATATTTAAATTTTTTATTGTAAAAAAAAATTTTAATAAGCAAAAAGAAAATATAAAGTCGATTATGTACAAAGAAAACTTTTTGGATAAAATTTTCTCTTAAAAAATTATTTAATTTTTTTTCTAAAACCAATTCAAGTATTTTTGTTGAAAAAATATTATGTGTATGGAGTTTTTTAATGCTATAATTATTTAATGAATTAAATTTACTTAACTTTCGTAAGATATTTTCTTCTTTTTTTAATAATATATTTTTTTTATTTTTGTATAGAAAAGATAAGAATACAGAAAATCTCCTAAGGCACTCTCTAATCATAAACTAATAATATGTTTATTATAAAAGCTTTTTGTAATTGAACTCATTGAGTATTTTTTAAGATAAAATCTTATTTTATGAAATTCTTTTGGTCTTTTTGATTTAATTATCTTGTTAGCTAAAAATGAAAATTTATTTAAGTCATTTTCAATAATAAAATTTTTATTTTTTTCTAAGATACCTTGGGCGCCAATCGAGGTTGTAATTATTGGTATACCTAGACATAAAGCTTCTAATATTTTTATTCTTGTTCCAGACCCAAATTTTAGAGGAATTATTGTTAATGCACTATTATTAAGCAAATTAATCATCTTTGTTTTTTTAATTTGCCCATAATCTATAAGCCATTTTTTATTAAATTCTCGATTAAAACCTCCGCCTGTCAAAATTAGTTTTATGTACGGATTTTTCATTAGAATTCCTGGCATTATTTTTCTTAACAACAAATCAATAGCTACCTTATTAGGTTTATAACTATATGAGCCAGAATAAATTATATACTTACTGCTATTTTTATTCTTTTTAATTTCATTATAATTAGCAGTGTCTACTCCATTTGGTACTAAAACTGTATTTACTCCATAATGTTTTTTAAATTTATTTTGTTCAAATAATGAAACAGATGTTTTTAAATCCGAAAGTGATAATACAATTTTTTCCAGAATAAATGTTATTTTAGCAATTAAAAAATTGCTAAATTTTTTTCTTATCTCATACTCAATACTATGTGAGTGATATATAATTTTTGTTTTTGGCAATAAAAACTTTATAATTTTAATTACAATATAACTATAAAGTATCCAGCTTGGCCCCTCTATTACCAAAAATGGCTCTTTAGATTTTTTTAGATATTTAAATATTTTTAGACTAATTTTTATCAATGAAAGAATTTTAAAAAAAATTATTTCTTTAGGGATATTTACGGTTTGAATATTTTTATTATTAATTCTTTTTAAATGAGAAATGAAAAAAAACTTTTTACTTTTGTTAGGCCAATATTTGAAAAAAGCATATGAAACCTCACTAGAACCACTAGAATTTGGTAACACAGGAAAGAAAGCAACAAATGCAAATTTTTTACTCATTTTTTTTTAAGCAATTCATTTTTTCCTATTAGAAAAGCTAGCGGAAAATATAATAGGCAATTTAACCATGAGTTGAAAAAATTCCCAGAAGGCAATAGTGGATTAAAATTAAAAAGCAATACAGATATTAATAAAATTGAATATTTGTTATTTGAGACAAATGAGTTAATTAATTTTTTTATTAAAAATATATAAAAAAATAAATAAAAAAAAATTCCAACGGTTCCTAGTTCCGCTAATATTTGAAAAAAAAAGTTGTGAGGATGTGTACTACAAGAACTAATGTCAATTAATTTACATTCTTCTCTATAGGACTTTGCACCTGATCCAAAAATGATATTATTCTTATAAATTATAAAAGAAGTTTCGGCATATCTTTGATGTACATCAGACCAAAAAACAATTTTATTATTTGGAAATATTTGATTAATTGTGCCATCCCAAAGATTTTTTCTAATACTAACACTTAAGCTTATAGTAAGAATAAAAAAAAATAATCCAAAAAAAGTTGCATATAAGCTTCTTTTATTAAAATTAATTAAATAATAAATCATGAAAGTTATAAAGCCCAACAATATTGCAACCCTTTCTCTTGTAAAAAGTAGCAATACAAGTGTTACTAAACAGGAAATAAAAACTAGTTTTTTTTTTTGACTAAGAACCTGATTTTGAGAAATTAGATATAAATAAATTGGAAATAATCTTGATAAGGCACTTCCAAGTTTTTTATCATTAAAAAAACCATTAATTATATTATATTTTTCGATAGCAGGGTTTAAAATTAGATTGTATCCAGTAATCAACTGAATAAAACCATCTACTACAAAAAAATTAAAAATAAAAAAAAAATAAATAGAAAAATATTTTAGTGTATTTTTATGATCAATTAAAAAAATTATTATTAAAGTATAAAGCCAAAATCGTATATATAAAAAACTATTGTTATAATCTTTATTAACTAATAAATTTAAAACAATGTAAATGCTGAATAAAAAAGCAAATAATGAATAGTTATTGGTAAAATAATTTATATTATTTTCTTTTAGAAAAATATTTTCTTTCTTTAGAAATAAGCATAATAATAAAATAATAATAGAAAATATTTGGACAAAACTACCTCCTGCAGTACCTATAAGTAATGTTACAGGATAAAAAAAAAATAAGACAATTAATATTTTATTTAAAAACATATTCATAGATGTGAATCTGATATTTATTAGTATTATATAATATATTTTTTAAAGTTTATGAAAATTTTATGGTCAACAACATTTCGTCCTTTTGGATTCAATAAATTTAATGACGATATACAATATAAATTTTTAAAAAGTATTAAGCAATCTAAATCTAAAATATACTTATCAATCACACAATTTGATGATGCGAACGTATTAACTAGTTTAAAAAAAAGTAAAATAATATTTAAATATTATAATTATTCAAAAAAAAAATTACCTTATAAAAAAAAATATTCATCTCAAATTATGTTAATGAATAGTCTTAAATATTATTTAAAAAATTACGATGATTATAAATATTTTGTTTATTCTACAGTAGACATAATGCTTCCAAAAAATTTATTTAGCTATTTAGAAAAAGATAAAAGGATGAATATGCTTTATTTAATCTTTCCAAATAAGCTTATAAAAAATAATCAATCTCATATATTGCCTTATCCTTATTTTGGTATCGATTTGATAATTTTTAAAATAGATAAAATCAAAGTTAAAGTTTTTCAAAAATTAATTGCTAACTGGAAACAATATGATTGGGGTTTGAATGACAATTTACTAATCTCAATTGCAGATTATCTGAATTTAAATATTGTTAATCTGTATAAAAGATTTGATATTTTAAAGTATGAGAATCCATTCACATCTTTTAACGAAACTCGAGTTTGGCAAACAAACAGCTGGAATGAAAACTCTAAATATTATTATAAATTTTTAAAAAAATTTAAAATCTCTACTTTATACTATTATGGTTCGTTTTATTATATAGCATTTAAAATTTTTAAAATTAGAGATTTAAATATAAAATTATTTATATCTTACATAATATTGATCTATTTATTTTTTAAAAGATTATTTACTTTTTTTTTTTATAAACAAAAACATTAATAGATTAAAAATATATTTTGTAATTAAATTTTTTTTTATAATTTATTTTCTCAGCAGGTTTAATATGCAAGCATAAACTATCGCTATACATGCATGCTCCTGAATTATTATAGCTATAAATATACTCACCATTTTTAAATATTTTTTCATTTATTTGTTTGTGATTATCAATAAATGAATAAAATTTTGGCCATGGATAATTATAATAATAATTATTTTGTTCCTTATATATTCTTGAGATTTGTTTCAAAGAAAAAACAATTAAAGAAATTATTAGTAAAGATTTTATTAGTAGTAAATAATTGTCTCTATTAATGTTTTTTAAATAAAAGAAAGCAAACAATATTGATATTAATGTTATTATGTAACTAGTGCCAAATCTGAAAGTGGGAAAATTTAAAAACCAAAAAATAAATCCTAATATCGGAACAATACATGCAATTTTTATATTTTTAGACATGTAAAAACCTCTATTATTTTCTAATGTATTTCCTTTGAACTTTAGTGTTATTAAAATTATTAATAAAAATGTGATAAAGGGTAATAGAATTTCTAAGATTTTTATTAAATTTTTCTCTGACCAGGTTTTAATCCAATTGAATTTTTGATTGTATTCATAATAAGAAACTATTTTATTTTGTGCTTTTTGATCAATCCAACCCTTTGACCAAGCCTCAATCTCTTCTTTTTTTATTTCAATTTCTTTGAGGCTTTTATTATTAAACCATTGTAGATTTTTAAAGCATGTAAAATTTACAGGATAAATTATACATCCAGTATTTAATATATTTTTTGAAAACCATAAGAAAATAAATAAAATTATAAATAAGAATTTAATATTAAAAAAATAAGTTCTTATTTTTTTTATTTCGAATAATAAAATTGGAAATAGCAAAGTAAAAAACATTGTAATTTTTATAAAAAAGATAAAAACAGAGATTAGTGCTAGTTTTGAATATTCTTCTATCGGTAATTTATTTTTTATTTGAATTATTTTGTATACTAAATAAAAAAATAGTAGATGTGCAGGACCATCATTTCCGTATTCACTATATCTTGCAAATTTATAGCTTATGTAAATTAATATTATACTTAAAAAAATAATTGCGAAGTTTAATTTTTTTTTTATTTTTTCAATAATTTCTGTACACATATACAAAAAAATTATACTAAATAAATTTGCTAAAGGCATGGTCATGCCGTTATCTTTAAATAAAAGATTATTATAAATTGCTGATGTATATTGAATAATTGAATTTGTTCCATAGGCATAATAAAGATTTGATATACCTAATATTATTTTTTCATTATTTAAAATTTTAATGAATGGGTAATGATATAATCCACCATCAGGTCTATATATGTTGTCTAAACAAATGAAAAAGAATGTGATTATACCGGATAATATTGAAAATATAAAAATTATTTTTAAATTTTGAAAAATTTTTTTATATTTGAAAATAAGAATTAATATAATTAATAATAATAAAAATACACTATTAACAACTTGATTTAATGATGAAAAAAAATTTATTAGAAGAGCAAAAAATGAAGTAATTATAAAGCCCAAAATAGATTGTTCACATAAATTAGTTAATTTTTCGTCTTTACTTATTTTGTTTTTAATTAAAAAAATTTGTCCTATTATTAAAAAAATTAAGTTCGAAATTGTAGAAAATATAGCAAGAGAAAACATTTTTTTTAATTATACCTTAAAAGTTAGATAATTTGATTTAATATGTTTATTATTTTTAATAGCTATTGAATTATCTTAAAAAAAATATAAAATATGTAATGCCTGGTGATTATTGCAAAGGAGTAACACCCGATCCCATTCCGAACTCGGCAGTTAAGCCCTTTAGCGCCAATGGTACTTTGTCTTAAGGCACGGAAGAGTAGGACGTTGCCAGGCTTAATATAAATCCTTCTTAAATTTTAATGAGAAATATATTAGTGGCTACTGGGGGAGCTGGGTTTATAGGCTCCAATTTAATAACTGAGCTTTTAAAATTTAAAAAATTTCGTATTTTAAGTATTGATAATTATTCCTCAGGTTTTATTAAAAATCATATTAAAAATAAACGAGTTAAGTATTTAAAGGGAAACACTAAAAATATTGAAAGTTTATTGAGAAGTTATAATGGTAAAATTCATAGTATTTTTCATTTTGGAGAATTTGCAAGAATTTATCAAAGCTTTAAAAAGATTAATGAGTGCTTTAGTTCAAATATTGAAGGAAGCTCAAGTGTATTTAACTT
>Ga0169931_10011408_pt1 | contig 12521 bp, 11 predicted proteins | sample Kivu_15m_20L_FD_129675 | JGI IMG/M metagenome (GOLD analysis project Ga0169931, IMG submission 129675) | Freshwater microbial communities from Lake Kivu, Western Province, Rwanda to study Microbial Dark Matter (Phase II) - Kivu_15m_20L... | ecosystem: Environmental > Aquatic > Freshwater > Lake...
ACTGACGACTTTGTAAACCAGCTTGAAGACCGTTTTCAGAATAATCCTCAACTAATCGCTTTTATTTTGGAGGATTTCAGACCACAAGTCAGCTCCGTTTTACGATACACTTTACGTCGAACAAATACGGACATCATAAAACGTAATCGTGGCTCATATCAGGAATATACCGTTGAATACGCCGGACTACTACCCTACTTATCAGATCGATTTATTGTTAGTCCAGATACTTTAGAAGGTAACTTACCTGGTTTTTATCTTCGTAGTCTAGACTATACACAATATGTTAAATTATCTGGGGATTTTAGAAGATATACACGTATTGGAACCTCATCTACATTGGCATACCGGGCGTTCGCTGGAGCTGCAATAACATATGGAGTTAACAATGTTGTCCCTATTACCAGACGTTTTTTTGCTGGTGGAAGCAACGATATTCGAGGATGGGCTCCTCTTAAATTAGGGCCAGGTTTAGCTCAAGACGAAAATTCGTTCAATGGTGGAGAGATTAAATTATTATCACAGTTAGAGTTGCGACAATTGTTAATTCAAAATGTTTGGGGATCAGATGTATATACGGGTTATTTTATTGATGCCGGTAACGTCTGGCTTTCTCAACGAGCAGATGAATCTCGTTCGGATCTTAAAAGTAATGTATTCGCATTTGATACATTCGCTAAACAGCTCGCAATGGGCGCAGGAACAGGATTACGAATAGATTGGGATTATGTTATCTTCCGTCTTGATATGGCTTTTCGTATTCATGATCTTGAAAACGGATGGCTCAACAATAAAAAAGCTTACTTCCATTTCGGAATTGGCCATGCATTCTAGACAATTATGATCTCATTAAATGTGATACGCTCCTACAAAAGACGAGCTGATATTGTCTTTAAATCTCGATTTCTATCGAAATTAGCCCTTCACGAGCGATACGAACTCATTCAATTATGTCACCGTCGAAAATATAGAGCAGGCGAATACATCTATTTTCAGGGCGACCCTGGAACAGGAATGTATTTCATCGAAGAAGGGATGGTCAATTTAATTGTAGAGACAACAGACGAGGATGGGAATAAACCAACTTTTAGCTTAGGACCTGCTGACACCTTTGGTGCACTCTCAGTTGGGTATGAAATTCGTAGAATGTCATCTGCACAATGCGTGACTGATTGCACGTTACTAGGTTTCTTTAGACCTGATTTTCAATCATTAAGAGACAGGCATCCCCTTATAGCAATCAAATTCATGGAGGTTATTGCTATGATTGCAGTTAAACAGTTAGAACGCACTACGAAAGCATTACTCGCTGCGACTGATATAACCACTGCTTATTCACTTCAATTTGACACTTATAAATACTCAGACGAAAACGAACCATCTTGAAAGAAAACCAGACAACTGTAAAAAAAGGTCAAGAAGTAGAATTTTTAGTTGAAAAAACAGCATACGAAGGAAAAAGTCTGGGATATGTTGATAATAAGGTCTGCTTTATTAGTAATACTATTCCTGGAGATCGTGTAAGAGCTAGGATAACAGTACGTAAAAAAGCATTCTACGAAGCTAAATTACTTGATATCATTGACCCCTCTCCTGATAGAATTAGTAGTAAGTGTAGTCATGCAAGTATTTGTGGTGGTTGCTCTTGGCAACATGCTCCATACGATTATCAATTAGAGTTTAAACAAGATCATGTGCAAGATCACATGATCCGAATTGGGGGATTTACAGACCTCAAAGTTCATCCTGTTATCGCCTCAGAAAAGAAATTCTTCTACCGAAATAAAATGGAATATTCTTTCGGTGATCGCAGATGGCTTAGTGACGATGAAATTGCCTCAAATACTGAATTTAACAAAGAGGAAATTGCACTAGGTTTACATATCCCAGCTCGGTTTGACCGAATTCTTAATCTTAAGGAGTGTCATCTTCAAGATGAACGATCTTATCAGATTATGGACGCAACTCGATCATTTGCTATAAAACAAGGTTATTCCCCTTACAACAACATCAAAAAGGAAGGCTGGCTTCGACATTTAACTATTCGAAACTCCAGCAAGAATGACGGATGGATGGTACACTTTATGACCTTCTATTCAGATCCCAGATCAATGGATAACTTAGTAAATCATCTATTACATCATTTTCCTTTTATCACGACCATCGTGGAAACGGTTAATAAAACATGGGGTCCGGTTGATTTTAATGCTCAGGAAATCATTCATTATGGTGATGGTTTTATTACTGATAGCATCGGGAAATACAACTTCAGAATCCATCCTAGTACTTTTTTTCAGACAAATACAGCTCAGGCAGAGCGTCTTTTTCAAACGGCGATAGATTTTGCTGAAATTAACAGTGGTACGGTATATGATTTGTACTGTGGGGTTGGAACACTTAGTTTATTTGCCTCATCAAAAGCTACTAAAGTGATTGGAATTGAACTGAATCCTCAATCTATTCTAAATGCCGAGCAAAATGCTCTAGATAATGGTGTTGAGAACACTTTTTTTCGAACCGGAGATACACGAGATACCTTCTCTCAAGCGCTTATAAATGAATTTGGGAAACCAGATATTTTATTAACAGATCCACCACGTGCAGGGATGCATGGTGATGTTGTTCAATCCTTGAATGAATTAAAGATCCCTAAAATTGTATACGTAAGTTGTAACAGTGCCACTATGGCCAGAGATTTAGCACTTCTCAATGATCAGTATGAAATTACTCAGGTTCAACCTGTTGATATGTTTCCACAAACCTATCACATAGAAACCGTTGCCCGTCTCATATTAAGAAAGTAAGTAAATGAAAATTGCAGTTATTGGATCTGGTATAGGTGGATTAAGTGCTGCATGCGAATTAGCAAAAGATGGTCATGAAGTTCATCTTTTCGAGCGATCGGATCAAGCGGGTGGTAAATTACATGAGGAAATTATCGATGGATATCGATTTGATACAGGCCCAAGTCTTCTGACGATGCCATATGTTCTGGAATCACTATTTCAATATTGTGGTAAAAATCTCAACGAGTATCTAGAGCTTATTCCCCTTGAACCTTTATGCCGATACTACTTCCAAGATGGTAGTCGCTTTGATAATTATTTAGATGTAAAAAAGAGTATTGATGAACTAAGTACACTCAATCGTCATGATGCTGATAAATACTCAATTTTTTTAAAAAAGGCTGAAAAACTATACGAGCGAACAGCTCAGTCATTCATTTTCAATCCCCTGGCCGATGTACGTGATCTAAAATCACTCAATTGGCTTGATCTGTTGCGAATCGATGCCTTTTCAACAGTGAGTGATAAAATTGATGCTCAGTTTGAGTCGGAGTATGCTCGAATGTTTTTCAAACGGTTTACTACCTACAACGGCTCCGATCCATGGCAGGCACCAGCTACTCTAAATGTAATTCCTCATGTTGAACTGAACCTTGGAGGGTTTTACATCAAAGGAGGAATGTATCGCTTAGCCGATGCGCTTATTAAATTGGCAGAAGAATTAAACGTTACTATTCATTATGGGGCTCATGTAGAATCAATTAGTGTTGACCATGGTAAAGCAAAAGGTATCATTGTGGGGAATGAATTTCTGGCATTTGATCTCATTGTATCAAATTCAGACGCTACCTATACCAACACAAATTTACTATCTGATCAAGTAGTTACGATTCAACAAAAGAAACATCTAAAAAAACTTGAACCGTCATGTAGTGGATTTGTCATTTTACTGGGTGTAGACAAACAATATGATCAATTAGCGCATCACACCATCTTCTTTTCTTCAAATTACAAGGCTGAGTTTAATGCCATATTTAAGGAATCTGTCTTACCCGATGATCCGACTATTTATGTAGCAAATACATCCCATTCAGATCCTGATCATGCTCCTAAAGGGGGAAGTAATCTCTTTATTCTGGTAAACGCACCTTGGGTAAAAAGCGAAAAAATGTGGTCAGAAAGCATAGTCGAATCGTATTCTGAAAAGATTATTTTAAAATTAGCAGCTAATGGTTTGCGTGGATTACGCGCATCAACCCAAGTCCAAAAAGTAATAACACCGATTGAATTTCAAGAAAGATGGTTATCAAATCGTGGAAGTATTTATGGGACGTCGAGTAATCACCGACTATCTGCTTTTTTGAGACCAAGAAACCGATCTCCGTTTGCACGTAATTTGTACCTTGTCGGTGGAAGTACTCATCCAGGAGGTGGAATTCCACTTGTTATGACTTCAGCTAGACATGCATGTACTCTAATTCGCAGAGATTTTGGTATGTAATCAAACCAATTTAATATGAATCCTTGGAACTTTCAGCTATCCATCGGCGACATTTTTTTAGATCTTGGGGTCATTGGCTCTGTCTTATTATTAGCTACACTTATACGTCGATATATCCCATTTATTCAGAGATCCCTTATTCCAAATAATATCGTTGCCGGCATCATTGCCTTGACTCTAGGATTCTTGTTTAGTGACTTCATCAATCAAGAACGCATGGGACTCTATGTTTACCATCTTCTGGGTCTCACCTTTATCGCTGTGGCAATGAGCAAACCAAAAGCTGCCAGCGGATTGAGCCCTGTTCATACTGGAATGCTTTTTATAGCAAGTTATCTCGTTCAGGGAATTATTGGTATGGTGATTACTTTTTTACTGATTTTCACAGTAATGCCAGATCTCTACCCCGGTTTTGGTCTTCTATTACCCTTGGGGTTTGGAATGGGTCCAGGAATAGCGTACTCCGTTGGTAGTAATTGGGAAAATTATGGCTTCATCTCGGGTGGAATTGCAGGTTTGAGTGTTGCTGCTGTTGGTTTTGGCTTTGCCTACATACATGGAATGTATTGGATGAGAAAAGGAATAAAAGCCGGTTTTGCTACTTTAATACCGAAGGATCAGCCATTATCAAACGAACTTTTAACAGGTTTACTTCCCGAAAAAAACAGACCTATTCTAGGACGGCATACCACTTCAAGTGAAGCGATTGAGTCCTTAAGTTTACACTGGAGTATGGTTGGTATGGTCTATGCCTTTACATGGTTGCTGTTAAGTGGAGTAGCTTCAATACTTGAAAACATCGGAGCTGGATCTGAATTAAACACCCTTTGGTCATTCCATTTCATCTTTTGTAGTGTAATGGGAATTTTTGTCCGAAGTATGATTGATCGCTATGATATGGGGCATCATGTCGATGAAGGCATCATGTCAAGTACAGGCAACTTATTTGTTGATGTAATGATTACTGCAAGTTTAGCTGGAATTTCATTGTCTGTAGTTGGTGATTACTGGATGCCATTAGTTTTATGTGGATTTTTTGGTGGCTTGGCAACTTACTTTTTTATTAAAAATGTAAGTAAGACTATCTACAAAACGTGGAATTTTGAACGAATGCTTTCGTCTTACGCCGTGATGACAGGAACCATTCAATCGGGATTAGTTTTGCTGCGTGTTTTAGATCCCAAGTATGAGTCACCCGTTTCAATTGATTTAGTGTATGCTAGTGGATTCGCTTTAGTTTTTGGCTTTCCGCTTTTAGTTCTTATTAATGCACCTATGGGCTTTTTTGATAATTCTCTCATAGGTTATGCCTACACACTTCTGGGATTAATTGTCTATGCCCTCTTATTATCTGCAGGATGGTATTTTTTGTACCAAAGAGATCGTAAATCAAATTCAATTCATCAGTCTAAATAGACACAATCAATCTCTGTTCAGAATTGAATCTCCTAGATGGATTACTTCAACTTGACCGATTTGTCCTGATTCCACATCAAAACGCACAATTGTTCTGACGGTTTGAAATCCTTGCTTTCCAGCTGCTCCAGGATTGATATGAATCATTTTAGGATAAACGGGATCTCGAACAATTTTCAATATATGACTGTGACCACATATAAAAATATCTGGTTGATCAGATTCAATTTGAGCCCTCACAGGTATAGCCAAACGACCAGGTGCACCTCCGATATGCGTCATAAAAATATCGACCCCACCTCTTTCAAGTCTGACACTTACTGGAATCCTTTTACGTAAATCTTGTCCATCAATATTACCATAAACCGAAACAGTAGGTTTAAAAGCCTCTAATTGATCTAAAATTTCTTCATTACCAATATCCCCAGCATGCCAAATTTCGTCGCATGAAGCAAAATGCTCGAAGACTTCTTCATCTAACCAACCGTGTGTATCTGAAATAAGGCCAATTTTCATTCTGTATCTATCTTGAACGTATTTGCTATCTTCCCTGACTGAGAGTCAATATAATCATTCAATATAAATCGATTTCGTGCGATGAGATGCAGCATTATCATAGTAAGCTGGAATGGTTTGAAATGGTTGCAACAATTTCTTCCGGAACTCATTCCAGCCCTTGAAATGGACTGCGAGCTAATTGTTGCTGACAATGCCTCTACAGATGATAGTGTCCAATGGATTAGGACGAACTACCCTCTTGTACAGATCTTGGAGCTTGATAAGAATTATGGGTATTGTGGCGGTAATAATAGAGCTGCCAGCATTGCGAAGGGTGAACTGTTGTACTTTTTAAATAATGACGTACAAATGGATCCAGCTAGCCTTACCCCCTTGTTTGAAACCTTTCGTGATGATGGTATTGGAGCCGCACAACCTAAAGTACTTGCCTTCAACAACCCCAATCAATTTGAATATGCAGGTGCCGCGGGTGGTTTTCTCGATCCTTTTGGTTATCCCTATTGTCGGGGACGGATATTCAACTTTTGCGAACCCGATTTGGGGCAGTACGATAGTCAAGAATCGATATTCTGGGCAAGTGGCGCAGCTCTAATGATCCGCAAAAGTTTATTTGATACATGTGGTGGCTTCGAAGAAATGTTCGAGTTCCACATGGAAGAGATCGATCTTTGCTGGAAAGTGCAGAGATTAGGATACAAAATAGTCTGTGTACATCAATCAGTGGTCTATCACGTGGGTGGAGGATCTCTTGATGAGGGCTCTCCTCGTAAACTACGTTACAACGTACGAAATAATTTATCGATGCTCCTTATGCATCTGCGTCTTCAACGAATACTCATCGTTTTTCCAACTCGATTGATACTTGATATAATGGCCATTTTAAAAGAGATCTTGGGGAGAAGACCAAGCCATGGCTTTGCAATTCTTCAGGGGTATTTTCAATTCATTTTTCGAATTCCAGTCTTTATTCAAAAAAGACATCAGTATAAAACCCTATTAAAAACAGAGAATCGAATCAAGGTGAGAGACCTACTTTTACCTTGGCAGTTTTTTATAAAAGGCAAAAATATCTATAGCGAATTACCTGAGAAATACACTGATCTATGATGTCTTATAAGTAATCGGTACCTTTGTTATCATGACAGAACAAATGAATTTTAATCTTATAGACTGCCCACCCGTTGACGAAGTTGGTGTTCAAGAACGTGTCGCACGTCTTGGAAAACGGAGTATAAAAAAGCAGGTTAAAGAAGAATGGCTAAAACTAGCCATTAGTATGATGGATCTTACCACTCTCGAGGGTAAAGACTCTGAGGGAAAAGTAATTCAGTTATGTAGGAAAGCTATTTGTCCAGATCCGAATCATCCCGAATTTCCATCAGTAGCAGCAGTTTGTGTATATCCACCATTTGTAAAGCTAGCTAAAAAGCATCTTCAAGGTAGTAATGTGAAAGTAGCCAGTGTAGCCACAGCCTTTCCATCTGGACACGCTCCACTTAACCACAAAATCGATGAGGTTCGTCAATGTGTTGATAACGGTGCTGACGAAATTGACATGGTTATCTCTCGTGGAGCTTTTTTAGCATCAGAATACTACCGTGTTTTTGATGAAATCGCTCAGATAAAGCAGGCCTGTGGCGATGTACATCTCAAGGTCATCCTGGAAACCGGTGAACTAGGCTCACTTGATCAAGTTCGTATTGCCAGCGATTTAGCTATTTCTGCAGGTGCCGATTTCATAAAAACATCTACTGGCAAAGTTCAACCTGCAGCCACATTACCCGTTACTCTCGTTATGCTTGAATCTATTAGAGATCATTACTACAAAACAGGTAAAAAAATTGGGATGAAGCCTGCTGGAGGAATTCGGGACTCAAAAACAGCCTTACACTATCTTGTAGTTCTTGCCGAAACGCTGGGAGATGCTTGGATGACCCCTGACTTATTTAGATTTGGTGCAAGCTCATTATTGAACGATGTTCTTATGCAATTAGTCAAATTTGAAGATGGTGGTTGGTACCAAGGAATCGATTACTTTACAGCCGATTAACTGGTTTTTGATGTCAAAGAAACAAAATAATATTATCCCCCCTTTGAGCTATTCAGTCTCAAAATCGTATGCTCCTGCCCCTGAGAGTTCAGCGCATATACATATCGAAAAAGAGTACGGATTCTTCATCGATGGAAACTTTTCAAAATCCACTTCAGGCAAACAATTCGACAGTATAAATCCATCATCCGGTGATGTAATTGCTAGGTTTGCACACGCGCAAAAAGCCGATGTTGATGCTGCAGTATCTTCAGCAAAAGAGGCATATCAACGTTGGTCTAAACTTTCAGGTGCACAACGTGGATTGTACCTTTTTAGAATAGCTCGAATTATTCAAGAACGCTCCAGAGAACTTGCCATCGTCGAATGCATGGATTCGGGAAAAACAATAAGAGAGTCGCGTGATGTTGACCTACCATTAGTTGCTGCACACTTCTTCTATTATGCGGGCTGGGCTGATAAACTTCACTATGCTTTCCCTGGAAAAAAAGTGAGTAGTCTTGGTGTGGCTGCTCAAATTATACCTTGGAATTTCCCACTACTAATGGCTGCCTGGAAGATAGCCCCTGCTCTTGCTGCAGGAAATACTGTTGTTATAAAGCCTGCCGAAACAACACCCCTCTCTATCATGTTTTTGGCTCAGATTTTCCAGGAAGCTGAGTTACCTGCTGGTGTTGTGAATATCATAACGGGTGATGGCTCAACGGGTGAACTACTGGTATCTCATCCTGATATTCAAAAGCTAGCTTTTACCGGGTCAACGGAAGTTGGAAAAAAGATCATGCGAAAACTGGCTGGTACAAGTATACCCTATACCCTAGAATTAGGTGGAAAAGGGGCTAATATCATTTTCGATGATGCAGCACCAGATCAGGCAGTTGAAGGCATCATCAATGCCATTTTCTTCAATCAAGGCCATGTATGCTGTGCAGGATCCCGATTGCTTGTGCAAGAAGGTATCGCTCCAACTATTATCCAAAAACTCAGGGATCGGATGGAAACCTTGATTGTTGGCGACCCCCTTGATAAAAATACAGATATCGGTGCAATCAACTCAAAAGCGCAGCTTGACAAAATAAATGATCACATCAAAATTGGCCAAAGTGAGGGCGCTACTCTGTATCAGTCGAGTAATCCCCTCCCGTCACGTGGTTTTTATTGTCGGCCTACCCTGTTTACGGATGTTGCACAGTCTCACAAAATAACCCAAGATGAAATCTTTGGTCCAGTACTGACGATTCAAACTTTTAGGACACCAGATGAAGCCATCGAAAAAGCAAATAATACTCCATATGGGTTGTCGGGAGGAGTATGGACAGATAAAGGAGCTAAAATCTTTAAGATTACATCTGCTATTAAAGCTGGCGTGATTTGGGCAAATACCTTTAATAAGTTTGATCCAACTTCCCCCTTCGGTGGTTATAAAGAGAGTGGCTTAGGTCGTGAAGGTGGGGTCCATGGTTTATCAGCATATGTCAAATTATCTTGATTATGGATATTAACGTAAAAAAAACCTACAAACATTACGTCGATGGTCAGTTTATACGTTCCGAATCAGGAAGAACTCATGTTGTAACTGACAATAAGGGACATACCTTAGCTCATGTAAATGTATGCTCTAGAAAAGATCTTCGAATATCGGTTCAAGCAGCTCACAAATCAGCCCAATCTTGGGCAAAACGCAGCGCTTATAATCGAGGACAAATCCTATACCGAATTGCGGAGGTTCTAACAAATCGTTCTTCTGAATTCATCCATGAGTTAAAATTAGAAGGATTCAGCGAGAAAAATGCTCGTGAGCAAGTAGAAAAAAGTATTGAGTTGTGGGTTTCATATGCTGGTTGGTGTGATAAATACCAGGCAATTTTCAGTACTGTAAATCCAGTGGCGAGTTCTCATTTTAACTTTTCAAATCCAGAGCCAGTTGGTTATGTTGGCTTAGATGCCTCCAGAGGTACCGGATTTTATGTTTTAAATGCTGTGATCGCTCCAATCCTTTGTGGTGGGAATGCAGTAGTAGTATTCTTACCTAACAAAGGAGTCTTAGCAGGCTTGAGCTTAGCGGAAGTATTTCATACTTCAGACGTTCCCGCGGGAGTTGTAAACCTTTTGAGCTCTCCACTTCCCGATACACTTGAACATTTATATGCTCATCGTGACATTCCTTCAGTTAGTTCCCTCGATACTGCAACTGATGACAAAAAAAGATATCAAGAAATCGCAGCTGATAATATGAAACGAATTCGTTTCATTGACTCTGATGAAGTGATTAAAAGTAGTTCATCCCCCTACGAAATCATGGCATATCAAGAAATAAAAACAACATGGCATCCTATTGGTTTATAGTAAGATCATTTTTTGTAATGATACTGTTCGGTATGATCGCGGTTTCTTGCACAAGCTCATCAAAAGTAGTTAATACTCAATCAGCGCTTTCTGATGATTATGATCCTGATTCTTCACTTCTGAGTCCTGAATATTTAATGATCGACTATTCTAGTATTCGATCATCAGTGGCAGACCCTATCGCTCATGTAGCTAATAATTTCCCATCTGATTATCAATATGTTAAACCAAGCACTCGAACAACTAGAACTCAAAGAGGATATAGAATCCAACTTATTTCTACTCAAGATCGAGCTACTGCAGAGAAAATCATGGAAGAATACACCATTTGGATGAGTTCTCAACGTAATCGTACACGCTACAAATCATATATTTTATTTCAAGCTCCATCATTCAAGGTACATATCGGAGATTTCACGAGTCGATCTGAGGCTTTCGAAATCGTGAAGTGGATTAAAACAAAGTTTCCTGATGCCTGGGTTGTTGCTGACACGATTCAGCTAAATTAATTTTTCCTACTATGTATTTCGTATTTGATGTTGAAACTATCCCCGATTATGATCTGCTAAAGTCTGTTGTAGGTGATCAGTTTGCAAACGATGAAGAACTGTTAGAGGCTGCCAATGAACATCTCACAAAAAATAAACAGGGATTTCTCCCACCCATGTTTCACAGGATTGTTTCCTGGGTAGGCTTATGGGTGGATGACAGCTGTCATCCAAAAGCGAAACATGCTTGGAGCGGTACTGATGAAAAAGATGGCCTTAAATCGCTGATGATTACCTTATCTGAGTATAAAGACTTTGGTGTGGTTCATCATAATGGCAAAGGATTTGACCTACCTCTGATTATATACCGTTGCTTAAAACACGGAATTCAGATGACCTCGAGGTTATCTCATTACGATATTAAATACAGATATAGCAAACATAATATTGATCTCGTAGATGAGTTCAGTAATTTTGGTGCAAGTGCGTGGCCTAAATTGAAACACTTAGGTTTATTGGTAGGTATCCCCTTTAAACAAACGGGTGAAGGTGACCAGGTTAAGACTATGTTTGAAGAAGGCAGATTATCTGAAATCGAACATTATTGTTATGAAGATGTCTTAGCAACGTACATCATTTGGTTAAATCTAAGACATACTTTTTCAGATATTAAAACAGAGAATTACAAAATACTTCACGATCGAGCAGTTCAACGTTTACACGAAATCCAGCAGAATAGTCCTATCTAATTTAGATCACTGTTCCATTAGGAAGAATAGCCCCTTTTTGGACTACAACGATGCCATCAACAACGGAATAGGACCCATAGTCACCATCGGCAATGTGTGTGCCACCAATAATTCGAACATCATTTCCAATTCTACAGTTTTTATCAACAATGCAGTTTGTAATATGACATCTTTCACCGATTCCCATTGGCGGGATGTCTCCGGGATGATCGATCTCTTCTATAGTTTGAAAATAGTCATTCCCCATAATGATTGAGTTGGAGATGGTAGTACCGGCTCCAATTCTTGAACGAATTCCAATAACTGCATTTTCAATCCGGCTAGCACTTATGATGCAGCCTTCAGATACAATGGTTTTCTCGAGCGTTGTACCTGAGAGTTTTGAAGATGGTAGCATTCTGGCTCTTGTATAAATCATATTAATAGAATCATACAAGTTAAACTTAGGCAATGGATTCGTAAGCTCAATATTCGCCTCATAAAAGGACCCAATCGTCCCAATGTCAGTCCAGTATCCATCAAAAAGGTAACTGGCTACCTTGTATTCCGTCTTAATTGCCTCTGGGATAATTTCTTTTCCAAAATCTTTTGCCGTACTGTTATTTGCAAACAGTTCATACATCGCTTTTCGATTGAAAATATAAATACCCATAGATGCCAGATAGC
>Ga0169931_10011409_pt1 | contig 12521 bp, 14 predicted proteins | sample Kivu_15m_20L_FD_129675 | JGI IMG/M metagenome (GOLD analysis project Ga0169931, IMG submission 129675) | Freshwater microbial communities from Lake Kivu, Western Province, Rwanda to study Microbial Dark Matter (Phase II) - Kivu_15m_20L... | ecosystem: Environmental > Aquatic > Freshwater > Lake...
TTCTGCCAAGGGTCGGAGGAATTGTCATCACTGTCCCCCGTTTGGGGAGAGGATGTCTCGTCAGGTTTGGAAGAATCTGTTGGGGGTGAAGATTTCTGCAGATTAGTTTTTTCTGCCTCATTTTTAGGCTTATGTTCTTCTTCTTTTTTTTCCTCTTCTCCAGAAGCTGATTTCTGGAGGCTATTTTCCTTTGTCCGCGCCAAAATATCCGCAATGGATTCAAGGGTGGCTTGTTCTTCGTGTTCCTTGCCTTCGATTTCTGAAGGATTGGGATTTTCTGTTGTGTTGTTTTCTGTATTGTCATAGGTCATGTGCATTTCCTTTTTTAGCTTTCCAAGAGTTGACGATAAGAGATGAGGGAATCAAACCTGTTGCCTGAAAAGTCGGAATTTCCCCAAATAGTATCTCCCGCTTCTGGATACAGCACACTACCATCCAGCAATTCCAGGGCGGAGGCTGCCTGAAGAGAAAATCGGTAAGCAATAAAGGAAGATGTCGCGACCCCTTCTACCTCCCGTAAAATGTAGACATCCGCTAACAATGGATTTCCACAGGTGTTGGTGAGGCGAATGCTGTCGATCATCGCCGACTGCTGGAGGCCAAACATCAGAACAGGTGTGCTGTCGATACCGATGGTGACGGCAAGCTTAAAATTGACCCAAGGATACGAAGTGGGCGGCGTTGGTGGAGTTGGCGTTGTCATCTCTTACGCCCCTCCTTTAGGAAATGCCAATGTGGGATCGCCAAGTGCTGCTTCCTGAGCAGGAGCCATCCCCCCTTTAGCGGCTTGTTCCATCTGTATTTGCTGCTGGTTCACTTGCTGCATTTCGGAAGCAATCTCTTCCCAATCGCGGAAGCCCAACAGCTTCATAATGCGGGGTGACTGCATAATCCATTGAGCGTTGCCGTTACCCAGCAAAGCTTCCAGGCTTGCCCGCTTTTCTTCAATGCTGCTCTCAAAGTCGGGCACTTCTTCCACATAAATAGAGAGAGGCAAGGTGCGGACATCGTTAAAGACCACTTTCTTGCCGCCTACTTCCCTGACCATATTCAGGGTGACCGCTTCCTGTTCGTCAGGGGTCATGATTTGGGACTGGATGTATTCATCGCCCCCACCCTGAATCAAATTGAGCAGCATCAATCCTTGGCGTTTTTTCATCAATCTGAGATTGTCAAAGGCAAAGACCTGATTACGGACGCTGTTCAGTTGCCGATTCTGAATGGCAATACCACTGGTGGCATTCGTAGGTTCTCCCAAAGCGTCATTATAAATCCCTGATACTTGCTGCAATTCCTGATCGGTGCGTTCCAGCATCTTGAATTGACCATCGGCAAGAGGACTGTTGGACTCAATGGTAATGTCATTGCCTGGAGCTTTAATCAATACGCTGTCAGGACGACTGACCTGATGGCGGATGTCTTCCAGGCTCATCCCTGGCAAAGCATCTGCATCCACCACGGCACGAAAGGAATTGAGGTTATAAATGAGCTTGGCTCTGCGGTAATTGGATTCCCGCTGCACGTCCTTCATCACCGAGACCCAGCCATCGGGAATGCCTGATTCAAACACCCGTGTCCACAAAGTGGGAATATAGGTAAAATCAGGGAGATCAGGCAAATTGGGATTGAGAGGGGCGTGTTCCAACAGGATATCCGCCGTAAACAGAGAACGCATGATTTGGGTTGCATCCACTTCCTCGAATTGCTGCCCATCGCTGAGTTCTTCTGCTTCTTCCTCGTTGAAGGTCTTGAAATAATGCCCCTGGATATCAATGCCCTCAAAAGCTTTTTTGGGCTTTTTGTATTGCACTTCCACAATGAGGACACGGCTGCCCGATCCGCCATTTCCTGACGCATAAACGTCCACATATCCTGACAAGCGCATGGCCAGTTCCCCAGATATGGCTCCTGACGAGGCATATTGAGACAAGGGAGAAGTCGGCGAAAAGAAATTATCAAAATAATCCCTGTATTTTGGCCACCATTGTTTGGCTTGCAGAACAGGAATCCACCGCAAGCGCACGACAAAGTTCATTTCCTTGAGGTCAGGAGACAAATCATCAGGGTCAAACAGCACGTTAAAAGGATTAACGTATTCATAAATATAATCCGCTTTTTCCTTGAATATATTCCCCCAACCGATCCCTGTCACCAAAGAATCCCGAAACGTCAGGGAGGCTTTATGGGGCATGTCCTGATGTTCCTGAATGGCATACGTATAATGGGTCAAGGCTTTTGCCAGTAACTCATTGTCAGGATTGCCTGAATCATCGCGATAAGCGACCCGAAAGCGGGTTTGAATTTCCACCCCTGACATGTAATTGACCAGATTCTTGATCTTGTTCACAGTGACGGGGGCTTGGTTTCTTCGTCTCAAGTCTTCCAGGATACTTTTCGGCCATTGCCCAGTGCCGTCATAAAAGCCAAAGTCTTCCATGGCTTTTGTACGCCAAAGCGTGATGGACGGATGGGAGTCCGCATACCTAAAGTACTGCTGGACTTCCATCAACGTTTTTCTTTTAGCGTCTGATTGCCCGTAAAACATGGGAATCCTTAAAAACTGGGGATATTCTTCTGGATGGCTTGCAAATCTGCCAGAGCATCCGTAATCACGGCGGAAAGCTGGGCGCAGGCGTGTTCATAGTCAGGGGTCGCTTCTCCCTGAGTATTAAAGACGGCACCGCCATAGAGTTGCACGAATTGGGCATCAATCGTAAAGTCAGCGAGATCTTTGAGTCCTTGTCTAAGGGGAGAGAGGGTCATCAGGATATCCTTTGTCAAAATAAGTGAATCAACAAGGGGAGCCTGGGGAAGAAAAAACGATCAGGCTGGAGCGCGGAGTCGTTCTGTCACTTTCACCAAGGCTCCAACCTTGATCCCATTATCGCTCCGTTTCAGAATTTGACAATATCTCCTGTCCAAAGGTGTTGTGCTTTTCTACTGCCTGCTTTAAGGGTAGATGCTCTTTGTGATAAAAAGACTGAAACGCCAGGATGAGATACCAGAGAATTTCCACAGGCTTGATGCCGTTAATTGTGGAGTGGCATTGGGGGCAGTGTTTATCCTTGCACACAAACCCTTCCCTAGCTTTGGGATGGCTGAGGGCATTGCCGTTAAAGAGCTTTGCCACATCTTCATACAACAACCCCACCTGCACATGATGGGGATCGTGGCTTTTGGACTTCTTGGGCTTCCAGGTATAGGAATAAACGTCTAAATCCAGAATGCGCTGCAGATAATCCTTTTCCCAAATATCTTTTTTTCTCAGGGAGTCTTTGAGCTTTCGATCCGAAGCCGTGGTCAGGGTTCCTGACGAATTGATATAGGATTTAAGGGCACTGCTATAGAAAAACTCTGCGGCGGCTTGTCCGCTTTCTCCATAGCAGACCGCATTATATTTGCCTGCCCCGAATTTCCCGACAGAATTGACCAGCAGGACGTGATCCGTAAACGCTCCTGTTCCTGGAATCAGATAATAGCCTGCATTCTGTGCTAGATAATCCCATATTCCATTGCCTTTGAGGAACAGATTGGCATTGCTGGGGTATCCGCTAAGACGGGAAATATTCAGTTGTCCAGTCGTATTATTGTTAATATCGAAATTTCCGCAATTGATAATGCCGTTATTCATCATGTCCAGGGTGCCATTATTGAGCAGGGTCATACGGGCGGTGCTATTGGTGCCGAATTTAAGATTTCCTGATCCTGACACCCACACATAGGCTTCATTGGTGCTGTTGTTAAAGCCGAACTGGACGGCTGTATTAGCCTGATAGCTGTCTACTGTGAGACCTGCGGAAACAGCCGCAGGGTTGGTATTTTTCACTGTAAAGCCAGAGGTCAGGTTATTGAGGTCATTGGTGATAATGGTCAAGGGATTGACCCAGGTTCCCCCGCCATTCAGGAAAAGCAGCGCATTATTAGGATAGCCTGCCAGTCTAGGAATTGGTAAGCTGCCTGTGGTGGCCGTATTAATGTCCCAGGTTTTGCTATCCACGTAGGTTTCTGACGCCAGGAAACGCCAACTGGCGCTGTCCCAATATTCCAGCTTGATCGGCGCTAAAGTCAAACCTTTAAATGCCTTGTGAGCTTTTGCCATCCTTTAGGATCCATTGTTGAACCGAATCATGCCAGGGACAAGGGTTGTGGGGCGTTGAGCTATCGTTCCCCCTGGCAAGGTGGCGGAGGCTGTTCCAGGAAAGACAGGATTGGGGGCAAGGCTCAGAGTCGCCACATTATTCACAATCGTCACCAGAATCTGGTTGGCAGTTCCCACCACGCTGTCAATGCCGTTTTGAGCGAGACGGGCAAACACAATGTTAGTGGTTCCCACAGTGGTCACCGAGGCCGTTTGCATCCAGGAGGACACGCCATTGACTGTCCCTGAGGCGATATCCACAGTTCCGCCCTGAATCATTTGGGAGGGAGAGTCATAATCCGTTGCCCGTGTGAGCACCCAGGATGTTGACGCTGATCCTGCATTGGTGACCACATAAATGCCGTTCTGAAACGCTGTGGTCTGGTCTTTCACCAGAATGCGCGCATTCACAGCAGGCGTCACGCCATCCACAGAAAAAACCGCACTGGCAGAGCTGGTCAAGGTGGCTCCTACCCCTGCGGTTCCATTGACATACGTGGCGGCCAGGTTCGCTGTGGTAGCGGCCAAACAGGGCTTGAGGGTCGTAATGGTATTGATGACAAAGTTTTCTGTGGCCAGATTATACCAGTTGGTGCCATCCGTATATTCCATCTTGCCTGTGGGGGTTGGAGGAACGGCTTTAAGCGCAGGATTGGATTCTTTAACGGGTTCTTCTTGTAAGGGTAATGGCATAGAACGAGTCCTTTATGTGAGGGTTGAGAAAAGCTCTTTTTCTTTAAAGTTTACCATCCCTTCCGCTTTTGTTAAGCCGTGCTGTTATATCGGAGCATCCCTGGCGTCAACTGGGCAGGACGATCTGCGGATGTTCCTTGGGGAAGCGTCATAGAGGCTTTTCCAGGCAAAACGGGATTATCTTTAAAAGCGGTGGGGATGGGTGCTGTTAAAAGCCCAGTGCCTTGAACATCTCCCATCAAACTGACAGGTGTGGTGAGCAGGGTATGGAGAGAATCTGCGGCGTCTTGTGCGCTTTTTCCTGCAGATTTAGCCGAATCACTGGCTTTTGAAGCGGAGCTAGACGCATCTGAAGCCGAGGAAGAGGCACTGCCTGCAGAAATTCCTGCGGCTAAGGCAGAAGCTCCCGCGCCGATGGCAGAAAGGCTTGCTTCTCCTGCTGCCAGAGACGCTTCACCTGCGGATCCCGTTGCCTCGGCAGCGGCGCCTGTAGCTTCTGAGGCGGCAGCCGTGGCCTCTTCGGCCGCCCCTGAAGCCTCTTCTGCTGAGGTAGCCGCTTCTTCCGCAGAAGTCTTGGCTTCCTGAGCTAATTTTTCTAAAGTCTCTTTGGTAGCGTAATCTTCATCAGGAATGGCAATGGCGAAAGCTCCCCCTGCGACAATCTTGGCCATGCCTGTTCCCAGGTCACTCAGGACTTGAGCATTTTTTAAAGCGGCATCTTCCGTTTGGATGATGTAGGTGGCATCATTGGCCGCAGGGGTAAAGTCCGATTCCACAGGGCGGTTATTCTCATCCCCGACCCAGATTTTGCTTTGGCTCAGGTCAGGCAAATTGCCAAGGGCGATCTTGTCTTGAGGTGTTGCCTTGTCATCCTGATCTCCGATGAGCAGTTTCCCTGATGCTAGAATGGGGGACAGATAATCTTCCCCTGCCACGGCGATCTCTAAAATGCCCTGAACGTTTTTAAGGATTCCGTCATCCAGTTGGCTGAGAGCCTGGGCTTTAGGCAAGCTCGTCACAGGGCGGTTCAGAACAAAAGGAACTTGAGAAAGCGCACTCCATTGCCGCTGCATAAACTTGACGTCAATGGTCAGATCAATGAGCTTGAACGTTTCAATGGGGCGGTTTTCTTCATCCCCCATCCAGATATAACCCCTGTCTAAATCAGGAAGAAGCTGCGTGACCGATAATAAGCCGCTCATGGGGGAGATAAAGGGATCTGTATATCCTGCAACCGCTTTCATGGGCTACCCCCCATTAAAATGCGCGATGAAATTCTGAATCTTCAGGGCATCCGCATCATATTGGGTGTTGGCATCCTGTGCCAGATTAGCCAGATTGGTCGCAGAATAATTGTCCAGGGAAGAGTCCTGACCTGGCAGAAACTGGTACTGAAAGCGATAAAAGAAAATATCGTCAAACACATCCCAGGATTCAAACTCCATGACTTTAGCATTGAGTTCCTGAGGCCCAGGGATAAAAACATTGTCCATGAGGTAAAACAGGTAATCCACATTATAGGGGGCAATGCTGTTGGGGACTTGAGTCAAAAATATCGCCTGTTCTGTGTGATCGGGATATTTTTCCATCAGCTTTTGTCTGATCTTCAAAAGCTCGGCTTGTGCTTCTGACACCAGAGGATCATGGAAATCTTTCAAGAGATTCCTTTGTGCGGGTTCAGGGATAAAATCGTTATGGGCGACCCCTGTCCCTACAGACAGGATGCAAAAACGGGAGGCTGAAGGAAACATCTTTTTAGAAACCGAATAGGCGATGGGGACAGGATTGTTCACATAAACCCCGCCGTCAATGAGGCTGTGTCCACCCACAGCAGCAGAGGGAAAATAGAGAGGGGCTGCACTGGTGGAAAGTCCCACACTCACCACATCCTGACTGGCTCCCGTCATAAAAGGTTCAAATCCTGCAATATTGGAAAAAATGGTGGATTCATCTTCATGAGCATCCCAGCTTGGAATAATGACGTTGCCAGAAAGACCAGAGAGCAGAAGAGTTGTGCCAAACACTTCCACCAAAGCTGCTTTCAGAGGGTCTTGTCCGTAAAAAGTTGAGGGATAGGTGGGCAGTCCCATAATGACGCTGAATTTATAGGCAGACAACGGCAGCACGGAATTATAGGAGAAGATGCTGGCGCCCTTGGTGGCAAAAAACTGCAGCATATCATCGGGGCTTTTGCCATAGGCATACCCCAGGGCTTGAATGCCGCCAATAGAGGTGCCTGTGATGATGTCAAAAGAATCAAACAGCCGATTGGGGGTAATCCCCGCATCCTGACAAAACCGCTTGAGAAAGGTGGCGGACAGGTATCCCCTCATACCGCCGCCGTCTAAAGAAAGAATTTTGACTGTCTTGGGTGTTGTCATGATTATTGCGCCAAAATGCTGTAGACCACCGACACATTGAGCATGCTTCCAGGATCCCCGCCCAGAGGATCGGCTCCTGTCACTCCTTGTCCTATAGTCAAGACGATGGCGGCCTTGCTCAGAGAAAGATGGCTCATTTGCCCAGGATACGGATTCGCCGCCACAAACGATGCCGAGGTTCCCTGAGAGGTTCCCATAATGCTTTGACCGCCAAAGGCATTGGACACCAGAAACGGGGCAGGAATTGCCCCGCCTGTGGTATCGCTTTGGATAGGGATCAGATAAAATCCCATCAAGTGATCCACGTTCGTAAAAGGTGTGTTTTTGTACATGTACGTGATCGTGGCTTTTTCAAAGATGTTGATAAAGCCGTCTTCGGCGGGGCAAATGATGACAGGCTTGGAATTGAGGGTCAGCAGATCGCTCTGCGCCAATCTGACCGACGAGGTGATCTGAATTTGCGCGGTAGTAGAAGCCATTGTGGTTAGCCCCGTTGTTTTTGAGAGTGCAATTTTTCTTCCTCATCCACTGTATCATCGACCACTTTGCGGGCTTCCTCTTCCCAAAAAAGCGCAGGAATGTCGCAGCCACACAAAAGAAGACACGTTAAAAAACTGAGCTTTTTAGCGAACGCTGATCTTGGGTTCATGATGTTTTTCCTTCCAGGGTTAGATTTTTACAGCCGCATCCATTCGCCGCCAGAGATGGTGGGGCGATGCATCATCTCCCGATAGCCGTGCAGTTCCCGTACCCGTTGTTCTTCAGAACGGGCGGAGGAAATGCCTGCCAAAGCGTAAAACAGGGCGTCAATGCAGTGGTCATTTTGCTTGATGATCAAGCCCTTGTCATCGCGGGCATATTGACGCCATTCGTTGATGAGGTGATTGCAGCCCACGTTCTTGTGCCAGCAGATTTTAAAGGTTCCTGCACGGATGCGTTCGTAAATCTCATCCACAGCGGCTTCCTTGGCTCCATTCACTTTGATGGCTTTGGTGATGCGCAAGCCTGATTTGGTTTGCAGGAAGTCGATGGTTTTTTCTTTGGTATGGGGATTTTCCCCTGCCCCTGCAGGATCAATCACTCCCGTACACCAGGCAGGCATAATCTTTTTCAAGTTATTGGCGTGTTCCGTGGGCGTGGCATTGTTCAGCTTGTAATCCGCCATCACATACACAATGTCGTTGTCTCGATCATATCCCAGCAAGACAGCCCCCCATGTTCCCCCAGAAGTTGCCGAAGGATCCAAACCATACACATAAGCCCAGTGTTTGGGGCGTTCAAAGCAGGGTTCCACCAAAAACTCCGATTCTTTTTGCACAAACACTTTGCCCTGACCAAACACAGGGATGCCGTGTTCACGGGCGTCCATTTGCCAGTCGGGCAAAGAAGATCGCAGATGCTGTTTTTCTTCTTCGGGCATGTGGGGATTCTCGTCCCAGGAGATGCGGATATAGAAACGCCCGTCTTTCACTTTGCCTTCTTCGGCATGGTCGATAAAATGGGAGACCATATCGTCTTTGCCTTTTTCTGGCCACATGCTGGCGACGAGGAAAGTCTTCTCGCTATCAAAAGAGGTGGTTCTCACCAACGCTTCCTGATAGACCTTGAAATTAGGCAACTCATCCAGGTGAACAAAATCCGCCCGTACGCCCTGGAAAGACGACTCACCCTGTTGAAAGGCTTTGAATTTCAGTTCGGAAACCCTCCCCGAAATATGCTGGATCAGCACAGTATCCCAGGCTCCTGCAATGTTGGTATGGGTTTTCTCCACGATAAAGCTCTCATGAAGGATGGGTGGGGTCTGGCCATCAATATCCCCCACAAACAATTTCTTCTGCAAAATATCGCGGGTATCTTTGAGGCTGATGGAGGCTGAAATAGCACTGATAGGGCGGGAGAAGCGGTAGCCTTTCCAGTCTTTGGGATAAATGCCCGTGAGGTGCATGGCCAGTTCCATACATACGGCGTAAGTCTTGCCTGTTCGGTTGCCGCCCAGAAACAAACGCTCCCGTGCTTCAAGTCCTGCTTTGTGAAAAGCTTCCTGTTTCGGAGAGGGATTGTAAAACGAGAATTGTCGAAAGATGTCCTCGAGGGCTTCTTCCATCAAATTGGGGCTGAGGTGGGTTTTATTCAGAATCTTTGAATCAAAAGGGGTAAGGTTTTCCATCAAAAGAGTCTCCATGGTTATCTTCTTTGACCCTAACTCCGTTCCTCAAGGATGGGAAGGTATCCTGGATTCCAAGACCTCTTGTCACTCCTTAACGCTGTGATAGGCTTAATTATATCACCCATGGAAAGAACTTCTCATGCCCCAACAAAACCAGCCTTTTTTGCCCTGGGTCGGCGGCAAACGTGCCATTGCTGACCAGATCATTCCCCATATCCCCACAGGACTCGATACGTATTACGAGCCGTTTTTAGGGGGTGGGGCGTTGTTCTTCCGTGTCAGGGAAAAGTTTAAGAAACATCAGCTCTCAGACATCAATTTACGTCTCATGACCGCTTACAATGCGGTGAAGAAAAGTCCTGATGCCGTTCTGGAAAAGTTGAAAGAACATGGAGAAAAAGATTCCAAAGACTATTACAAACAGCTTCAGGCATCTCATGACGTGAACGACCCCGTTCAATTAGCCGCCAACTTCATTTATCTGGTGTATCAATCCTTTTACCGCCTGTACAGAGTGGCAAAAGACAACACATTCCGTATGTCCTACCGCACCAACAGCAAGCTGCCTGTAGAAACCCTACAATACAACATGACCCGCTGCAGCGTTCAGTTGAAGGGTGTTTCCATTACGGCAGGGGATTTTTCTTTTATCGAGCCTGGGAAAAATGACTTTGTGTATATGGATCCGCCCTATCATAAAGCAGGGGAAGAAATCTATACGCCGCTTCCCTTTGATGAGAAAGATCAGATCAGGTTGAAGCACTTTGCTGATGAGTTGAATAAAAATGGCACAAGGTTTGCGGTGTCAAACAGCGACACGTCGTTTATTCGGGGATTGTACAAGGATTACACAATCAAAGAAATCACAACCCGTTATCAGATGGGCAGTCATCAAGTGAAAACAGAGTTGCTCATTACCAATGGGTGATGAGATACAACGTCTTAAATCCAAGAGAGATGTTTGAGCTGATCTAGACCGCTCTCCTGTATGCGGGCGGGAGTTTGTTGTTGAGGTCTAAAAGCGCCCATTTCTTTCATTTTTTGAACGAACTGCTCACATTCTTCAAGAGTATTTCGTTGCGTTATATTGAAACGCATATCAGTTTTTTTGAGAGACTGAATCTGTTCAGAAATCTTCATGCTCCTTCTCCTTCTACTGTTTTACGTTTATCATGGACATGTATATAGAAATTATAACGCTTTTGCTCGACAAAATCTGTTAAAAGGTCATTATAACTTCTAATAAAATCCTTCGTTTCATCTTTTGGATAATCATCAATTTCAAGTCTTAAAACATCCCTGAGCGTTTTGGCACTAATAAATCTTCCATGAGAATGCCATTGAGCGTGATCAGAAAGAGTCGTCACTATTTCCTGTGCGCGTTTTTGTTTTTCTCCATCCGTTACAAGGAGACCTTTTTTATCGTGGTCTGTGCGATGTTCTTTCCAATCCTTAAATTTATATTTGGCTAACCATGTTTTTGCTAAATCTATAGATAATTCTTTTGCATGTTCATAGCTGCTGAGTAAGGCAAGGTTCTGGCTATGAAGAATAGCAAACTCCGCAGGGCTTATGGTTCCTTCTCTGGATTTTTCTATTAAGTCTTTTACTTTCTCTAAAAGGCCAGAAGCTGGGACATATTTTCCAATTCCATTGTCAGTGATAAATACCTGAGGATCAATTGGGCCAAGAGAGGATGAATAATCCATAAAAATTTTGTCTCCTGACATACAAAAAATAGTCCCTGCAGACATTGCAAAATCAGGAACAAAAAAATGAATCTCTTTATAGTGATGCCTGATAATATCGACCATCTTTTCGACAGGCTCTACAGAGCCCCCGCCTGTCTTGATAAATAAACAGAGCCTGTCATGAGTATTATCTTTATCTACTCGTATTTTTTCTATTAAATCTCTGAATGGTTTGATTAAATCAGGATGGGTCGGCCCATAGTAGAAAACTACATCTCCTTTAAGCTTTTCTTCAAGTTTTCTAGCGTAATCGTTAATAATTTGTAAAATAGACCTATCTATAGATTTGTCTAATAACATTATTTTTTCCTGTTAAATTTTATCCAAAGTCAAATGCCCTTATGATCTCCGAGACTTGAAAAAGAGTCAAGGTATTTTATGCTAGCCCCTTATTGAAGGGCTTCCAGGTTCTTGTGGGAACCATCAAAGCGTACAAGGCTGGTTGTGTTGTATTTGACTTTCTGTCTGATGTAGCGATGTGTTAGGTAATTCATACTCCTTCAAATACTGATAAATGGTTTCCCGCCTGATATTAAACGCCTTGGCAAGGATCGCCTTTTTTTCGCCCTGAGCTACCCGTTCCTGCAATTCCCGTACTTGTTCTTCATTGAGGGCTTTCTTGCGCCCCTTGTAAAGTCCTTTCTGCTTGGCAAGATCAACCCCTTCCCGTTGACGTTCCCGAATCAGGCTACGCTCAAACTCGGCAACCGCCCCCATGACCGACAGAAGAAGGGTTGCCATAGGGGAATCTTCTCCTGTAAAGGTCAGTCTCTCTTTGACAAACTGAACCTTGACCCCTTTAGCGGTAAGCTCCCGTACCACCTGCCTGAGATGCTCCAGGTTGCGGGCTAACCTGTCCATACTGTGAACCAGCAAGGTGTCGCCTTCCCTGATATAATCCAGAAGCTCTTCAAAGGCAGGACGCTTTAAATCCTTCCCTGATGCTTTGTCGGTAAAAATCTTATCCAAGTGCATCCCATCCAGCTGACGTTCGGGATTTTGGTCGTAGGTGCTGACACGAATATAGCCGACCACTTTGTCTGACATGTTAACGCTCCTCTTGTAATGTTGCTTTGAATCCTATAATCCATAACTAACAGAGTCAAGAGGATTTTGCGGAAAAAAATGGCGGACACAGGAGAGGGTAAAACGATCCCTATCCCTTCATAGAGATTCAGGGATGATCTTTATGTGTGGTTTTAGACCCCCCCGCCCCCTATTCCCACAGTTAGAATAGGATTAAAGAGTCCATAATAACATACAAGAGTGTTAGTTTAGAGTCTTAGATGTCTCTTACAAAGTGTGAGGTAATGGATATGTCAGGTCTAATCTCACACTTTTTTGGCAGTTTCCCGTCGGGTCTCTACTGTGACCTTAGGGTACACTCTAAA
>Ga0169931_10011411_pt1 | contig 12520 bp, 8 predicted proteins | sample Kivu_15m_20L_FD_129675 | JGI IMG/M metagenome (GOLD analysis project Ga0169931, IMG submission 129675) | Freshwater microbial communities from Lake Kivu, Western Province, Rwanda to study Microbial Dark Matter (Phase II) - Kivu_15m_20L... | ecosystem: Environmental > Aquatic > Freshwater > Lake ...
ATCTGTGACGCCTTGCGCAAAGACGAAGAACTTCGTGCAAACCTGCAAATCGTTCCTCTACTCCCCTACGCGCAGAAGTACGTGACGAAAGCCAACGAAGTGGGCATGGTTCGCGCCGTCACAGGAACGCTATACGATGCCAGCATGCGTGACCGGCTGGGCCTTGGTGTTGACTTCGCTCGTACCGTGCTTCGCAGAGACCCCATCGACATGGTCCGCGCCCTCATTCGCCTAGAGCTGAGAATGTTCCGTCGACTGCCCGTATCGGTGGTGTTTCTGCACGATGCGATCAGCGATTTGCTCCTTTCGCTTGGCGCACCGAGGGTGTTCGACGTGTATCGCCGCACGTTGCAGAAGCGATTTGGTGCGACAGCCGGTGTAGCCACGAAGAATCTTCCCCTTCTGCTCGATCGTTTTGCGACATGGGGATTGGAAACGCCAGCAGTACTCACCCACGTGAACAAGGTGGGATTTCATGTGAATCCCTCGCTTCGCGAACACGAGCAGTGCTTGCGAGACGAGTCTCTACAGATCATGGCGATGGGAACCCTCGCCTCGGGATACCTTAAGCCCATCGAAGCCGCCGACTACGTTCGGGAATTCTCATCAATTCGTTCGGTTGTAGTAGGCATGAGTTCGCCTACACATATCATTGAGACCTTCAGGGCGTTTTTGCCTCGTCAGAAGTTGATCTGATGAGATGTCGAAAATACCGGAAAACCGATAGGTCGGTAGATTCACCGGAGTCATCTACTCAGCGACAGCTGATTCTTGACAGAAAGCCATTTCTACAGAAACTGTACCGAGATTGGGCGGAAGCCATAGTTTCGCACTGCACAACAGGCGTCTCAGTTGAGCTCGGAGGAGGACTCAATCCGGTTACCGCTTCGGTATTTAAGAAAATTGGGTGCTATCGACTTGACATCATGGAACTCACTGAACTCTCTGTTCGCGGCGATGCAATGTGTTTGCCTTTCAGATCAGGGTCGTTAAGCAATCTCGTAGCGATTGACGCACTGCACCACTTCTCAGATGTCCACCAATTTTTAGGCGAGGCGATACGAACATTGTCACTGGGTGGACGAGTGATTCTTATCGAACCTTGGAACTCGAGGTGGGCACGAATCATTTTTCGATTCCACCGCGAGGAGTTCGATGAAGATGCTGGGTGGTCGTTCCCTGCTGTTGGTCCTATGAGTTCGTCAAATGTGGCGTTGCCGTGGATTGTTTTTTGTCGAGACATTGAACGATTTCAAATTTCATATTCGGAACTTGAGATCATCCAGATTAAACCGATTACACCGCTTGGGTTTGTTCTCTCTGGAGGTTCGACGGTTGGTTATGGATTGCCAGGTTTTCTCTATCGAATGGTTCGGGCTATCGACAATCTGCTCGAACGCTTTGGCGTAGGTCTCTCAGCGCTAATCGTTGTTCAGCGAAGGCGGTGGACTGATGGTTGAATCGGCAAGTGACGTAGATGAACAACGCATGAAGGCCTGTTCGTTGCGAGCCCTAGTTCCAACGATCATTGGCATAGTGATGTGGAATGTCATCGGTGTGATGAATATGGAGTCGTCGCTACACATTGAATACTCGTTGGGATCAAGCTCGCCTTGGCACTCATTTTGGCACCGTGGAGATCCAGGAGAAGTAGTGCGTCATTGGTGGGTGCCGATTTATGACCAGTGGTCGGGTCTGGGTTATCGGTTGCCAACACAAGGGCTACTTACGGATACACCGCTTGCGTACTTGGCACTGATTCTCCCAATCAATGGAATTCGGACTCTTGTTTGGTTCGGCTCTTTGTGGTTCATGTTCTCACAAGTTCATCGCTGGATTGCCTCGTGGGTAAAGACGTATCAAATCTTTGTTTGCGTCTTCGTGGACTTGCTGTTTCTTGGCCTCTTGTCCTTCTACACGCTGTGGCACGGATGGCAGCTACTGCCTGTTCAAGTGGCTGGTGGGGTGGTATGCATCGTGAACCTCACTAGTCGAGAGGCAATAAATGATCATCAGTCCGTCCCCGTGGCTTTGTTGTTGGCAAAGATCAGTCTCGGAATGTTGATGCTGCTTATGCCTCATCTCGGGTACGGGATGACATTTGCCCCCTTCATTCTCTTGCTACTTATGATTTCTCTGCTATCACAGAAGGCTTACTTGGCTCGAAGAGCTCTTGAACAGCCAATTGCTCTTGTGGTTCCACTTCTAGCACTGTGCAGCCTCATTCCTGGGGTTTTCGATCTCTTGCGGGAAACATCGATACAAAGGTCGCTTTCAGACAACTATGAGCCGGAGTTCGGCATCGTCCATTACTTGGATGCCAGTTGGCAACCGAATACATTTATTGCACTCGCACATACATTCCTGTTTCCGCTCGTAGCGGTTATCTTTCCACTAGTTTATAGATGGACTGACACGCCCTCTCAAGACCCAATCTCATTCCTGGTCCATAACTGGCCGTTCAATCGGGTTCAATTTCACGGTGGAATTCTCGCCATTGTGATGGTTGCCTGGGCGTGTCGACGACCTATCTCGAGAAAGAATTCAAATTCTGAGATAGTGACAATTCTGACGTTAATAATTTGTTTACTCGTAGCTCTTCTAAATTCAGACAACGGTCTCAATTGGTTCTCTTTATCTTGGATACCAATGGGGATGCTGTCAAATGGTCGCTGGTTCTACGCCGACTTGGCCCTACTACTGACTGTGGTGTTGTTCGTTATCCACGCCGACGATTTACTTGACTCTGTCATCGCTCGGTCGGTCGCAAGAATACAAGTCAGTTTTTTGCTGCGGGCGGTGGTTGTTATTGCTCTTGTCATCGCTGGTGCTCTTTTCCCCTATCGAGTACTTGAGCCTTGGCGTATTAACGGTGGTCAGGTGCGCTTCGCCCCACTTCAGGCAAAGTCGCAGGTGAGATCTTCAAATGAGGAGTGGCGAAAAGTGGTTCTTAAACTACAAAATGCTTTCGCCGCTGGTGATCTAACGCCGTCAAAGAGAGTCTTGATCTATGACATGATTGGTGGAGAGGGTAAGAGGTCATGGCTAGGGCTTCGCTCACACTCTCAGTTGCGAGATATCAAGATTGCCAGCCTTCTGTCATGGCCCAGATTGCGAAGTGCGGAGACTTTGAATTCTGGCGACAAGTTGCAACATGTGGTTTCCGATGTTGAGTGCAGCAAGAAACTCCCAGGCGTTCTTGATTTTCTGGGAGTTGACTGGTCAGTTGTCCCAGTTAAATGTTCGGCGAATTTCGCAGTTACGGCACCTCAAGGTGTCGTGCCTAATAGACAAGAGTGGTCAATCCCGTCTAGATCGCGCACGAGTGAGAGCGTCATGTTGGAGATGCATTCCTCGGAGGTGACCGAGAAATATCTGGCGATTGCTACAGCAACATTTCATCACTGGTGGGCTAGTAAATCAGAACTCGAGTTGAGTTCCTGCCATTTTCTTGAGCAAGATTGCATCGAGCAACTCGGTCTTATCGCTGGAAGTAAACTAGACGAGTCTCCGTTCAGAGTTGGTTCAGGACTATATGTGGCCGAGTACCGTCTTAGTCAGTCGCCGCCAGACGGAGACTTTCTCGTTATCCCGCTCAACTACGATCGCGCAATTCAAGCGGAGTTAGATGGGGCTGAGCTAAAGGTGTTTGGGTTTGGGGGGCTCTCGGCTATCGATGGTAGGGAACTTAGACCTGGTCGAATCACTTTCACAATTCACCCCGACAGCGTCATGTTGCTTAGGGCCTTAGCACCGCTGAGTTTTGTGGCGGTTTTAGTCGGAGTAACCGTATTTGCAGCGCGAGAGAAGAGACAAAGGTCTTCAAGGAATCAGACCATGAGACGGGACTAATCTGAGGCTGCCGGACGTCTCGCAACTATCCAAAGTGATCCGCTAAGCGCTCGAATCAAGGGAACTAGTTCTAATCGCAGAAGCACTTGATGGAGAAGTGGTCTCTTCTCGCTACAACCGAGTGAGGGGTGCCAAAAATCAAAGTTTCGTACCGTGACGTCTAAGAAATGTCGTCGCAAGTGGCGAGTGATCCTGCGTTTTCCGAAAGCCTCTTCGTACGGAGTCAGGTCGAATCTTCTCCGCAACTCAGATGTCCAATGCATTCTTGACACCGCGGGATTTGTGCGGTTGGGCTCAAAGGCCAACAACATGCCCTCATCCACCAGAACACGTGCAATCTCCTGTAGGGCTATCTCCAAATCAAGGTGATGCAGAGTCGAGTTCGAAACTACTATATCAAAACATTTGTCGGGAAACCGCATTGCGTGAACATCTCCCAACTCAACGTCAATTCTCTGTTGCTCTGGGAGACGATCTCTAAGACTGGAAACTATTTTTGGAGATATATCAATTGCCTACAGTTCGCAGAATTCGGCGAGATTCTGATACCAAGAACCGTTACCTGCACCAATTAACAATACGCGCGGACGAGATTGGCGTTGTGCAGTGGTCGCGCGAATCAACCCAAGCCGTCTAATGAACCGACTTTTTCCTCCCGATGTCTCCCACCAATCTCGGCTTGACATAGAAGACCGACCAGATTCACAGACATCGTCAAAAAAGAGCGTTCACTTTCAGTTCGATACAACAATTCATCCATGGCAAGTTAGTCTGTCACAATGCCCTCGATAAATGACGTTCGCGCGTATTGGGAGCAATACCCACTTTTGTCACATGAAGTTGGTTGTGTATCACCTATTGAGCACTGGAGTATTCTCGATGAGAAAAAACGTGGAGACATTGAGAGATTCTCATTAGATTTTTGGAAATTTGAGCAGACCAAAGGAAAGCGAGTGCTTGACATTGGATGCGGACCTGGGTGGCTGACGGTGAAGTATGCGGCCGCTGGTGCGATGGTTACTGCAATTGACCTCACAGAATCTGCTGTAAGCATCACCGAGTCAGTGCTTAGAGCAAAGTCACTCAAGGCACATGTACAGGTGGGTAATGCCGAGTCGTTACCCTTTCCGGATGATTCATTCGAAATTGTTGTGTCATCGGGAGTACTTCATCACACTCCGGACACATTAAAGGGCTTCTCAGAAGCTTTTCGTGTGACTACCCCAGGTGGACAGGGTCTCATCACACTGTATCGATTGTCGCTTCTCCATCGCCGGTGGGTGTTTCCACTCGTGAGAGTTCTCATGAAGTTGACGCGAGCACGTCATCCCGGCGCAGATTTAGCTTCACTCGCGACCAGCGCCGAGGAATTCGTGCGAATGTATGACGGCGAGGATAATCCGATCGGGATCGCTCAAACTACTCGGAAGTGGCAAAGAGATCTTGAGACTGTTGGGTGGAAGGTGACGACTATCGAGACCCACTACTTCCCGCTACGCATGGTCGCAAACCTTAAAGCTGCACCAGATTGGTTACACAAATTGCTCGATCGGTATTGCGGAACGATGGTGTATTTTTCGCTTCAGAAGTCATTGCCCACTGAATCCTGATATCTGACCGCAAAACTGTGACACTTCAATACAACACGGTTTTTACTGATAACAACCGAAAATCTGCGAGATCCAGAACGCGTTTAGCCGATGCGGTAATTCCTGCTGGAGTCGCCGTGTTCCTATGGAATGTATTGGGAGTAAATAACATAGAGAGTGGAGTACATATCGATTACTCCCTCGGTTCGAGCATGCCTTGGCATGGCTGGTTTACCCGCGGACAACCGGGAGAGGTAATCCGATGGCTTGGAGTCCCGATTTATGACCAGTGGTCTGGACTTGGTTATCGGCTGCCGACTCAGGGATCACTTACTTCGTTACCAAGTGTGTATCTCGCGAGGTACTTTCCCCTCAACTTAGTAGTTACGACTGGGTGGCTACTCGCTCTTACATTCATGTTCATCTTGGTTCATCAATGGATCGCAAAGTGGAGTGATGAGTATTCATCAGCAAAACGCATCTTCGCTGACATATCAATTATTGGAGTGATGTCGTTTTACACGCTCTGGCACGGATGGCAACAGTATCCACTACAAATCGCTGGCGCCATTGTCTGCCTGGTGAGCGTTCTCGACAAGGACCTTATTGAGAATCCACAGGGAGCCGAACTCCTGGTCAGAATTGCGAACTTCAGTGTTGGGATTGTTCTTCTCATTTTGCCTCATTATGGCTTTGCGATGACATTTCTTCCCGCAGTTTTGATACTCAGTTGCTTGGTGATTGTACGAAGAAGAGGCACCATTGTTCGACGAATATACAGATGTCCATTGGTTTTGACGCCGTTGTCGTTGTCGGCAATTGTGGTGCTACCAGGAGCACTCGATATTCATCGTGAACTCAGTTTGCAGTCCGCTCTACCGTTCGTGTCGCCAGAACTTGGAGTTCTTCATTACACATATGATGTCGGCAATTTTGACCTTTCGAGCGTGACGTCTTGGCTCTCGATCGGACTTACGGTGCTCCACACCATGATTTTTCCTCTTTTTGCACTGATTCGACCAGAAACATATCTCGAACTGTTGCCTGGCGATCCGCGATCGATTTTTCAAATCGCATGGTCGCACAACAGGACTCAGTTTGGCGGTGGTCTCTTGGCAGCCACCATCGCTCTCTGGTCGTTGATTCATCCGAAGCGCCTACAGGCTTCTGTAATCGAGCGTTTCATAGGTGTAATAATTCTCGGGTCGCTTCTTATTGGAATTTTCAATACGACCCATCCGGTGGGACAATCCGGTCTTCGATGGGTACTCGAGCTCAAGATGATACCTGGGTCACTCTTGTCAAATAGTCGCTGGCAATATGCAGATCTTTCCGCAGTTCTGACCTTGCTTCTATTCGTTTGGCAAGACCACAAGATGTTGGGGTCGAGAAAGAATAGTTGTAGCTACAAGTCTTCAGTTAAGGCGCTCCGAAACCTAGTCGTCATTATCGGAGTATCTGTGTTTGCGGTGCTGTTGCCGTATCGAGCGCTGGAGACAGTACGACTCAACCAAGGACAGACAAGATTTTCCCCATTGCAATTGGATAGCAAAATGAGGAATGACAACGAACAATGGAGACGTCAGGTTGTCAAGATTCGAGAAGAATTGTTTCACAGCTCTGATACTTCCCCGCAGCGAGTATTGATACCGGCCCGTGAAACCAACGCACAAGATGACATATTCACTGGTCTTGAAGGACATCGATCGTGGTGGGGCCTAAGAGTTCACGCGCAATTGAGAGATGTTCAACTCTCATCTCTTGCCTCAAAGCCCAAGATACGAAGCAGTCTGACATTGGAGAAACGAACGAAACAAACTCAACTAGCACACGATGTCTGGAATTTCGCCTGCGATACACACATCCGCTCAAGACTTGACTTCTTGTCAGTTGCGTGGGGTATGTTTCCGAGAGATTGTGCGATTCACGAATTCTCAGACTTCCCACAGATTGAGCTCCCAATGCCATCTGACTGGTCCAGGCCGAATAATCGTAAATCCAATGCTTACGCAACTGAGTTTAGGCTTGCTTCGTCAGAAGGCGACTTTGTAGCGCTACGTAATTTGACTTTCTCCCATTGGTGGATACAAAGTGGCACTCGCTCGGACACACCGTGTTCGGTACTAACCGCCGACTGCCTATCTGACCTCAGATCAACGAGATCGCAGAATCAACCACCTTTGGAGTTATGTCATGAGAGCTGCGTAGCCACATATCGATTGAGTGGCGAAGTGCCCACAGATATGCGACTACTCATACCGCTCAACTATGACCCAACGCTTAAAGCAGAGCAGAGCGGAGTGGACCTTCGTATTGAGGAGTTTCGGGGGCTCGTTGCGATTGACAGTAAGTTACTGAGCAGAGGAACAATCAGAATCTCAGTCCGGCCTGACAGAATCATGAAGTTCTACGGACTTAGTCCGATAGTGTCCACCTTGTTATTTTCCATTGCTGTAGTTACAAATTCGAGATCGTCTAAGTTGAGCAGGCGTCTTCCGAAAGTATTGCCAGTCTCTCAATCCGACCAACCGAGGCATCCATGAAGAGACTCGCATTGGTTCTCAATAGTGAACTCTTCATCGGTGTTGCCGTCTCACTCACTCTCTTGGCGTTCGTTAGTTTCGTCGGTACACCAGATATTGAAGAGTCAACAAAGATCAGCTATTCCGCTGGAGTCGATGTGACTCAGGCGGATGGCTCTGATGTAGTTGGAACTCACTCGATATTGGGTGTTCCGATTTTCGACACTCTCCAAGGGACTGGAGGCCGCCTTCCATATCAGTCGTCCTGGTCGCAGAGTGTGACTTGGCCTTTGCGGGTAATCGGCTCTCTAGAGGGTTATGTTTTCTTACGCACTCTGCTTTATTCAAGTGCGGCGATGGCACTCGTGCTCTTGACGATACGTTCCTGGATTCCGAGTCTGGCATCGAGATGGCTATGGGTTGCTGGCTTACTGATGAACTCATCGTTTGGTGTGTATCTTCGCCAGAACGAATGGAGCGATACCCATGTCCAGACCATCGGAATTGTCGGCGTTGCCATGATTCTCCTCAACCGAGACTTCTTTGTCGAGGATCAACTTCGCGACAACTACCCTACTCGCTTAATACCAGCTCTGATGTTTCTGAGCATCAATGGAGTTGTGACCGGACATCCTGGTTATCTCCCAATGGCGGGACTTATCTGGATAAGTTTTTTTCTGAGCCTCATGAGTTTGAAGCAATATCGAAGGACGTTTCTAACTTGGGCTAGAAGAGAGTACTTGGGAATAGCTGCGGTCATATTTGCCACGGTCGGGTCTCTATTTGCAGTCGTCTATGACTTGTCTCTTGAGCAACAAGAATTGAATTGGTCAGTTAGTCGACTCGCGACAGTTCAAGGCTTCTTTGGCACCGAGGCCTTCAAGGGGCTCTCACGCGGACTACTGCCGGTTTCGGTTGAGGAGTTTTTCTCAGTTGTAGCCACGACGATATCGACACCGATTCTCCGCTTGCTTTATCCCTTGCTTGATCAATGGGACTTCTCTAGGAGGCTTGCTGTGGTGTTTCCTAGAGGAGAGTTCTCGGCACTACTAATCCTTGTTGTAGTTCCATGGAGTCTCAAACATTTACGAAGCCATGAATTCCGAGTGCTTCTTGGCCGCTTCGCAGCCGCACAAGCAACCATATTCTTTCTTGCATTTCTTACGCACGCGCAAGCGCTACCCGTAGTACTGCTTACATCGGGGGCTTGGCAATTCTTCCCGGTTATTCTGGCAATGAATGTTGCAGTCGGATTGATTCTTCTGCGTTACATCGACCGGAGAGATCTCATCTCTCGCATCATTTGTTATACAAGCCTCTTTTCGGCCGGCGTTTGGTTGCTAATGCAACTGGGCTTTGGGTTGGTTGGAGCACGATTGGAATTACCAGACAAAGTGGAACACTGGACTCGTGAGGTTGAAAGTGTTTCCTTATCTGCTATCTACCGGGAAAAGTTGTCGATGGCGAATCGTCTCGCCTTCTTCGACAGTCGCGAAATCGGTGACGATGGGCAACCACGCTGGCAAAACTTCTTAAAGTTCACCAGCTTGGGAATTCCAGTTGTTGCGCCATCGGATTTGAAAATACGAAGTAATCCACAGCTAGTGAGTTCGTACGGCACGTACAACACATCACTCGGATTTCTCAGCCCGGAGGGCCTTGGGGCTACTAAGTCAGATCAGTTCCTAGAGAACACTCAGAACGAGACTTCAAAGCCCAACTTCAGTCAGGCATTGGATTTTCTGCAGGTCAAGTATCTGCTAGTGGATGCGACGCCCAAAAATGCCCTACTCAAGAGAACTCTGATTCGGCAAGGTTGGCGAGAGTGGGACACGGACAAGAGTCCGTCAGTTCATGTTGACCGTGCAGAGATGCACTTGTTTGAGCGCGAGGGATACTCGGCTCATTGGGTTGCCAAGACAAGCCTAAATGCATTCTCAATCTGTCCCATACTCGAACAGGAATGTCCAATCCTTTCTAAGACCATGAGAACTAAGTGGTCCGCAGATCCTCAGCTGAAGTTATGCGAAACTCCAGAATGTCTTTGGCAGATTCGAATTCCCAGAATCCCATCCGATCAGCTTCTCGTATTGCCAATTAGATACGACCCAGTTTTGTCGGTACGGATTGAGGAAGGTAGAGATCTGGTGACCGCCAATGCAGGTGGATTTCTTGCAGTCGGATCTTCTGACGATGTAACAAGCTCTAAACTAATTGTGACGTTAAGACCCGATTTTCGAATTGTCTCTAGAGTTGTGAGCAGCTACATAAATCTTGCGGCACTTCTCTTCATGATGGCTACTTCGGTGTACTCATTCATTACGACACGACGCAGGCGGTTACGAATCGAGTAACGAATCAACCACCGTGATGGTGGTGCCAAGAGGTGTGAGATCACCAGTGGTGGTGGTGCCAACGATTTCAACATTCCACACTCCAGGCACAGGGAATGTCAACCCACCATCAACCGGTGCTACCGCCGCACCGGCATGTCGTAGCGGAACGATGAGGTTGATGCCCGCGTAGCCCTCGGCTTGTGGCACGAGCCGAACCTCGAAGTTGTTGATTCGTTTCGGCTCGAGAAGTTCCACCCGCATCGCGTTTGCTCCCGTCGTAAGCGGCGTGAGCGATAGCACCACATGGAAGCGGTCGTTCTGTAGTTCTTCGCGGTACAAGTAACTGGCCGTTGGTGCCGCTCGCTTAGCGACCGCCTGTGATGGGCGCATCGAGACAGCCCACGAAGTGATGCCCAAGATCAGCACACCGACGATGATCTCGGCAGTAATGGCCCGTCGCAACCGCCACGCCATCTTGGCGGTGAGGCGTTTCTCGCGACCAAGTCGGGTCATCGCAAAGTTGCGCAAGACGAGCATGACCCAGATCATCAAGGCAACAACCACAAGTTGCAGCACGTTCAGACGACCGTGGCTACTGGTGAAGATTGCAGCACCATCCATTAGGTACACCTGCACGAGCCCGGTAAATACGGTGAGCACGATCAGCAACGGTGAAATCTTCGCGAAGTATCGAACGGCGTCGAGCAAGTCGCGTTCGCCCGGGCCGGCCAGCGCCGCGCGCGCCAAGAGAGCAAGACCGCCAAGCCACAGGCCCATCGACCACGCATGGAAGATGCCAAAGATGTACGTGGCCACCGACAAGTTCTGCCCTACTCGAGTGAGCCCGTAAGTTGCCATCATTGCGAGCAAGAAGATGATCGCTGGCACTTGTGTTTCTGGTGCAAGCACACGGCGCGGGTTGAACGCAATCCACACCGATGCCGCGACCAGAACAAATCGCAGTGCGATGATTATTCCGGAGGCTGTGTTCAACGCGCCGAACCACGAGAACGGGTTCAACGACGCAACGAACGACGCATCGGCGGCCCTCGCCGCCTGCAGAGCAACAACAAGATAGAGCGAAACGGTTGCGCCAATCCACGACAGTCGTAAGAACCGTTGCGTGGTGTCGTATTCGAACCCTTCTGGCCAGCCCAGAACGATGTACAACAACCCGCCGAACAAGCTGATAACGAACAAGTACTCGAAGATGCGCAACAACCCGAGCAACAGACCAAACCGCAACTCGCTGGCCGGTGTCGCAGTAATCACTTCGCCGACCACGGTGGTGGGCGTTGCTCCGGCTGCGTCGCCCGCTGCGAGCGTGGTTTGCGTCGTCACCAGCAGGGTGAAATTGAACGTACCGAGGCTTCCGATGTTGCGGTTGATCACCCAGGTGACAGTGCACTGACCCGCCGGGGGCAGAGATGCAAGTGGGGTGGACACGGTTTGCATATCGACGGCAATCACCGGTGCGCCGAGCGAAACTGTCACTCCGTTGCACCGCAACAACACGCCAAGTGCGGCAGCATCATCAGCATCGAGCTTGTTGCGAAAGATCAACTGCAGTTGCGTTGGCACCACGTTGACGGTGGAATTGGGTTGCGGGTTCGACGAGATCAACTCGTTGGGGATCGTCGACGCCGCATCTGCGTTCGTCGCAAATGCGGTGGCAGCTAGGCAGGAGCACACGACGGCGACCAGCACTGATAGCAGGGCACGCCGCCCCCGGAGACGAACTTCACGCATGGGCGTGTTACTACGGTACCCAAGAGGCGACTCAGCGATGTCGCATCAAATCGACCGCGCACCCGAGGGGTAGGCTCGCTACGAAATGGCCACGCAATCGTTGTATCGTCGGTATCGCCCGCGTCGTTTCGGCGAACTAAAGGGCCAGGAGCACGTTGTTCGCGCGCTTCGTAATGCGGTGGCCAACGATCGTGGCGGTCAGGCGTACCTCTTTTCTGGCCCACGCGGTACGGGTAAAACGTCGGCGGCCCGCATTTTGGCCAAGGTGCTCAATTGCACGGCACCCGAGAAGGGCGAACCATGTTGTGAGTGCGAGTCGTGCCTGGCCATCGAACGCGGCACGAGTTTCGACGTGCTTGAACTCGACGCGGCCAGCAACAACGGTGTCGACAACATTCGTGAGTTGATCGAACGAGCAGCCATGGGCAACCCAGGCCGGCATCGTGTGTTCATCCTCGACGAGGTGCACATG
>Ga0169931_10011412_pt1 | contig 12520 bp, 13 predicted proteins | sample Kivu_15m_20L_FD_129675 | JGI IMG/M metagenome (GOLD analysis project Ga0169931, IMG submission 129675) | Freshwater microbial communities from Lake Kivu, Western Province, Rwanda to study Microbial Dark Matter (Phase II) - Kivu_15m_20L... | ecosystem: Environmental > Aquatic > Freshwater > Lake...
GTTACTTAGCGCATCTACGAACAATCTATAGAATGGATAGTTGAATGCGCCAGGCTCGGTTTTATCTGCAGCCAAGACTGTGAATGCCTCATTGGGCCTTTCCTCAAACTCTAGCTCTGCAACGCCCGGGCCCATGCCCTTTACGTTACCTGAAAAAGAGTCCTTTAGCAAATCCTGGCCTGCGCCATAGAGCCCCTCCGATTTTGCCACCTTGGTTCCCTCCTCAAAGGCCTTCCACGCAAGACCGTGTATTTCGGCGTTGTCGGTGCCCTTTGTGTGGGACATGATTATGTGGACATCGTCCCCGGAATATCCTATGTAATAGTCGAGCAAAAGATTTGACGAGTCCTTTATGGTTTTTCTTACTGCGTCCAAAAGACCGTCGCTCGGTCTTGTGTGGCCGCCAATGCCTCCTACGTCTGCCTTGATTGCAGAAACGGTAACTTTCATGCTTTTTTGTTTTCATACTTTGATTTATAGTATGTCCAAAAATTTCCAAGTCGGTTTGATGATCAAAAAAATCTAAAAAATGCCAAAAACTCTTGAAAAAATAGTAACTCTAATAAACCCCTCAGATTAGCAATCTCGTATGGCAACCAAACCACACTTGAACTTAATCGTAACTGGACATATCGATAATGGTAAATCAACTACTATGGGTCACTTTTTGATGGACATGGGCCTTGTAGATGAGAGAACTATTGCTGCACACGCAGCAGAGTCTGAAAAAACCGGAAAGGGTGACACCTTCAAATACGCATGGGTAATGGACAACATCAAAGACGAAAGGGAGAGGGGTATCACAATCGATCTTGCCTTCCAAAAGTTTGAGACACCAAAGTACTTCTTTACGCTAATTGACGCACCTGGCCACAGGGACTTTATCAAAAACATGATTACCGGAGCCTCAGAGGCAGATGCCGCAGTTCTGGTTCTTTCCGCAAAAGAGGGAGAAACCGACACTGCTATCGCTCCGGGCGGACAGGCAAGAGAGCACGCATTCTTGCTCAAGACGCTCGGCGTCAGCCAGTTAATAGTTGCAATTAACAAGATGGATGACAGCAACTATTCCGAACAGGCATTCAAGGTTGCAAAGGAAAAGGCTGAAAAACTCATCAAATCAGTAGGTTACAAGCTGGAAAACGTCCCAATCATCCCAGTATCTGGATGGAAGGGAGACAACCTTGTCAAAAAGTCAGAAAACATGCCGTGGTGGACCGGAAAGACACTGCTTCTGGCATTTGACGACTTTGCAGTCCCAGAAAAGCCAATCGGAAAGCCACTCAGACTCCCAGTTCAAGATGTCTATACCATTACCGGTGTGGGCACTGTCCCAGTAGGAAGGGTGGAGACTGGCAAGTTCAAAGCAAACGACAAGATAATCATAATGCCTTCAGGCGCAGTCGGTGAGGTAAAGTCAATAGAGACACACCACACCCAGATGGAGTCTGCAGAGGCAGGCGACAACATCGGATTCAACCTCAGAGGCATCGAGAAGAAGGATATCAAAAGAGGCGACGTCATGGGACACCCAGACAACCCACCAAAGGTTGCCAAGGAGTTCAGGGCACAAATCATCGTAATACACCACCCGACAGCAATTGCACCTGGTTACACGCCGGTCATGCACGCACACACCGCCCAGGTAGCTGCAACAATTACCGAGTTTGAGGCAAAAATCAACCCGGCAACTGGCGCAGTAGATGAACAGAATCCAAAATTCCTCAAAGTCGGAGATTCAGCTATCGTCAAGATACGCCCTGTTAGGCCCACATGCATCGAGACATTCAAAGAGTTTCCAGAAATGGGACGATTTGCACTCAGAGACATGGGCGCCACAATAGCAGCTGGCATTGTGAAAGATATCACAGAAGAACACAAACCGTAAATCTGGTTATCTCCTTGACGCAATCCGCCCGAATCAAATTAACAAGCACCTCGCTTCCAAAGCTTGATGGAGTATGCACGGAGATTCTGGGCATAGGTCAAAAGACGGGCGTTAAGGTCAAAGGACCAACGCCGCTTCCAGTTAAACGACTTAACGTGGTGACTAGAAAATCGCCGTGCGGAAACGGGACAGAAACTTATGAAAAATGGGAGATGAGGATGCATAGGAGAATCATCGACCTGAGCGCAGACGATAAAGCGATACGCCAGCTAATGAGGCTCAAGATCCCAGACGACGTGTACATAGAACTGTCATTAAAGTAGCCTTAAATTATAGGAAAGCGCCAAGATAGCAAATGTCCGACGAGCCAGAAGTACAATTATCTGAAGAATCACCAATTGATGTTCCAGAAGAGCCAGTAGCTGAGAGGTTTGACGTTGTTTACAAGTGCCTTAGATGTGGCACAAGCGTCACAAACACTGAGCTTAGCAGACTGCCTGAGATAAAATGCATCTGCGGCTTTAGGGTGTTCTCCAAAATAAGGCCCCCAGTGGTTAAAACAGTACACGCACTTTAAGGCCTATCTTTTTTGTAGCTGTGAAATTGCTGCAAGTGTGTCCTCATATCCTGCATGTTTGAGAAACTTTTTTGGCATTTGGCGCAGTTATACGGTATGTCCTTTCCATGAATTATCTGTGCATGTTGCATGATCTCCTCGACCGTCTTGAATGACTTTCCGCACTCGACACACGTCTCTTTTTTGAAAAGCCTCATCTGTGTGATTCCTTTTGACCATCCCAGCACTTTCTGCAGATCTGCCCGTCTATCTTCCAACTGTTTTTGGGGTTGTACCTAAAAAATCCTAGCCTGTCTCCGCACACACCGCAGAACTCTTTTTTCTGGTTGAACTCTGATTCCTTGGCATCAAAGCATTTTTTGCACAAAAGACCTTCCATTTCCCATTGCCATCTGGGCTCCCACAAATCGGTAATCTTCTGCTCTATGCTGCATCCGGCACATTTCTGCTTGAATGTGCCGCTGTAGTATTGCTCGAGCGTCTTCATGTAGCAGTCAGTACAGAGGGGATACTGCAGGTTCCACTCTTTTTTTGGCCTGTGCTTGTGTGTGGTCACCTTTTCGCAGACCGTGCACACTGCAGGCTTTTTACCAAAAAGTACCATGATTCTACCTTGATGCCTCTTTTAAAAAACGTAATTAAACTAGAAAAATTTCGAATATGTGCCTTAGATCTGCTTTAGGATCTTCTCTATTGCCTGACTTGCGTTTAGCATCCCGTTTGCCTTGGCAAATTCCTCGATTTTTTCATACTGCGCGCTTGTCAAGCACACTGGCATTGTGCGTTTTGTCATGGCTACCATTCGTCGTTTACAATTATATCCTTTGCGCTGGACCTGCAGATCGGTCTGTTCTGAAAAAGATAATTTAGACATGGGATCTCCTGTCATTGCTTGCCAAAGAAAAGACAGATACTCGTGGTTGGAAACAACGAAAGCGGCTGTACTCCGGAGCTGGAAAAAACCGCGTATGATGTGGGCAAAGAGGTCGCCAAGTCAAACTCGGTGCTCATAACCGGTGGGCTTGGAGGCGTGATGAAGGCAGCATCAAGGGGGGCGCACGATGCGGGCGGACTTACCGTTGGGATCATCCCTCAGGACAGCGCCTCATTCGCTAACGAATACTGTGACATTGTGATCCCAAGCGGTCTTGGCCTCTCAAGGGACTTTTTGAACGCACTTTCAGCAGACGGGGTTATCGTCGTGGGGGGAGGATCAGGAACCCTCTCAGAGGTCTGTGCGGCATACATGCACAAAAAGCCAATCGTGGCTTTGAGGAATTCGGGTGGAGTTGCAGAAGAGTATGCCGACCGGTACCTTGATCACAGAAAGAACATAAGGATAGTGGGCGTCGTGACTCCGAAGGAGGCAGTAAGCTATCTTTTGGAGCAAATCACTGCATAGAAACAATCAAAGGGTCCGGCTCGTAGAACGCACCGTATTCCTTTGCAAGCTTGTTTAGCTCACTTACTATGTTTCTTACACCCACCTCTTTGGCAGTGTCAAATATCGGCTTTTTCAATCCAAGCCCAAGCTGCGCGGCCTTTTCTATTTCTGGGATGTCGCTTGCCCCGTTTGTGACAAGCCATGCGGCGTTGTTCAGTATGTTTGCGACAAGGTGGACGGGGTTGCACTCTGCAGCAAGCTTCTCGTCAAGCTGAATCCTCTCATACTTTTCATCGGAATACTTGTAGAACCCCTCGCCGGATTTTTGCCCGAGCTTTTTCTCGTTGAAAAGCCTTTCAACCTCCGGGTGGGGGAAGATCACCTTTTTGTCTCTTATCTGTAACTCGACTGTGGCCTTGTGAATCACGTCCATACCTGTAAAGTCTGCAAGCTCAAAGATCCCCATCGGAAAGCCCATCTTGAACTTTACCGCAGAGTCTATCTGCTCAAGTGTAAGATTCTGCCTCTGTCTGAGCCAGCATGCCTCGTGCACCATCGGTATGAACAGTCTGTTCACGATAAATCCCGGTACGTCCTTTTTGCATACTACTGGCTCTTTTTTGACCGATTTGACATAATCAAGTGTCATCTGAACTATCTCAGGTGCAGTCTTTTGCCCTGGGATGACCTCTACAAGCTTCATCAGCTGCGGCGGGTTGAAAAAATGAATTCCTATGAATTTGTCCGGCCTGCTGGTCGTATTGGCAATCTCAGTTATTGGAAGTGTACTGGTATTTGACGCAAACACCACGTTGCTGCCAGCTACTTTGTCAAGCTCAGAGTACACCTTCATCTTCAGGTCCATGACCTCAGGGACTGCCTCTATGACCATATCTGCATCAGAGACGGCCTCCTTGAGGTCCACCTTGGTCTTGATGCGCCCAAATATTGCGTCGGATTCTGACTGTGTGATTTTTCCCTTTGTGACAAGCTTCTCGAGACTCCACTTTATTTTCTCCATGGCCTTGTCCAGGAACTGCTGATCAATGTCTCTTAAAATGACATTGTACCCCGACATCGCGCTTACCTGGGCAATGCCGTGCCCCATCACACCTGATCCTAACACCGTGATGTTCCTAACTGCCAACTCTTGGAGGTGCAAGCGTCTCCTTATAATGTATTTTGCATGTGGGTTCTGGTATAGTTTTAAAAAATACGACAAAGTAAGGTTTGACATGGAGTGTGTCTTTTGCAAAATAGTCTCCGGGCAGATCAAGGCCCGAATAGTCTATGAAACAGCCGACACGGTTGCGTTTTTGGATGCGTTCCCGGTGAGCCGGGGCCATACACTCGTAATTCCAAAAAAGCATTTTGAAAAAATCCAGGACATGAGTTCCGATGACAGCCGAGACCTGTTCGACGTAGTTCACAAAGTGATCTCCAAAGTCGATTCGCTTTCCGGCGCGACCCTGCTTGCGGCTCATAACGGAAAGGATGCTGGTCAGGAAGTACCACACGTACACATACACCTAGTACCAAGAGCCAAGTCCGACTCGGCGGGACCAATTCACAGCATGTTCACACAAAGGCCGAATCTCTCGGATTCCGAGTTTGATGGTATTCTTGAAAAGCTAAAATGATTCAATATGGATACAGACGACTACCAGTATCCTTTTCCTCTACTTTGATTGCCTTGGTGGGACATGTCTGGGCAGCGTCCATAATTTTATCGCATTTTGCCCCCCTAACGTTTATGACCTTTGACTTTGGATTCATCTTAGATACCTTGTCTACGGAAAACACGGTGGGTGCGATGGTCTCGCAGCTGCAGCACCCTATGCACAAGCTGTGATCAACGTCGACAGACAGGTCCGGCTCATCTTCCTGCGTTATCTCAAAGTCGTATCCCTTTCGTTCCTGCTTCTGCCCCTCTTCATACCTTTTCCAGAACTCTGCAACATATTTTCTCCAGAATGCGGGGTCGGCCTCCTCTACGCCCTTTGTGTATCGTGACCAGTCCTCCTCTGGAGTCTTGCTGTTGTTTCTTGCCCCCCAGTATGACCATGGTGAGGCCCACTCGTTTCTTGCTGCCGTACCTGCATACTGGTGATTTTTTGTCTTGGAATTAGACACCTTGTTTGTGTTCTTTAGCAGGTGGTATGCCTCCGTTATGATCTTGAATTTTGCGCCATCCACCTCTTTATCGTTCTTGTCCGGATGGAGCTCAAGGGCGAGTTTTCTATATGCGTACTTTATTTCCGAAAATGATGATCCTGGGTTCAGACGTAGTATCTGGTATGCCTGCTGCGCGTCCACATACTCTTTTGGCGCTTGTATGTTAAAAACATGCTAGTTTGACAACACCCTTGAGCCTTGACTCATCTCCAGCATCGTCTGCACAAGCGAACTGGCCCTGAACATCTCCTGCGGAATGAGCATCTTGGCAACGATGCTATTTCTGTCAATGTTTACCTGGATTCTGTCTATGACTGACTTGTACAGTATGGCGCGTTTTCCCTCAAACGACTCGGCAAGGCCTACGGGAACTATGAATCCCTGATCTATGAGCTGGTTTACCTTTCTGTACGCTGACGTGTTGGGTATTTTGCAAGCGGTAAGTATGTTCGGAGTCGTCACCGCCTTATCGCGCATCGTATCGAGGATCATCTTCTTTTCCTCGTCGGCAAACGTCTTTAGGATCGTCTCAGTTAGGTGTCTGTTTTTTATCAAAAGCCAAGTCTGAGGGCCCTGAATTTCGGCTGTAAGAAAGTTCCGAAGTATGCCGTCTTCTATGTCATCCAGAACGTGCCTGTATTCGAAGAGGGATTTTTTTATCTCGTCAAATTTGGAAACCAGATCTTCAATTTTAAGACCCAGGTCGATTCCCATCTTTTTCTCTATTGCGGACATGGCCTCTCTGTCGATTTCCCTCTTTATGGATTCTGAAACCGAATTCAAAAACAGCCTGTCTATGACGCTCATCTTGCTATGCGATGTCTGCTGATCGATTTAAACAGGTTGGTAGAGCCATCAATCCATGATCTCGTCTTCTTGCCTCCACGCCGGGTCCACTATGCACAAAAACTCAAGCGTAGTGCCAGACAGGTTCTCGATATACTGTCGTGAAAGGGGCGGGATGTAGACTGACTGCCCACTCCTAACAGTTGCTCGCTCCTCATCTACGTGCACAGTGCCTTCGCCCCGCACGATATAGTATATCTCGGAGGATTTGAGCCTGTGCGGTGTTGATTTTTTGCCGGACTCTAATTGGCAGTGTGCTATACTGCACCGTATTCCGAGCATCGTGTTGTGCGGATGAAAAATCTGTCTGATTGTAGTCCCCTCCGAACCGGATATGGGGGTTGCGGAATCTATATCGACAATAAGCACAGGACGGCTTCGATTTTATGTAATTTGTATCTTGGGCTCAGATTTTCTGCGCAAAGCTTTCCGCCGCAGCAGTTATGTCCCTGACGTCTGAGTCGGAATGGGCAGCTGAAAACGCTCCGAGCTTTCCCGGCAAAAAGAAAATGCCGTGATTTGCAATCATTTCAAAGTGGAATCTTTGCAAAAGCGACGAATCACACATGGCAACATCCGATGCGCTATCTATCTTGGAAACTTTGCCTGCAGTAAAATGCGTCATGAATAATGAGTCCTTGCCTGTCACAATCACATTCCCGTCAAACGCACCTGCTACCTGCTTCCGTGTCTTCTCCCCCAGCTTTCTTATCTTCTCGTACGTGGCTCCTTTGTCTTTCAGAGCTTCAAGTGTTGCAGAGCCGGCAATCATCGTCATCGGGTTTGCCGAAAAAGTCCCCCCGCCGACATACGCGCGTTTTGTTTTTTCGTATCGTGTCGTGTCTGCTAACTGCAGTATCTCCTTTTTACCACATATGGCGCCAATGGGAAAACCGCCGCCGATAATTTTACCGAGCGTCACAATGTCCGGATCAAGATTCATAACATCGTACAGGCAACCGTAATGAAACCTAAAGCCAGTGACTATCTCATCCAAAATAAAAAGTGATCCGTTTTTCTTAACAAAGTCCTGTATTCCCTTTAGGTAGTCCCAGGTGGCTGGGATGCACCCGCCTCCTCCCAGTACCGGCTCGATTATAACTGCAGCAAGGTTTTTTCCGACTCTTTGCAAAACTTGAAGTGATCCTTCCAAGTTGTTGTACGGAATTGAAACGATGTGCTTCTCGTCGGTCAAGCCCCTGCCCTCTGGCTGATTAAATGGCCAGTTGACCGTCTTTAGAAGATCCGTCGTATACCCGTGCCATCCGCCGTCTATCTTTGCAACCACACTTCTTCCTGTAAATGCACGCGCCAGTCTTACTGCGTACATGGTAGCCTCGGTGCCCGTTGTGACATAGCGAATCTTTTCTGCCACAGGAACTGCCTTTGCAATCCTTTCCGACAGATCCACGGTGTTCTTGTTCACGGTCCCGAACATCCACCCTTTTCTCAGCTGTGCCCTTGCAGCACCAGACACAGGCTTTGGGGCGTGCCCCAAAATAAGGCTCCAATGCCCCATCCAAAAGTCGACATACTTGTTCGAGTCCACATCCACAAGGTGTTTTCCCTTTGCTGACTCTACAACAAACGGATACGGCTCAAAGAACCTAATGTTGTGATGGACCCCGTTCACGTGGAGCCTTTCTGATCTGGAGAAAATTTTGGCCGATGTCTTGGTCTTTCTCCGGTAATTCCTTTCAACGCCGTCCAACGTCTGCTACCTTATATTGCCGGTTATAATTCTGATCGACGATTCCCAAATTGTCTGCAAAAAATTCTGAATGGTTTATATGCCATCCTCATGGTTCACCTTTTGCATACGTAACGCTTTGGCGGCGCTTGTAATGAAGTATGGTATCATACCAGTTTGTGATTTACGGGCCTCCAGTTACGCATACAAAATGAGGATTTGATCAACTGATCTAATCTGAACATGTGAAGATTAGTGCATTCCGTCCAATTCCAAATTAAATTTGAATAAACCAAGGAATCCCGTTGATCCTGCGGGACCTGACTGCTATCGGATTGGTACTAAGCCATGCGAGTCGTTGTAGCAATACAAGGCAGACTGCTCAGTAACACGTAGTTAACCTACCCTATGGACGGGGATAATCTCGGGAAACTGAGAATAATACCCGATAGACCATGATGCCTGGAATGGCCTGTGGTTGAAATGATTTATCGCCGTAGGATGGGACTGCGGTCTATCAGCTAGTTGGTGAGGTAATGGCCCACCAAGGCTATAACAGATACGGGCTCTGAGAGGAGGAGCCCGGAGATGGGTACTGAGACACGGACCCAGGCCCTATGGGGCGCAGCAGGCGAGAAACCTTTGCAATGTGCGAAAGCACGACAAGGTTAATCCGAGTGTCTCCTGCTAAAGGAGTCTTTTGCCAGTCCTAGAAACACTGGTGAATAAGGGGTGGGCAAGTTCTGGTGTCAGCCGCCGCGGTAAAACCAGCACCTCGAGTGGTCAGGAGGTTTATTGGGCCTAAAGCATCCGTAGCCGGTTGTTTAAGTCTTCGGTTAAATCCATGCGCTTAACGTATGGGCCGCCGAGGATACTGGACAGCTAGGGAGTGGGAGAGGTACACGGTACTCAGTAGGAAGGGGTAAAATCCTTTGATCTATTGATGACCACCTGTGGCGAAGGCGGTGTACCAGAACACGTTCGACGGTGAGGGATGAAAGCTGGGGGAGCAAACCGGATTAGATACCCGGGTAGTCCCAGCTGTAAACGATGCAGACTCGGTGATGCATTGGCTTGTGGCCAATGCAGTGCCGCAGGGAAGCCGTTAAGTCTGCCGCCTGGGAAGTACGTACGCAAGTATGAAACTTAAAGGAATTGGCGGGGGAGCACCACAAGGGGTGAAGCCTGCGGTTCAATTGGAGTCAACGCCAGAAATCTTACCCGGAGCGACAGCAGAATGAAGGTCAAGCTGAAGACTTTACCAGACACGCTGAGAGGTGGTGCATGGCCGTCGCCAGCTCGTGCCGTGAGATGTCCTGTTAAGTCAGGTAACGAGCGAGACCCCTGCTACTAGTTGCTACCGCTACTCTCTGGAGCAGCGGAGCGAATTAGTAGGACCGCCGCAGTTAATGCGGAGGAAGGAAGGGGCCACGGCAGGTCAGTATGCCCCGAAACTCTGGGGCCACACGCGGGCTGCAATGGTATTGACAATGTGTTCCGAATTCGAAAGGAGGAGGCAATCATCAAACGATACCACAGTTATGACTGAGGGCTGTAACTCGCCCTCACGAATATGGAATCCCTAGTAACTGCGCGTCATTACCGCGCGGTGAATACGTCCCTGCTCCTTGCACACACCGCCCGTCGTTTCATTGGAGTTGGCTTTTAGTGAGGTAGTGTCTTGTTGGCATTATCGAGCTTGAGGTCAGTGACAAGGGAAAAGTCGTAACAAGGTGACCGTAGGGGAACCTGCGGTCGGATCACCTCCTTAGACAAATAGACAAGTGTGATGGATGCACTAATCTTCACAAAAAATCATCAGATGCAATGCGCCACGAAAGTGGTGTATGAAGGATGTAGCGGGTTCCTACCCGGGAACACGCAATGATCATCGTGCATAGTCGTGTAATATTGTGGCTAATCATACCAGTGCACAGACGCCAGTAGGAGGATTGCTAGGCTTGAGAAGAGATGAAGGACGTGGCAAGCTGCGATAAGCCCGGGGTAGGCGCACGCGTCCTATGATCCCGGGATCTCCGAATAGGAATCCTGTAAGAATTTACACACCGTACGCAAGTGCGGTGGTCGAACCGTGGGAATTGAAGCATCTTAGTACCACGTGGAAGAGAAATCAATTGAGATCTCCCAAGTAGCGGCGAGCGAAACGGAGAGAGCCCAAACTGAATCTGACATGGTAACATGTTAGAGATGTGGTGTTCGGTTATGATATTACGATCCAAGAACGAAGCCGAAGTTATCTGGAACGTTACGGCATAGAGGGTGATACCCCCTTAGGCGAAACGGTATTGGATCTTATCATGACCAGAGTACTTGTCCTTGGTAGTGGGCAAGGAATTTAGGTGAAAGTAGCATCTAAGGCTAAACATTCCTCAAGACCGATAGTGGACTAGTACCGTGAGGGAAAGCTGAAAAGTACCCCGGAAGGGGGGTGAAAAGTGCATGAAACCTACTGGTTACAGACGTGGGTGGCATGGAAGATGATTTTTCCAGACTGGAGGTTCTAGCAATAGGGCTGAAGGTTTGGGGTTCTAGTCATCAGTGTCATCCGTTCCGTCTAGAAACACGGGCCAAGGAGCTTACTGTTATGGCGAGCCTAAACCTGAAAAGGTGGAGGCGAAGGGAAACCGAATTTCCGCAGCATCCGCGAGGGAAAGCGTGTGAAAGTGCGTTGAGTCATAACGGCAAGGCTAGAAGCCGAGCGATCTATCCCTGAGCAAGTTGAAGGCGAGCGAAAGCTCGTTGGAGGACTGAAGCAGTTCTAACGTGCAAATTGTTTGTCTGACTTGGGGATAGGGGTCAAAAACCAATCTAGCTCGGCGCTCGCTAGTTCCAACCGAAGCATCCCGTAGGGTGTCCTTTGTGGAGATAGCACTTCCTGTAGAGCACTGATAGGGTGGAGCGGGGAAGAAATTCCTCACCACCTCTTCAAACTCCGAAGGGATGTGCATCATAGAAGCAGGGAGACGGGTTTGCGTGACGTAAGGTTCGCAACCGAGAGGGGTTTAACCCAGACCAAAGTTAAGGCCCCCAAATTTGTGCTAAGTGTCAAGCGGAAGAGCGTCATTACGCCAAGACAGCAGGGAGGTAAGCTCAGAAGCAGCTATCCTTTAAAAAGTGTGTAACAACTTACCTGCCAAGCGTGATGGCCTCGAAAATGGACGGGGCTAAAGCACAGTGCCGATACTTTGGATACTTGCCTTAGGGCAAGTCATGGTAGGTTGGCGTAGCTATTGGGTCGAAGCAGGGCCGTGAGGTCCTGTGGACCGATTGCTATTGCAGATCTTGGCGGCAGTAACAGCATAGTAAGGTGAGAATCCTTACCTTCGCAAGTGCAAGGGTTTCCAGGCAATGCGTCATCAGCCTGGAGTTAGTCGGTCCTAAGAATAATCTCAACAGAATTATTCGAAAGGGAAACTTGTTAATATTCAAGTACCTGGTGGAAAGCGTTATCACTTATACGATCGCTTCAAGATAGGGCAAGTACAACCGTCGTTGTATCTAACTTTTCTAGGGTTGGGGAGTGTCGTAATGACGAGAACCAACCCGAGTGAGGAATGGCTTGGCGTTAGCTGAGTTTGCCCGAGTCTTGGGGACAGTGAAAAATTGTGTAAGGAGTGATTCACCATGCCCGTACCGAGAACCGACACAGGTGCACTGGATGAGAAGTCCAAGAAGTATCGGGTATACCGTAGGCGAGGGAACTCGACAAATTAGTCCTGTACCTTAGGTATAAGGGATGCCTGCAATCCTAGTGAGAAATTGGGATAGCAGGTTGCAATGACAAGGGGGTTCCGACTGTTTAATAAAAACACAGGTGACTGCTAGTCCGAAAGGATGTGTATAGTCACTGAATCCTGGCCGGTGCTGGTACCTAAAACTTGGGTTCAACCGAGCTAAGGGCCAGTTAACGCCGGGAGTAACTCTGACTCTCTTAAGGTA
>Ga0169931_10011413_pt1 | contig 12517 bp, 15 predicted proteins | sample Kivu_15m_20L_FD_129675 | JGI IMG/M metagenome (GOLD analysis project Ga0169931, IMG submission 129675) | Freshwater microbial communities from Lake Kivu, Western Province, Rwanda to study Microbial Dark Matter (Phase II) - Kivu_15m_20L... | ecosystem: Environmental > Aquatic > Freshwater > Lake...
AGGAGTTCCATGCCGAAGCCGCCGTTCCACTTCGTCGCACCCGTCGCCATCGCCATCTCGGCCTCGGCGTCCGCGCAGTCGGTCGTCGCGTTCGGCTGGAACGCGAACGGGCAATGCACGGTGCCGTCGGCCGCGACCGGTGCCAAGGCCGTCGCGGGCGGGTGGTACCACTCGCTCGCCGTCCGAAGCACCAACACGTGCCTTGCGTGGGGCGCGAACATCTATGGCCAGTCGGCGGTCCCTGCATCGCTCGGCGCGGTCACGCAGGTGGCCGGCGGCTTCGCGCACTCGATCGCGCTCACCTCGACGTTCAACGTCGTCGCATGGGGCGGCGGGGAGTACAACTACGGGCAGGGCACGGTCCCCGCGAGCGCCAACGTGTCGAGCGCGCGGCAGGTGGCCGCAGGCAAGTTCCACAACGTGGTGCTGCGCACGGCGTACACCGTGGCCGCGTGGGGGCTGAACACCGACCTGCAGTGCAACGTGCCGGTGACGCTCGGGCAGGTGAAGGCGGTGGGCGCGGGCGACGCGTTCAGTTCCGCGGTGCAGATCACGGGTCGCGTGGTGGGCTGGGGCACGAACCAGAACGGCCAGTGCACCGCGCCGTCCGCGGCATCGCAGGTCACGACCATCGCGTGCGGCGGCCGGCACGTGGTGGCGCTGCGCGCGGACCAGACGTTGGTGGCCTGGGGCGACAACTCGAGCAGCCAGTGCACGATCCCGGCCGAACTCGGCGCGGTGGGGCAGGTCGCGGCCGGAAACGCCCACACAGTCGTCATGCTCACCGACGGCACCGTGCTCGCCTGGGGCGACAACACCTACGGGCAGACGAACGTGCAGCAGGCGCTCGCGGGCGCGCTCGGCTCGCGGATCGGCGCCGGGGCGTTCCACACCCTCGTGGTCAAGGCGCCGCTCCTGGGCGGGTCCATGCCGTGCCCCGCGGACCTCACCGGCGACCGCGAGGTGGACGGCCAGGACCTGGGGCTCCTCCTTGCCTCGTGGGGCAACGGCGCGGGCGACCCGGCGGACCTCGACGTCGACGGCGACGTCGACGGCGCGGACCTCGGCGAGATGCTTGCCGCCTGGGGGCCGTGCGGCGGGACGCCTCCGGCTCAGCCGTAGCCCAGCCACTCGAGGTCCCCCTCGTCCAGCCCGAAGTGGTGCCCCAGCTCGTGCAGCAGGGTCACCCGGATCTCGTGGCGCACCCGGTCCTCGCCCCCGAGCGCCGTTCCGTCATCATCGGTCCACGGTTCCCAGCCGCCGGCCTCCTCCAGGATGCCCTCGCGGAAGAGCGTCACGGTGTCGGGCAACTCGTGCCGGTCGACGCTGCGCTCGGTGAGCGGCACGCCGCTGTGCACGCCGCAGAGCGCGCTCCGGTCGTCGGGGTCGATCCCCATCTCCTCGAGCAGCGCGCGCGGCGGGTGGTCCTCCAGGGCGACGGGCACCTCCTCGATGAGCGCGTGGATGCGCGGGGGCAGCGCCTCGAGCACCTCCTCGAAGATCCGGTCGAAGCGTGCGCGTTCGTCGCGTCGCATGGGCTCACGCCTCGAGCGCGCCGACGAGCTCGCCGACCTCGCGCGCGCCTTGGTCGCGCACCCAGCGCGCGAGCCCCTTCGCGAGGGCGACCGGCGCACGGGGATCGACGAAGAGCGCCGTCCCGACGCCCACCGCGGTCGCGCCGGCGAGGATGAACTCGGCGGCGTCCTCCCAGCGCAGCGTGCCGCCGAGCCCGATGATGGGCACCTTCGCCGGGCCCGCGACGGCGCGGTGCACGTCGTGCACCATCCGCACCGCGATCGGGTGGATGCCGGGCCCGCTGAGCCCGCCGCGGCCGCGCGAAAGACGCGGCCGGCGCGTGCGCACGTCGATACTCATCGCGGTGAACGTGTTGACGAGCGTGAGCCCGTCGGCGCCGCCCGCGACCGCGGCCTCCGAGAGCCGCACGACGTCCGCGTTGGGGCTCACCTTGATGAAGAGCTTCGCGCGCCGCACCGCCGGACGCACCTCGGCCATGAGTGCGCGCAGCGCGGCGGGGTCGTCGCCGAACTGGAGCCCCGTGGCCGTATTCGGGCAGCTGACGTTGAGTTCGATGACGGGGAACGCCGTGAGCCGGTCGAACGCGTCCGCCATGCGCACGTACTCGTCGACCGCGTGGCCGGCGACCGAGCCGAAGGCCGGGCAGGGCATGCGCTCGGCGTGCGGGGCCTTGTCGCGCAGGAACGCGTCGAGCCCCACGTTCGCGAGGCCGATCGCGTTCATCATGCCGCCGGGCACGTCGATGATGCGCCACGGCGCGTTGCCGTCGCGCGGCTCGACCGTGATGCTCTTGGTCGTCACCGCGCCGAGCCAGCGAAGATCGAACGCGTCCGACAGTTCGTCGAGGTACCCGCACGTCCCGGCCGCCGCGACCAGCGGCGTCGAGAGCGCCGTGCCCGCGAGCACGGTGCGCAGGTTCGGGTCGGGGCCGGCCATCGCGCGAGAGTCTAGGGGAGCGCCGTCATGGCGACGGCCGCGTGGACCGCGTCCGTGCGCGCGCCGGACGTGCCCGGCGACGTCGCGCCCGCGGCGAGCATGGCCCGCTGCCGGCCGATGCCCGCGCGCTGCTCCTCGAGTGCGCGCCGGTCGGCGTCTGGCATGGCCATCGCCTTCGTGACGTGGCGCTCGGCCTCGTCGAGCAGCCTCCGTGCCTCGTCGGCGTCGCCCATGCGCGTCCACGCGTCGGCCGTGAGCCGGGCGAGGGCGGCGCGATGCATGCGCACCACGGCATCGTCGCCGCGCGCCTTCATGAGCACCGCCAGGTGCGTCTTCAGCTCGTCGCTGCGCTCGAGGCACGCGCGGCTCGACGCCCCGTGGTCCTCGACGGCCACCTCGAACGCGGCGATCACCGCGGCCTCGATGGCGGCCGCGTGGTCGGCCTGGCCCTTCGCGGCGCGGATCCACGCGCGGCACTCCTCCCACATCTGGCGGAAGGCCATGCGGCGCTGGCGCCGGTCGTCGAGCATGCGGGCTGCCGTGGTCAGGGGCCTCAGCAGCGAGGCCGCCATCGCCATCCGGGACAGCGGGTCCGCTGCGGGGTCGCGCATCGCCGGCGCGAACCGGCCGACCGTCGCGATCGCCGCTCGCAGGGCGTCGAACGCGGCCTGGGCCTCGCCGCGCGCCACCTCGGTGGCCGCCGCGAGCTCGAGCGTGCGCCCGAACGCCATGTGCCGCGCCGGGTCGCCGGGCTGCGCCTGGCACGCCGCGCGCAGGGTGACGAGCGCGTCGCCCACGACGTCGCGCGCCCGGTCCGGGCGCCCGGCTTGCGATGCCATCGCCCAGTACGCGGCCGCGAGGTCCGCGACGCGCGCGAATGCGGGCGAGCCCGCCGGCGCCGTGCGCGCGCGGTCGCGTGCATCGCACCACAGGTCGCGCAACCGCTGCGCCTGCGCCTCGAGCGCGGCGCGGTCGGCGATGGACTGCGTGACCGGCTGGTTCAGCCCAGCCCGTCCGGGTCGAGCGCCGCTTCCTTCGCGGCCGCCTTGGTCTTCTTGGCCCCCGGCTTCTCCGGCACCACGTCCATGTAGAGGATCCGTCCGCATGTCAGGCACGTCACCACGTCCTCCCGCTGCGCTGCCACCCGGCTGTACGCGTCCAGGGGCAGCTCGGCATTGCATCCTGCACAGTTGAACTCGCGGTGGCGCAGGCTGATCACCTGCACCTCGGCGAGCGCCTCACCGTCGTTCTGTTCCGCGGCCTCGTCGAAGGCCGCGCGCACGTCCTCGCGCAGCAGGCCGGCCGCGCGGCCGCGCTGGGCCTCGAGCTCCGCGAGCCGCCCGCCGAGCTCGGACTTCGCCTCGTCGACCGCCGCCTTCGCGAGGTCGCGCAGGCGCGTCCGGTCGGCCAGCGGGCCGTCGCCCGCGGCCATCTCGGCCTTCAGCTTCTCGAGGTTCTCCATCTGGGCGAGGACGCGCTCGGCGAGGCCGTCGCGCTTGCCCTCAATGACCTTCAGCTCCTCGCGCAGCGCGTTGTACTGGCGCGGGTTGCTCGACGAGTTGAGCTCGGCGCGCAGGTGGTCCAGGCGCTCCTTGAATCCCTTGTCCTCGAGCTCGAGGTTCGCGACGCCCGCCTGCAGCTGCCGGGCCTGCGCCTCGAGCGCCTTGCGCTTCTCGAGCAGCGCGTCGAGCTGCACCTGGTGCCGCTTCAGGTCGCCCTCGGCGTTCCCGAACCGGGTCTTGATCCCGCGGACCTGGCTGTCGACGGCGTGGAGGGCGCGGAGGTTGGCGATGAAGCTCATGGTGGGTGTCCCGCCGGGCGGGCCTCACAGATTACACCCTCCGCGCGCCCCGTCAGCGAAGGGAAAGCGCGAGCATCACCACCGGGCCCGCAAGCAGCAGGCTGTCGAGCACGTCGAACGCCCCGCCCATGCCGGGAAGCATCGTCCCGGAGTCCTTGACGCCTGCGCTGCGCTTGAGCAGGCTCTCGGCGAGGTCGCCGAAGGGGCCCACCACCCCGAGCACCGCCCCGGTCACGGCCCCGAGCCACGGCGCGACGTGGTCGCGCGGGTCCTCGAGGCCCAGGCTCGCCCACGCCAGCATCCCGCCGACGGCCGCGGCGAACGCGATGCCGCCGGCGAAGCCCTCCCAGCTCTTGCCCGGGCTCAGCCACGGGATCATCTTGCGCCGGCCGAGCGTCATTCCCACGGCGTACGCGCCGATGTCGCTGGCCTTGACCGTGAGCACGGCGCCCGCGAGTACCCACGGGCCCACCTGCATGCGCACCAGGAGCCACGTGCCGAGCATCGCGCCGACGTACGCGAAAGCGAGCAGCGTGCCGCCCACGCCCGCGACCACCCCCGGGATGCGCTCGCCGCGCGTGTGGGCGACGAGCGCCAACGCCACCGTCATCCAAGCCGCGCACGCGAACGCGCCGGCGGCGAACGCGGGCGCGTCGGACCACCCGGCAGGCAGGCGCGTCGCCGCGCACCCGAGCACCGCCGCAAGCACCGTGAGCCAGGTCGGCGCCGCGATCCCGGCACCGCGCAGCATCGCGGCGAGTTCGACGGCGAGCAGCGGCGCCAGCGCGGCGAGCGCAAGCGGCACCATGAGCACGCCGTCGGCGGAGCCGAGGAACCGCAGCACGGCGCCGTCCGCCGCGCGCACGGGACCCGCGAGCGCCCCGTCCGCCCAGAGCAGGGCAAGGAGGCCCGCCACGAGCAGCGTTCCGGTGATGAGTCGGGCGCGCAGCACGGCGGTCAGTAGACGGGCACCGACGGGTCGACGTCGAGCGACCACAGGTGGATGCCTCCGGCCATGCTGCGCACCTCGTCGAAGCCGTAGGCGCGCAGCGCGGCGGTCACCTGCAGGCTCCGTGCGCCGTGGTGGCAATGCACCACGATCGGCGTGCCCTCGTGCTCGCGCAGGTCGTCGACCTGGTTCGCGAGGTCGTGGAGCGGCACGTGGATGGCGCCCGGGATCGTCGCGAGGTCGCGCTCGGCCGCGGTGCGGCAGTCGACGAGGACGATGGCCTCGCCGGCGTCGCGGCGGCGACGGTACTCGCGCGGGGTGATCTCCCAGTCGTCCTTGAACGGGTAGCCGAGCGGCAGCCCGCGCTCGTCGAGCGGCGTGCCGGTCACGGCGCGCGCTCCGCGGGCGGGAGCACCTCGAACCCGCCGTCCGGCTGGCGGCGGACGGTCCACGGCGGAACCACGATCACGTGGCCCGGCGCGATGACCATCCAGAAGATGCCGACCGCGGGCGCGGCCGCCATGTCCTGCACCGCGGTCGGTCGGCCGCCGCCGGTCCGCAGCGCCGTGGCCGTGGTCGGGTAGCTGCCGTTGGCGCGCGGGTCCTCGGGGTTGCCCTGGTACAGCTTGTAGTAGGTGGGCTGCACCTCGACCTGGCCGCGCGGCTGGTTCACGGTGACCGTGGACCACGACGCGCGATCGAGCGTGGTGGCGCTCCGCGCGGGCATCGCGGGCGCGGGCGTGCCGTCGAGCGTGCTGACGCCGTCGTGGCGCGAAAGCTCGCCCTCGCGCGCGGGCGCGAGGTCGGGCAGGGGGTCGTCGCCCGCGTGGACGAGCGTCGCGCTCGGGTTCTGGCATCCGCCGAGGGTCGCGAGGGCCGCGACCGCGAGGAGCGCCGCGATCACCGCGGGAACATGCCGCGCGGGCGTGCTCGGGATGCTCGGATGGAGGGCGCGGTGCGTCATGCTTCGAGGTCGTAGCCGGCGCGCTCAAGCGCCGAGCGGATGCTATCCGCGTCGAAACCGCGTCGGGCGAAGCGGCCTGCGACGCGCGCGGCGCCCTGGCCGGCGCGGCGCGCGGCCTTCGCCTCGCGCGCGAGGTCCTCGGCGGTGCCGGCCTCGCCCTTCGCCGCGGCGCGCGCGACGCGCTCCGCGACGCCTTCCTCCACCAGCGCATGTTCGAGCGCCTCGGCGGCCATCGCGCCGCGGCGCGAGAGCTGCCCGGCGCGTGCCTGCGCGTAGGCGCGGTCATCGAGCCATCCGTCGGCCAATAGCGCGGCCACCGCGCCCGCGGCCGCGCGCTCGTCGTGCCCGGCGCGGACGAGCCGCGCGGCAAGCAGCGCCGCGCTCCATGCGCGCCGCGCGAGGAACGCGAGCGCCGCCTCGCGCGCCAGCGCCTCGGCCGCGGCGGCCGAGACGCGCGCCGCGAGCGCAGGCGTCCACGCGGCGCCCTCGGCCGCGCCCATCGTCTCGGCGCGCGCGCGCGGGAGCGTGGCGACGGTGCGGCCGCCGACGCGGACGTCGACCACGTTCGGGTCGTCCGCGTGCGCCCGCAGTGCGTCGATCGGGGGGTTCCGGCGGGAGCGCGTGGCCATGGTCACTCCATCTGGTCGAGGTAGCCGCGCATCTCCGAGAGCGCGTGCGAGTCGCCCGCGCGACGGGCCGCGTCGATGCCCGTGCGCAGGGTCGCGCACGCGTCGTCGACGCGGTCGAGCTCCTCGAGCGAGCGCGCCTTGTGAAAATACGCGTAGCAGTACGACGGGTCGGACGCGAGGGCGCGGTCGTACCACCCGAGCGCCTCGCCGTGGCGTCCGGCGCGGGCGTGCTCCTGGGCGATGCCGTACAGGCAGAAGGCGTCCCCGGGCTCGCGCTCGAGCATCTCGAGGAGGCGCGCGAGGCGGTCTCCCGTCCCTGCGGCAGGTCGCGGATCGTTCATCGCACCCCTCACGGTAGCAGATGCGGATACCCTTGCCACGATGCGTCGCGCCCTGTCCATCGCACGGTCGGCCGCCATGCTCGCGCTCCTCGGCGCGGCCGCATGCACCCCGCAGTACGTGCGGGAGGACCGCACCGACCGTCGCCCGCGCGAGCTGCAGGTCGCGCAGCACGCCGGCGGCACGCACCACGTGCTCCACGCCGAGGGAACGCGCTGGATCCAGGCATTCGGGCACCGCGTGATGACCATCGACGTCACGAACGGCCGCGAGCTCGGCCGGGTCGACGTCGTCCCGTTCGGCACGGGCGGGTCGGTGGTCGACATGGCGGTCCATGGGGACCACGCGTACGTGGTGAGCGACCGCACGGCGTTCGTCGAGATCGACGTGTCGGACGCCTCGGAGCCGCGCGTCGTTCGCACGGTGCCCGCGGCGGAGCTCGGGATCGACCCGCGGCATGTCTCGTTCGCCGGCGACGACGTGTGGGTCTCCGGGCCGGACGGGGTCGTCCGCATGTCCGACCGCGTGGTGTTCATGAAGGGCAAGCCGGTCGGGCGCGTCGTCGCGACGCCCGCGGGTCCGGTGGCCGTGGCCGGCCGCCGGCTGGTCACGATCCCCGAGGGCCGCTACCTCGGCGCCGCCACCGACATCGCGCCGCTTCCCCCGGGCACCGGGCCCGAGGGCGGATTCTCCTTCGCGCTCCAGGGATCCAACGGCGCCACGGTCGGGTTGATGACCGCGTCGTTCGCCGAGACCTCGCACAAGGCCGTCCCCGGGGTGGTGCGCTCGGTGCGCGTCCTCGACGACCGGCTGTTCGCGTTGAACGACCGCGCGATCCACGCCTGGCGCATCGAGGGCACGCAGCTCGTCGACGGCGAGGAGATCTCGCTCCGCGGCGGGCGCGACATCGGCGTGCTCCGCCCCAACAACTACGCCGTGTGCGGGTCGTTCGGGCGGGCGATGTACCGCCACCGCGCCGAGGGCAAGCGCGACGCGGACACGTTCTACAACGTCGACCGCCAGCCGGGGCTGCTCGAGGTGGCCATCAGCGACGGCCGCCGCATCCTGGCGGGCGGGCGCGAAGGGTTCTGGATGTGGCGCGTCGGGAGCGAGCCGGAGGTGACCGACAAGACCACCGAGCTCGTCACCGCGGTCGATCCCGAGGTGACGGCCGCGTGGGGTTCGGCCCGCATCCTCAAGGAGAAGGACGAGGCGGGCAACGAGGTGCGCCAAGCGGTCGAGATCCGTCACGGCCCGGCGACCGACCGGTACGTCCCGGAGGGCTCGCACCACGTCACCTGCATCGCGCTCGTCGACGGGGACGTGTGGATCGGCCACGATCGCGGCCTCGACGTGCTTCGCCGCGTGGAGGCCGCGCCCGAGCTCGATGCGAAGGGGCGCCCGAAGCCACCGACCGACGCGTCCCGCGCCCGCGCGGCCGCCGGCGTCATCGAGGTGCGGCACGCGTTCCGCTTCGAGGGGCCGCCGCTCTACGTGTATCCCGAGCGCATCGGCGGAGGCGCCGCCGTGATCACGCTGCACGGCGGGTTCATCCTCCTCAAGCCGGTCGCCGTGGGCGAGGCGCCGGTGTTCGAGGGCCGCGGGGACGTCGAGTAGCGGGGTGCCCGCCCGGGCCCGCGTCGCGCGCCGCCCGCGCGGCCTCCGAGCACCACGCGCGGCAGATGGCGTCCGACCCGCACGCGTTGCCGCGCGCGCGGCAGACGGCACGGCCGTGGAAGATCAGCAGGTGGCTGAGGTCGCACCACCGTTCGCGGGGGAAGAGCGACATGAGGTCGCGCTCCACCTTCACCGGGTCGTCGTGCCGCGAGAGCCCCAACCGATTGGCGAGCCGCCCGACGTGCGTGTCGACCACCACGCCGGCCTGGATGCCGAAGCAGTTGCCGAGCACCACGTTCGCGGTCTTGCGCGCCACGCCGCGGAGGGCGAGCAGCGCCTCCATGTCGCGGGGCACCTCGCCGCCATGGCGCTCGACGAGCGCCGCCATCGACTCGTGCACGGCGCGGGCCTTGTTGCGCCAGAGGCCGATGGTGCGGATGTACGGGGCGATCTCGTCGGGCGTCGCGCGCGCGAGGTCCGCGGGTGCTGGGAAGCGTGCGAAGAGCGCGGGCGTGGCCGCGTTCACCGACTCGTCGGTCGCCTGCGCGCTCAGGATGGTCGCGACGAGCAGTTCATGCGGCCTCGACCAGTCGAGCCGGCACGTGGCGTCCGGGTAGCGCGCGTCGAGCGCGGCGAGGAGCGCCCGCGCACGGTCGCGCCGCGCGGGCGAGGGCCTCGGGAGCTTGAACGGGATCTCCGGGTGCACCGGGTCCGAGTGGCCGGCCTCACCGCGTCTCGCGGCGGGCCCCGGGGCGCGCGTGGCTCGCTTGGCTCGCTTGGCCATGGGCAGTCGAGTGTAGGCACGCACGCGCTAGGCTTCCTGGCATGGGCGACGTGCACCGGATCCAGGCCATGGTGGGGGTGACGATCGCGCCGCTCGGGAACCCGCAGCGCGCGTTCGCCGCGCTCCGCGCGCTCGGTGCGCGCGGAGCGCAGCTCAGCGCCACCCAGCCCGGCATGCGGCCGCGCGAACTCGGCGCGAGCGCGCGGCGCGACCTCGTCGCCACGCTCGCTCGCAACGAGCTGGTGGCCTCCGGGTTCGACGTCTGGATCCCGCCGTCGCACTTCGTCGACCCTGCGCACGCCGACCGGGCGATCGACGCAGTCATCGCCGCGTGCGAGCTCGCCGGCGAGCTCGGGCGCGTTCCCGTGACGCTCGAGCTTCCCGTGGCGGCGGCTGACGACGCCGCGTGCCGCGCGCGCCGCGCCGAGGCCGTCGCGGCGATGGCGGCCGCGGCCGACCGGCACGGCGTGCGCATCGCCGACGCGGGCGGCGGTGCCGATGCGCCGTGGCCCCCGATCGGCGCGTCGATCGACGCGGCCGGCTCGCTGGCCCAGGGTTCGGATCCGGCGGCGGACCTCGCCCGCGCGGGCGCGCGCGGGGTATCCGTGCGCATCAGCGACCTGTCACGGACCGGCATGCGCGTGCCGCCCGGCGACCCCGGCGGCCGGCTCGACCTGCTGGCCCTTCGGGTGGCCATCGAGCTCACCGGCTCGACGGGACTTCCGGTCATCGACGCACGCCAGTGGGCTGAACCCGTGGACGGGGTGGGGCGTGCGCTCGCGGCGTGGGGTGCGGCGGTCCCGGGCGCGCCGATCCACTAAACTCCCGCGTATGGCACGACGAGGCGCCCCGGCGCTCTACGAACTCATGCGGCAGCCAGGCGGGGCCGCGCCCGCGCCGCGCCCGGCCGCGCCGGGCACCGCACGGCATGGGCACGCGCCGGGGATTCCCGACAGCTTCACGATCTCGTTCGCCAGGCTCGTGATCATCGCGGTGGGCGTGGTCATCGCCATCGCGATCGCCTACGGAATCGGCGTGCAGCGCGGCCGCGCCACGGCGGGCGGATCGGGCGCGACGCCGCCTCCCGCGCCGGCAGGGCGGGCCGAGCCGGGGTCACCGAACGCCGGCACGGCGCCGAAGATCCCGTCGCTCGGCGGAAAATCCGCGGGTGGCGCCGCCGTGACCGACCCGGCGACGAAGCCAGCCGCAACCGATAACAATGGCGATCCCCGCGTCAAGGGCATGCGCTACTTCGTGCTCGGGCACCCTTCGAGCGAGCGCGCCGCCGAGATGGTGGAGTTCTGCCGCCTGAACGGACTTGATGCGCACCTCGTTCCCGACAATACTGCGCTGCTTCGCAAAGTGATCGTGCTCCCCGGCTACGCCGACGCCAAGGACAAGGCGAGCCCGGAGATCAAGGCACTCGAGGCGAAGATCAAGTCCGTCGGCGAGAAGTGGAAGAAGACCGCACCGCGGATCAACCAGGACTTCAGCCAGGCGTATCCCGAGAAGTTCCAGTGACCGTTTGACACGAACCGAGAGACGAACCCCATGAGCCTTCATCGCAGCCTCAAGACCAAGTCCGGCGCCCTCAACCAGCACCGCAACGTGCTGACCCGCGCCGAGCGCATCGCGAAGCTCAAGGAGGAGGAGCGCTTTGACTCCGCCAAGGGCGCGCTCGGTCTGGTGAAGGTGCGCAGCATCAAGGTCGCCGCCGGCAAGAAGCCGAAGAAGGCCGAGGCCGAGGGCGCCGCGGATGCCAAGGGCGCCAAGCCCGCGGCCGGCGGTGCGAAGGCCCCTGCCGCGAAGGCCGCACCGAAGAAGTGATCCGATGACCACCGCCCACACGTCGGGTGGCCTCCCCGGCCAGTTGTCGCATTCCTTGGTCTCGCAGCGCGCGCGCTCGATCGACGCCTCCGGCATCCGGAAGGTGTTCGACCTCGCGGCCAAGATGAAGGACCCGATCAACCTCTCGATCGGGCAGCCGGACTTCCCGGTGCCGCAGGCCATGAAGGACGCCGCCAAGGCGGCGATCGACGCGGACCGCAACGCGTACACGGTCACCCAGGGCATCCCCGAACTGATCGACGCGTGCTGGAAGCACCTGGCGCAGGACGTCGGCTGGGACGGGCCGGGCGACCACCGGTCGCTGATCGTCACGAGCGGCACCAGCGGATCGCTCGTCCTCGCCGCGATGGCGCTCCTGGACCCGGGCGACGAGATCGTCATCCCCGACCCGTACTTCGTGATGTACGCGCAGCTCGGGAAGATGACCGGCGGCACCGTGGTCTGCTGCGACACGTACCCCGACTTCCGGATGACGGCCGAGCGCGTCGAGCGCTGCATCACCCCGCGCACCAAGGCCGTGCTCGCGTGCAGCCCGAGCAACCCGTGCGGCACGGTGCTCTCGGGCGTCGAGCAGCGCGACCTCGTCGACCTGTGCGCGCGCAAGGGCGTGCTCCTGATCAGCGACGAGATCTACGACGAGTTCTGCTTCTCCGACGCCCGCGAGGGCGGCCGCTGCCCGAGCCCGGCGCGCTTCTCCGACCAGTGCCTCCTGATCCGCGGCTTCGGCAAGACCTACGGCTGCACCGGCTGGCGCATGGGATACGTCGCGGGACCGAAGGCCATCGTCCAGGAGATCGCCAAGTTCCAGCAGTACACCTACGTGTGCGCGCCCAGCATGGCGCAGTGGGGCGTGCTCCCGAGCTTCGGGGTCGACCTCGCGCCCATGGTGGCGGAGTACGAGCGGCGGCGCCAGATGGTGGTCGATGCGTTCGCCGGCGTCACCGAGCTCGCGCGGCCCTCCGGCGCGTTCTACGCGTTCGTCAAGGTGCCGGAGCGCCTCGGGCTCACCGGGCACCAGTTCGTCGAGCGCGCCATCGACCGGCGCGTGCTCGTGATCCCCGGCGGCGTGTTCTCGCGCCGCGACACGCACTTCCGGCTCAGCTTCGCCACGAAG
>Ga0169931_10011415_pt1 | contig 12515 bp, 9 predicted proteins | sample Kivu_15m_20L_FD_129675 | JGI IMG/M metagenome (GOLD analysis project Ga0169931, IMG submission 129675) | Freshwater microbial communities from Lake Kivu, Western Province, Rwanda to study Microbial Dark Matter (Phase II) - Kivu_15m_20L... | ecosystem: Environmental > Aquatic > Freshwater > Lake ...
GGGACCCTATTGTGCAACGCGCCAAAATAATTGAAACAACGACAGGGTTACCAACCAAGCCTTGGGTACAGGGTTTGCGCACAGTCAATGCTCATCAAGAGGAAGCTCTAGCCATCTAAATAACCCTTTTCTTTTACAGATTTATGTGTAATATTTACTTTACATATCTAATCTGGGGTTTGGATGATGACCGATACAACTTTTATTACCCTGTTCATCCTCTTTGGCGCATGTTTTGGGTTTGCAACCTACTCAGAGCGGCATTTATTTAGTGAGGGTCCTCACAAGGCAAAGAGTTGCGACGAAAACCCATTTGAAAGTCGTACGTTTTGGGTATTACTTTGCGCCTTACTCTGGCCTATCATGGTCGTCACCAGAATCCATAGCGCTTGGCTACTTCACAAACGCAAAAAGCAAGCGAAGCCGATCACTTTGCATTGAGCTTGAAATGGTCATCTCAACATTGGTATGTGTGAGGTGGCGATGAATTTATTTTTCAAGATTAAGTTGGTGATCTAAAAACCAATATGAATAAGTTTTTCGGTTCGATTACTTTACATCATCATCAAACAACTTTGTTTCAATGTTACAAATGAGGTCAAGTAATCTTGGTGCAATATTATTGATAACAAAATCTTGGTTATTTGAGGCTGATGAAACAGTGACATTCATTGCCATATAGTGCCCATTTATTTTATTTTTGAAAGGAACGGCAACACCATATAAATTAGGTCTCCAATCACCAAAACTAGTACAAAATCCCGAATTTTGAATTTGCATAAAGGCCTGATCAACCTTTTCTCTAAATTTATGATATTCCTCAGGCGTTTCATCCATCAATCTGTTCATAATCATTTCAAACTCAACTTTTGTATGTTTATATAAAAGTGCTTTGCCTATTGCCGTACTTAATAACGGTCGAACAGATCCAATATCGGGATGAGCATTATTTCTATAGCGGTTATAAGTAGTTTCAATATAAACAACATGTAAACGATCTCGAATACCAATAGATACTGGACCCTTTGAAATTTTTGCTAAATCAATCATATCTTGTGCCGCAAATTCCCGAATTGTTAATTGACGCAAGAGGGGGTAGCTCAAGGTTAGAAGACTTGGACCAAGGGTATATTTTCCGGATGCACTAAGTCGTTGCAGAAAACCCAATGCAGTCAAAGTAAAAAGCAGTCGCGAAATGGTTGGTTTTGATAAACCAAGTATTTTGGATATATCAGTATTACCGAGAATAGGTTCGCTATTTGAGAAACATTTCAATACATCAAGGCCATTTCCCAAAGTGGATGAGTATTGAGGATTCAGTTCAAGTACTGATTTAGGCAATAACTCAAAATTTTCTTCTTGTTTGATGTGCATATTGTTCTCCCAGAGCATTTTTTTAATGCTAATATCAAACTATACACATTAATGAAATTCAATTCAACTATTTGGAATTAAATAATGCCTGAACAAGTTCAAGGAAAAAGAGTGATTCGATTTGCATTGATCGCTGATTCACACCTTAATCCAACTAATCAGGAAAACACCTCCCCATGGGAAACCAACCATCTGGCAAACCAACGAAATAAGGTGGTTGTAAAGGCTATTAACAAGATAAAGCCCGCATTTGCAATACATCTAGGAGATGTAGTTCACCCATTACCCTGCACAGATCATTACAAAGGTGCTGCTAGTGCAGCAAAAGAAATCTTTGGAGAATTGAAATGCAAAATGTACATAACACCTGGAAATCATGATATTGGCGATAAATGCTTACCAGGAAATCCAGCAGCAACTATTAGCAATGAAAGTTGTGAGATATACAAATCACATTTTGGAGCGGAATGGCAAGAATTTGAATATGGTGGAATAAATTTTGTAATCATTAATTCATGCCACTTTGGATCAAATACTAAAAAAGAAAAACAACAATGGACGTGGTTAGAGGAAGTGCTTAATAAAAATATACGTACGTTTTTATGTACTCACTATCCTCCCTTCATAACTGATGAAAACGAAATTGACCATTACGATAATATTGATTCAAAGCCAAGAAAAAAGTTTTTGGATTTAGTTAAGAAGCACAAAATTGAAGCAATATTTGCTGGACATGTCCACACATTTTTTATCAATCAAATAGAAAACACACTTTCTTATGCATTACCATCTTCAACAAATTTCAGACAGGATTATGCCGAAATATTACGAGTAAATCCTGCTGAAGAATTTGGAAGAAACGATTTAGGAAAATTTGGATTTTTCATAATAGATGTTCATGAATTAGGACATCGCTGTCACTTTATAAGAACTAACGGAAGTATCGACATAAAAAATGCTGAATCAATTGCAGCTCAAATTAATGAAATTAATTCAATTGAAAAGCATGATAACTTTGTATGTGATCTTCCACATGATTGGTGTGAAATTACTAATTTACCTTTTAATCCTCCATTAGATGCTTTTGTTCGAAAGAAAGTGCGAAATGATTATTCAATACTAAATCTTTGGGACTGTGGTGTTAATCATGTTAGAACTTCAATAAAAGATTTAATTGATGAAAAATATTGGGAACGCATTAAGTTATTAGTAAATTTAGGCTATAAGTTTTCATTTTTTACTACAGAAAACTTTAAATCCGAGGAATTAAAAAGAGTAAAACAAATTAGCAAATCAATTATTGCAATTGAATATATCGGCTTTGATTCAAATGAGTTAAAAGATTTGATTTCAAATAATCTTAAGATTATTAAATTTTATTTCTCGCCAATTAATCCTCCAAGTAGTCAGCAAAATTCTGGTCCTTATGACCATATTATGTTTTCTGGTTTCGATATCAGAGACATTAATTTATCTATCAAAACTACTGAAAAAATAAAGATTGATGGAGTTGTAATTAGGATTCCATATGATGTTCCAGTTTTAGAATCAGTAAAAAAATTCTTCGATACACAAACCTCTGTTTCTCTAAAAATAATTTTTGATATTTATTTGAAGCCGAACAAATCATCTATTTGCAATAGTAATCAGAGAGAAATTTCAAAACGAATTACTGAGGCAGCAATAGCCTCAAAGCTATTTCTAAATTCAATCTTTCGTATTGATACTTTTATGGATATTGATCGAGGTTATTTTTTACGAAATGGAGTGGTTGATCGAAAACATAATCCCAGAGAAGTTGCTTTTCAACTCAGAAAAATTTTATTTAACCGATTTAAATTGCATGATTTAAATGACGCATTAGATATAAATCCAATGGATGAAGAAAGTAGCTATTTATAACCATACTTATTATTTTAAGGAGACAATTATGAACTTTAAAAAGTTATTAGGCCTGTTATTTTTTTGCTTTTCAAATCTAGTTTTTGCTCAAGAGTATCCAGTAAGACCAATTCAAATGATCGTGCAATTTCCACCAGGAACTACAACAGATGCGGTTGCTCGCGAAGTTGGTGATGAGCTGGCAAAAGAATTGGGGCAGCAAATTGTAGTTATTAATAGAGCAGGTGCTGGAGGAGTTATTGGAGTTTCAGCAATTGCTAGTTCAAAGCCAGATGGTTACACAATCGGCACTGTAAATATGCCAACACTTACCATCATTCCCCATCTTCAACAAGTTCCATACGACCCTCTTAAAGCATTTACGCATCTTGGGGTCATCGGGCCCTATGACTACGGTGTTTTTGTTAATGCAAATTCACCATGGAAAACATTTGCTGAATTAGTTGAATTTGGCCGCAAAAACCCAAATAAATTATCTTTCGGAACACTTGGAGCTGGCACCACAAATCAACTTACGATGGATAAGATTGGTAATGATCTTGGAGTCAAATGGAATTTTATTCCTTATAAAGGTGATAACGAATCTGTTCTTGCATTACTTGGTGAGCAAGTTCAAGTAATTAATGCATCAGGAGCTGCTACGATGCCTCAAGTTAAGGCTGGAAAGTTAAGGATGCTAGTAAGTACTGGTGCACGACGTTGGAATGCTTTGCCGGACGTTCCAACGCTGACCGAGACTGGGTTTATGAAATTTTCTCAAAACTCCTTTCTTTCATTAGCCGCTCCCTCCGGTATACCTCCTAATATTAAAAAACGTCTTGATGATTCAATAAAAAAAGTACTGTCCGATCGAAATTTCCAAGATAGATTACTTACAAAGTATGGACAAAATGTTATTTATCAATCAGGCGATACATATGAAAAATTTATATCAGAAGAAAATGTAATGTGGAAAAAATCATTTGATTCAAAGAAATAATTTTTTATAAGGCAGGAGGGTAAATAGTGAAAAACCAAGATCTTGAAAAGCGGCGGTCAAAAATAATGCCACGTGGTGCAGGTATCCTATGCAATTTTTATGTTCAAAAAACTGATAATGCAACTATTTGGGATGAGGAAGGTCGTGCTTTTACAGATTTTAGTTGCGGAATTGCCGTTCTTAATACAGGGCACAATCATCCATTAATAAAAAATGCTATTCAAAAGCAACTTGAGCTATTTACTCATACTGCATTTCAAATTGTTCCTTACGAGATATATGTATCTCTTGCAGAGCGAATTGCAGATATTGTTCCAATTAGGGGCGATAAAAAAACAATGTTTTTTTCTACGGGTGCTGAGGCTGTTGAAAATGCGATTAAGATTGCACGTGCTTTTACTGGCCGATCAGGACTATTGGCTTTTTCTGGCAGCTTTCATGGCAGAACACATATGGGTCTTGCCTTAACAGGTAAAAATGCTCCATATAAAACAGGCTTTGGTCCTTTTCCATCCGGCATCTACCATCTTCCATTTCCTAGCCCCACACTAAATGTGACTGTTGAAGATTCAATTAAAGCTTTGGAAAATTTATTCAAAGCCGATATTGATCCTAAGAGTGTCGCGGCTGTAATTATCGAACCCATTCAAGGTGAGGGTGGATTTTATGTAGCTCCAATTGAGCTTATGACAAGGTTGCGCGCTCTTTGCAATGAACATGGAATTGTATTAATTGCTGATGAAATTCAGTCAGGTTTTGGCCGAACTGGAAAAATGTTTTGTATGGAGCACTTTGGGGTTGAGCCTGATCTTATTACAGTGGCTAAAAGCATTGCTGCTGGCCTTCCCTTATCAGGGGTTTGCGGTAAAGCTCATATTATGGATGGACCATCGCCTGGCGGCCTAGGCGGCACCTACGCTGGTAATCCTTTAGCAATAGCTGCGGCACATGCTGTATTAGATGTATTAGAAAAAGAGAACCTTTGTTCTCGTTCTATTCGTTTGGGAAATAAATTAAAAGAGGTGTTGATAGCAGAATCACATCATAATCCCTATATTAAAGAGGTTAGAGGGATTGGTTCAATGATGGCGATTGAGTTTTATGACCCAATTTCTAATACTCCTTCAGCATCAATTGCCTCTAAAGTACAAAAAAATGCCCTTGAGAAGCAATTACTGTTGTTGACATGTGGAGTCTATGGCAATGTGATCCGGTTTTTGTATCCTCTTACAATTCCGGATCAGCAATTCGAGAATGCTTTGAGTGATTTGGTGAATGCGATTCGTGAAGCGAGTGATGAGCTCGCTTCAGTATAGATATTATTTAAACACTCACCGTATCCGCAACCTCACTAAAGTCTTTGATCTTGTCAAAGTTCATGTAGCGATACACATCATTGGCTTTGGCATTGACTGCTTGGAACTGTTCCAAGTACTCGGCCATGGTGGGTATCCGACCGAGTAGGGCGGCGACCGCAGCGAGTTCAGCCGAAGCTAAATACACCCGCGTATCAATCCCTAAACGATTGGGGAAGTTACGTGTTGAAGTGGAAACCGCGGTAGCGCCTTTGCGGATTTGGGCTTGATTACCCATGCACAATGAGCAACCGGGGGACTCCATGCGCGCACCAGTGCGACCCAGAATGCCATAGTAGCCTTCCTCGGTGAGGATCATGGCATCCATCTTGGTGGGCGGTGCTACCCAGAGGCGCGTTGGGATATCGGTTTTGCCTTCAAGGATCTTACCGGCAGCACGGAAGTGTCCAATATTGGTCATGCACGAACCAATAAACACTTCATCGATCTTGTCACCCTGAACCTCAGAGAGGTACTTCACATCATCTGGATCATTGGGGCAGGCCAAGATTGGTTCTTTGATCTCGTTTAGATCGATCTCAATGACCTCAGCATAATCGGCATTCGCATCGGCCTTGAGTAATTGTGGATTTGCGATCCAGTTCTCCATCGCTTTGATACGGCGTGCGAGGGTGCGCTTATCTTCGTAGCCATTCGCAATCATCCACTTCATGAGCGTAATGTTGGAACGCAAGTATTCGATAATGGGCTCTTTATTGAGATGCACGGTGCAACCACCGGCAGAACGCTCGGCTGAAGCATCCGATAGTTCAAAAGCCTGCTCGACCTTCAGATCAGGTAAGCCTTCAATCTCAAGAATACGACCTGAGAACACATTCTTCTTACCCTTTTTCTCAACGGTGAGGAGACCACGCTGAATCGCAAAAAGAGGAATCGCATTGACCAAGTCCCGCAAGGTAATACCAGGTTGCATTTGGCCCTTAAAGCGAACCAGTACGGACTCGGGCATATCAAGTGGCATGACACCGGTTGCAGCGGCGAATGCGACGAGACCAGACCCAGCAGGGAAAGAGATGCCAATGGGGAAGCGAGTGTGGCTGTCGCCACCGGTGCCACAGGTATCGGGCAACAACAGGCGATTTAACCAACTATGGATCACACCATCACCTGGGCGCAGTGATACGCCACCGCGATTGGTCATAAACGATGGCAGCTCATGATGGGTACGAATGTCCACCGGCTTTGGATACGCCGAGGTGTGGCAAAACGATTGCATCACTAAGTCTGCGGAGAACCCCAAGCAAGCAAGGTCTTTTAGTTCATCGCGGGTCATTGGACCCGTGGTATCTTGCGAACCCACGGTGGTCATGTGAGGCTCGCAATAGGTTCCTGGACGAACGCCTTGGCCTTCGGGTAGGCCACATGCACGACCCACCATCTTTTGGGCCAAGCTAAAGCCCTTCTTATTATCAGGTGGGCTAATTGGTACTTGGAACTCCGTCGATGCGGGTAAGCCAAGTGAGGCGCGTGCCTTAGCCGTTAAACCACGACCAATAATGAGTGGAATACGACCGCCGGCGCGAACCTCATCGAGGATCACTGGCGACTTCAATGTGAACTCGGCAATCACCTTGCCATCTTTGTAAACCTTGCCTTCATAGGGGCGCAGTTCAATCACATCACCCATATTCATTTGGTTGACGTCAAGCTCAATGGGGAGGGCACCCGCATCTTCCATGGTGTTAAAGAAGATCGGTGCAATTTTGCTACCTAAGCAAACACCACCATAGCGCTTATTGGGTACAAATGGAATGTCTTGACCGGTCCACCATAGAACGGAGTTGGTGGCTGACTTGCGAGACGACCCAGTGCCAACGACATCACCCACATAGGCGATTTGATGGCCTTTTTGCTTAAGGGCCTCAATTTGTTTCATGGGACCGCGCACTCCAGCCTCATCGGGCTCAATACCTGAACGGGGGTTCTTGAGCATCACCGTCGCATGCAACGGAATATCGGGACGGCTCCACGCATCGGGGGCTGGGGAGAGGTCATCGGTATTGGTTTCACCGGTCACTTTGAAGACCGTGAGGGTCATGGATTTTGGTACTGCAGGCCGGCTCGTAAACCACTCAGCGTTGGCCCAACTCTGAATCACAGCCTTAGCATTTGCATTACCTTTCTCAGCTAAGTCATTGACATCATTAAAGTAATCAAACATGAGTAAGGTTTTCTTGAGGGCTTCGGTCGCGGCAGCGCCACACTCCTTATCCTCTAGTAATTCAACTAATGGTTTGATGTTGTAACCCCCGAGCATCGTGCCCAAGAGTTCAGTCGCCTTAATCCGTGAAATGACAGGAGATTGCAGCTTCCCTTTGGCAACCGCATCCAAAAACTCGGCCTTAACCTTGGCCGCCTCATCCACTCCAGCGGGTACGCGATAGCTAATTAAATCAAGGAGTTGGGCCTCTAAACCTTTAAGAGGGTTCTGAAGCATTTTGACTAACTCAGCGGTTTGATCCTTGGTTAATGGGAGGGCGGGGATGCCTTGCGCGGCACGTTCAGCTACGTGGGATTGGTATGCGTCTAACATAAGATTCCTGATCAGAAGTGGGCCAAAAGAACAGGCTATATTGTAAAACTTTACTGACAGCGGATCTAGAGAAAATACCCCTAATCCCCCTGATATTTAAAGGATCTCTTCGTCCTTAAGAGCCCAAACCAAGGCAATCACCCAGCCAATTAAGGACCAGCCTAAAAAGAGGTTCAAGGCAAAAATAGCCCCGGTATTGACGCGCTTACGGTAAAACGCAATGGCTGCCGGTAAGAAGTAAAAGAGGGATAGAAGGGTGATGAGGATGGCAAAAAATAAACGCATTCCTAATTTTACTTAGGGCAAGTCCGAATCCTCCTTTTTTTCAATCCGCCCAAGCTATCGTTATAATTGCGTATTACCAATAGACGTTAAGCGATGACCAAATACGTTTTTGTCACTGGTGGTGTGGTTTCTTCTCTGGGAAAAGGAATTGCAGCCGCCTCGCTTGCCGCGATTCTTGAATCACGCGGCCTGAAAGTCACCCTCCTAAAATTAGACCCTTACATCAACGTTGATCCTGGAACCATGAGTCCGTTCCAGCATGGTGAGGTCTTTGTAACCGAAGACGGGGCTGAGACCGATCTCGATTTGGGGCATTACGAGCGCTTTGTGAGCGCGAAGATGCGCAAGAGCAATAACTTCACCACGGGCCAAATTTATGAGTCGGTAATCCGCAAAGAACGCCGCGGTGAGTATCTTGGCAAGACCGTTCAAGTGATTCCGCATATAACCAATGAGATACAGGCCTTTGTGGAAAAGGGTGCTAAAGCGAGTCATGATGGTCAGGCCGATATTGCGATTTGCGAGATTGGCGGTACCGTCGGTGACATCGAGTCGCTCCCGTTCTTAGAAGCGGCACGCCAAATGAGCTTGAGACTCCCCAAAGGCGATTGTGCATTTGTGCATCTGACCCTTGTGCCTTGGATTCAGAGTGCGGGGGAGTTGAAGACCAAACCCACACAGCACTCGGTGCAAAAGCTTCGTGAGATTGGTATTTTGCCAACGGTCTTATTGTGTCGCGCCGATCGCGAGATTCCAGATGATGAGCGCGCCAAGATTTCTTTGTTCTCCAATGTCCGCGAAGAGGCAGTCATCTCGGTGTGGGATGTCGATACGATTTATAAGATTCCGAAGATGTTGCACGAGCAAGGCATGGATGAGCTCATCTGTCAGGAACTCAATATTCATGCAAAGCCTGCTGATCTAGCGATGTGGAACTCGTTGGTGTACGAGCTTGAGCATCCTCAGTATGAGGTCACGATTGGTATGGTAGGTAAGTATGTGGACCTCACCGAATCCTATAAATCATTGATTGAAGCCCTGCGCCACGCTGGAATTCATAATCACACCAAAATTAATATTCGGTACATTGACTCCGAGCGCTTGGAGCAAGGTAATTTAGAGTGCCTCCACGATCTCGATGCCATTTTGGTACCCGGTGGATTTGGTAAACGCGGCACCGAAGGAAAGATCAAAGCCATTCAGTATGCTCGTGAAAACGGCGTACCGTATTTGGGGATCTGCCTAGGAATGCAGCTTGCTGTGATTGAGTTCGCACGGCATGTTGCGAAGATTGACGCAGCCAACAGCACTGAGTTTGACCCCGATACGCCCAATCCCGTTGTGGCACTCATTACCGAGTGGCTTGATCGTGAGGGCAGGATTGAAAAACGAGCAGATGACTCTGACATGGGTGGCACGATGCGCTTGGGTTCACAAAAATGCCCAGTAAAACTCAATACACTCGCGCACAGCATCTATGGATCTGAAGTGAATGAGCGTCACCGCCATCGTTATGAGGTGAACAACATCTACGCACCAAAGCTTGAGAAAGCCGGTATGGTCATTTCTGCGCGGACTCCGAATGAAGATTTGCCAGAGATGATGGAGTTACCCAAATCAATGCACCCATGGTTCTTTGGAGTGCAGTTTCACCCGGAGTTCACCTCAACGCCAAGAGCCGGACACCCCTTATTCTTAGCCTACATTCGCGCAGCGCTCGCGCGTCAGACTGCTAAAACAGCAGTTGCTGCGTAATTGGACTCTTATGTTTAATCATTTGTGCGGCTTCGAGATTGGTTTAAACAAACCGTTCTTCTTGATCGCAGGTCCCTGCGTCATTGAGTCGGAACAGTTTTCAATCGATACCGCAGGACAAATTCAAGCGATTTGCAAGGAACTGCATATCCCCTTTATTTATAAATCGTCTTTTGATAAAGCCAACCGTTCTTCAGGAAGTTCGTTTCGGGGACTGGGAATGGAAAAGGGCTTGGCGATCTTAGAAAAGGTCAAGAAGCAAATAAACGTTCCTGTTCTCACCGATGTGCATGAGATCAGTGATGTGAGCGCAGTGGCGTCCGTGGTTGATGTCTTGCAAACCCCAGCGTTTTTGTGTCGCCAGACGGACTTCATTGCTGCCGTTGCTCATAGTGGTAAACCAGTCAATATTAAGAAGGGGCAATTTTTATCCCCTCATGAGATGGGTAATGTGGTCGATAAGGCCCGTGCGGCAGCGCATGAGAAAAACCTACCCGATCAGTTTATGGTGTGTGAACGCGGCGCCAGTTTTGGTTACAACAATTTAGTCTCGGATATGCGCAGCCTTGCCATCATGCGCTCGACTAAGGCCCCAGTGGTGTTTGATGCAACGCACTCGGTGCAATTGCCTGGTGGTCAAGGTAGTAGTAGTGGTGGCCAACGCGAGTTTGTGCCAGTTCTAGCGCGTGCAGCGGTAGCAGTTGGTATCAGCGGTCTCTTTATGGAGACCCATCCGGATCCTGCTAAGGCACTATCGGATGGTCCGAATGCAGTACCGCTTAATCACTTAAAAGATTTATTAGCAACACTCCAACAATTGGATCGTGTTGTGAAGCAAGCCAATATGTTTTTAGAGGACCGATTTGTTGATCGTTCTTAACAAATCGTTGATCTTCATCACCGAACAGATACCTAGGAGAAATCATGAGCGCAATTGTTGACATTATTGGTCGAGAGATCCTGGACTCGCGTGGTAATCCCACCGTCGAGTGCGACGTTTTACTAGAGTCGGGGGTCATGGCACGCGCTGCCGTTCCATCGGGCGCATCGACTGGCTCGCGCGAGGCGATTGAGTTGCGCGACGGTGATGCCTCTCGTTATCTCGGCAAAGGCGTACTAAAAGCGGTTGAGAACATCAATACCAAAATCGCAGAAACCGTATTGGGTTTGGATGCCAGTGAGCAGGCGTTTCTGGATCGTACCCTCAATGATCTTGACGGTACCCATAATAAAGCTGGACTTGGAGCCAATGCGACGTTGGCGGTATCAATGGCCGTGGCACGCGCTGCAGCAGAAGAGGCAGGCTTGCCACTCTATCGCTATTTTGGCGGCTCAGGCGCAATGCAATTGCCAGTACCGATGATGAACATCGTCAATGGTGGCGCTCATGCGAACAATAGCTTAGATATTCAGGAATTCATGATCATGCCAGTGGGTGTGGACAGCTTTCGGGAAGCGCTGCGCTGTGGTGCCGAGGTCTTTCATGCGCTCAAGAAAATATTGCACGATAAAAATATGCCAACCTCGGTGGGTGACGAAGGCGGCTTTGCCCCCAACTTCAAGAGTAACCAAGAGTGCTTAGAAACCATTCTGATTGCGATTGAGAAAGCGGGCTATCACCCCGGTGACAATGTGTTGCTGGCCTTAGATTGTGCAGCGAGCGAGTTCTATAACGATGGTAAATACCATTTATCGGGTGAAGGCTTGCAACTCAGTTCTACCGAGTTTACCGATTACCTTGGCAATCTGGCTAATCAGTTCCCGATTGTGTCGATTGAAGATGGAATGCACGAGAGTGATTGGGATGGTTGGGCAACCCTCACCCAAAAATTGAGTCAAACAATCCAACTCGTTGGAGACGATCTCTTTGTTACCAACACTCGCATCCTCAAAGAGGGCATTGACAAAGGCATTGCCAACTCGATTCTGATCAAAATTAATCAAATCGGCACGCTCACCGAGACCTTTGCAGCGATTGAGATGGCTAAACGCGCCAATTACACCGCCGTCATCTCCCATCGCTCTGGTGAAACCGAAGACAGCACGATTGCCGATATTGCAGTGGGCACTAATGCTGGCCAAATTAAAACTGGATCACTCTCGCGCTCTGACCGAATTGCTAAATACAATCAGCTCTTGCGCATCGAGGAGGATTTGGGTGATGTAGCGAGCTATCCTGGTAAAGCAGCGTTCTACAACTTGCACAATCTAAAGTAAACCGGCTTGCGCGATGCGCCTGATTATCTACTTGATGCTAGGATTGCTGATCGTGATTCAGTACCCGCTGTGGTTTGGTCAGGGTGGATGGTTA
>Ga0169931_10011416_pt1 | contig 12513 bp, 8 predicted proteins | sample Kivu_15m_20L_FD_129675 | JGI IMG/M metagenome (GOLD analysis project Ga0169931, IMG submission 129675) | Freshwater microbial communities from Lake Kivu, Western Province, Rwanda to study Microbial Dark Matter (Phase II) - Kivu_15m_20L... | ecosystem: Environmental > Aquatic > Freshwater > Lake ...
ATAATAATCAAATAGAAAATGAAATAAAAAATCAAATAGAAAATCAAAATAATAATCAAATAGAAAATGAAATAAAAAATCAAATAGAAAATCAAAATAATAAAATAGAAAATGAAAATAATGAAATAGAAGATGATTTTGATTGGAAACAATATATAGAAAATTATAAAGATTTAAGAGATGCAGAAATATTAACAAAGGAAGAAGCAATTAAACATTGGATATATAATGGTAAAAATGAAGGTAGAACTTATTTAAAAATTAAAATAGAAGATGATTTTGATTGGAAACAATATATAGAAAATTATAAAGATTTAAGAGATGCAGGAATATTAACAGAGGAAGAAGCAATTAAACATTGGATATATAATGGTAAAAATGAAGGTAGAACTTATTATAAATATGACATAAATTATTTTAAAAAAATATATACAATTGATATTTATAATAAATTATATTTAAAAAATATAACAATAATAGATTCAAATGAATATACAAATTCAATTAATGAAAATGAAATATTAGTTACAAAACATTATAATAAATTAAATTTTAATCCTGAAAAAATTGATATTAATTATGTTGATCATATAGAAAATTTTATTTTAATTATTGATTTTTTTAATGGTGGTGGAGGAACAACACAATTTATAAATTATATTATTTCTAATTATAAAATAAATAAAATATTTTTAATTGTGCGTAATTATTCAAATAATATTATTTTTACAATTAATGATGAATATGAAATTAATAAAAATTTTAATAATATTTCTGCAATATTATTTTTAAAACAAATAATAAATAAAATAGAAAAAATTTTTATTAATCATACATTGGGACATAATATAATATTTTTAAATAAATTATTAGAATTAAAAAAAGAAATAACAACAGTAACACATGATTTTTATTTAATTAATGATTTTCCAAATCCAGTAATACATAACATAAAAAAAGAATACAATAATAAAAATAAATTAAATATTAATATATTTAATAAAATAATAACACAAAATAAAAAAAATTTATTAATACTTGATAGTCATATAAAAAATAAAAATATTCCAATTATTATAACTGATTTACCAGATTATAAAGAAAGTTTAGATTTAATTAACACATCAAATAATAAGATTATTATTGGAATATTTGGTGCAATTTCAGATATAAAAGGATTAAATATATTAAAAAATATAATTGAATATTATAGTAATAATAACTTGATTGAAATAATTGTTTTTGGTTTATGTAATATAGCTAATTTTAATAATCAATATATATATCATAATATAGAAGAATTAAATAAATTACTAATAAAATTTAAACCTAATATATTAATAGAATTAAGTATTTGGCCAGAAACATTTTCATATACATTAAGTTTAAAAATGATTACTAAATTACCAATATTATATTTTAAAAAAACAAAAAATTTTGTAGTAGAAGATAGATTATCAAAATATGACAAAGCATATCCATTTGATAATTTAAAAGATTTTGATAAGCTTATAAAATTACATAAACAAAATTATTTTTATACAATTAAACCAGTTATATTTTTTAATCAATTTTGGAATGATTATTTTAATAAACAAAAAACTGAAAAAATAATAAATAAAGATATTATTTTTAAAAAAAATATAAATATATTTCCAATATATTTTCCACAATTTCATATTATTAAAGAAAATAATATTTCTTTTTATAATGAATATACAGACATTGAAAATTTAAATTTATTATCAAATATAATAAATACAGAAACACCAGATTTAGAATATTTTAATATCAATAAAATAAGTGATTATAATTTGGAAAATATTGATATTATACAAAAACAAATTGATTTATTAGAAAATTATAATTTAAGTGGTTTTGCAATGTATTATTATTGGTTTTCAAAAAATACAATTACAAATAATAATATGGTTATGGAAAAAGTAATTAATTTATTTTTTAATAACAATAGTATTAATATTAAAAATAAAAAGATATTTTTTATTTGGGCTAATGAATCATGGTCATCAAATCCAGCTTTTGGTAATAGTAATAATAAAATTGAAAATGATTATAATGAAAATAATTTATTGAATAATGCAAAAAATTTAATAAAATATTTTATACATCAAAATTATTTAAAAATAAATAATAAGCCAATATTGTTTATTTACCATGAATGGTTTATGACATTTAATGAAATAAAATTATTTGAAAAAATTTTAAATGATTTATGTATAACAAATAATTTTAATGGAATACATTTAGTAATTAATTCAATGAATAATAATAATTTAAAAAATTTAAATACTTTTTATTTAAATTTTAATTATAAAAAATCAGATGCAAGTTTTATTAAAAATAATCAAATATATTTGGATTATAAAAAATATATTGATATATATAAATATCAGAATAATACAGATAAAATTAAAACATTAGTTTACGATTTTGATAACAGAGCAAGATTATTTAAACCAAATAAATTAAATTTATCAACAATATGTATAAATAATAATTTATTTAATAAAATTATTTTTATGAAATTAATTCTTGATAGTTATGATATACAAAATTCTAATAATATATTATTATTTAATGCATGGAATGAATGGGGAGAAAAAATGACATTAGAACCTTCTAATGAATACAAATTTTTTAATTTGAATTTATTAAGTTCTTTTTTTAAATTATGATTTTAAAATAAAAATCTTTCTACCCTAAATTCAAAAATATAATCTGGATTAATTAAATTTATTAAATCATTATTATATATATTTTTAATCATATAAATTTCATTAAATAATTCCATATATAAAGGAAGAATTGATAATAAAAAACTATCATAAAATATTATTACTTTATTTTTTTTATTAATATTTTTTTTATAAATTATATATTTAGATATAATATTCCAATCTACTATTTTATTTTCTAATTCCATAGTATGATTATTTAATGAGTAATCATAAAAAATATATTCATTATTAATAATTTTATAATTAATATAAAATTGTTCAAAATCATCTGTATAATAATAATTGTCTTTTTTATCTATTAAAATTTGTTCACCTAAATTATTTGACCATGTTAAATCACCTATTCCTAAATTTAAGGAAGATAATTCAATATTATTTATCACTTTTATTATTATAATTCTTTCTTCTAAATTCATATTATAGATTAAATTACATTTTTTTATAAATTCTAAATATATTATATAATTTCCCTTTAAATTAATATGAGTATCTGTTTTATAATAACAATTATCAATATTTTTTAAATATTTATATCCATCTAAAACTTTTTCTTTTAATATATTTTTATATATTTGAAATCCTGGTCTATATTTAATTTTATATTCATCAGATAAATAATTTTTATAATATAAACATTTATTTGGAAAAATAATTAAAATATAATTATTAAATTTTATATGAGATATATTTTTATCTTTTATTAAATTTAAATTATTGCAATGAACTTCTAATTCTCTACATGCATCATTAATTAAAAATAAATAATTTTCTTTGCCTATTAAAGTTTTATTTTCCATATTTATATATATATATGGAAAATAAAACTTTAATAGAAAAAAGTTTATTAAATAATTATGACAAAGAATTATTAATAAATATGGTAAATAATAATTTATATCCAAAAAATTTATTTAATTTATCTATATTTTCTAAATTAGGTATTGAATATAAAATAAATAATTATATATATATTAAGTATGATAATAATATTTATTTTTATAATAAAAAAATAAATATTTGGATGGATAATGAATTTAAATTATTACCATATTCTAATTGGTGGTGTGATACTGATTTACAAAGATTTATTAATCATATTAATATTTATTTATTATATATACAAAATATTAATATTAATAATGCAATATTTATTACTGGTAATTTTATTTCTATTACAAAATGGTTTAATACATATGGACATTTTTTAGATGAAATATCATGTTTAAAAGAATTTCTAATGAATGAAGAATTTAAAAATAATTATCCATTTATTTCATTTAATTTAAATATTAATAATATTTATAATAATTCAAATTATAAAGATTTTTGTGATTTACTATTTGAAAAATATTATGATCCTATTAATGATTTAACTAAAGTTAATAATATTATAATTATAAAACATTTATATAATGATGTTACATTTCATAGTTTTTCAAAATCAGTAACTAATTTTATATTAAATAAAATTAATATAAATAATGAAAAAATATTTAATAATAGTATTTCAAATGAATATTTATTTATAACAAGAGGTGAAGATCCACCTCATTTACCAAGAAATTTAAAAAATAAAAAAGAAATTGAAAATTATTTTTTAAAAAAAAATATTTGTGTATTTAATCCTGAACAACATAATATATATGATATGATTAAAATTATTAAAAACTATAATAATATAATAATTACTTGGGGTAGTGCATTAACAAATTTATGTTTTTGTAATGATAATAGCAATATTATAATATTAAAATCTGATAGTTATAAAGATGAAAATATAAAGTTATTTGAAAAAATAATAAATGATAGAAAATTAATAATTCATATTATAGAAAGTATAAATAATATTATTGAAATTAAATATATTGATTTATTAATTTAAGGACTGAAATATATAAAGCATAATTATTTTTTTGTTAATACATTAATGATTGTAAAAATTTATACTCCTAAAAATATTTTAATTATAGTAAAAAAATATTTAATTATAGATTTAATGTTTAATATTGAAATAAAAAAAGTTGTATTTATTCTTTATATGTTCAAGTCCTTTAATATAATCTTATTTAATTTATTTTTTATTTCATCATCAAATTCAGTTGATAAATCACCAATAAAATATTTATTTTTACATCTAAATGGAAACCAATCAGTATTAATAATTTCATCATTATTAAATTGTGAATATTCATTATGATATTTTTTATTTCCTAATACAATTACATTACTGATATTATTATTAATTAATGTTGAGTTTAAATAAGAACAACAACCCCAAGACATTATTATAGACTCTGCATTATTGTAAATATTATATAAATCAATTATAGAATAATTTTCTGGTTTAATAAAAATATATCCAAGTAATTCAAAATAATTACTATATTCTATATTAAATACTCCATCAGTACAATTTTTAGTTAAATTATTTTTTATTAAAAAAATATTTTTATATTTTTTTTCATTCTTAAAAAATAATTCTAATTTTTTATGTAAAAATAAAACAGATTCTTTAATTTTACAACTAAAATCAGGAACCATGAACATTGTATTGCATTTAATTAATTGATTTTGTTTTATAATAACAATATTATTAATTTTAAAAAAAAATAAAATAATGCTATATAAAAAAATATTATAGTTTTTTAATTCAGTTGTTATAATAATTTTATAATCATCTAAATTTTGTATATTTTCATATATAACTTTGATAGAATTTATAATATTACAAAAACTATGTCCTGCATTTGTATACAAATTTTTAATAAAAATAGCTTTTTCAAAATTTATTTGTTCAAAATTATTATAATTATAAATACCATATTTTAATAAATAATTTAAATTATTTGTACTTGTATAAAATTCAAAAATATGTGTAAATTCAAAATCACAAATATATATTTTAGAATCAATAATAATAAAATAGTAATAAAATATATCATACCATGGTATTAACTTACTACTAGGATTATAATAGTAAAAATTTACATTATAATAAAAATTATTATTTTTTATTGTTTTTAAAGAATAAATTGTATACATATATATAACTTTTATATAATAATTATTTTGCACTAATTAAATAAACACACTTGTTAAAATTTTTATAATATAACATTAATAAAAATTTTGTAAAATAACAATAATTTATATAATTTAAATTACTATATTTCACAGTAATATTTGATTATTTAAAATTTAAAGTGTACAATATGAATTTATAATTTTAAAAATTTAAATAAATATTATTGAAAAAAATTAAAGTACACCAAAAAATATAAAAAATTAATTACTTTTTTAAAATAAATAAAAAATATAGTTTTTAAAAATAGTTTTTATAATACTTTTATAAAATATTATAGTAATTCAATAAAATTTTTATACTAAATTATATAAAATAAAAAATACATTATTTAAATAATCTATTATATAAATATTTAGTAAAAAAAAATGTTAGATTACTATATTTATAAAAATATAATATATTATTATATGATATTTTATTGGGTATAAATTTTAAAAAATCTTATGTAATATTTTATATATTTTGAATTCAATTATAATTATTTAAGTAAAAAATCAATATATTTATTAATATAAGTTTCTTCATTTTTTATATCATCATGATAAAAACTTGAACAATTATTATCAACATTTTTCATATTGTAATATTTAATAACAGAATTAAATATTGGCATTTTCCAATCCTTTAATATATTATCAAGAATTTCAATATCATTTTTTTCATCTGGATAAATTAAATTTAATTTATTAAAAATTTCTTTGCATAATTCATTTAATAAAATACCATTTGGATGATTTGGATTGTGATAAAGTCTAATTATTTTATAATTATTTATAATAAAATTAAAAATTAAAGGAATATCACTTGTTAAGGATTTATTTTTTAAAAAAATTAATGTATCATTTTCATATTTTTCAATAATATCTTTTTTTATATAATTGATATCTTTTATTTTATCTAATATTATTTTTTTAATTTCATTATTACTATAATTATTTGCTTTTAAAATTTTTAAATCATCAATTATAGGCTTAATTCCAAAAAAAAATTCTCCAAAAGGTAAATTATCATTAATTGTATTTTTATGTTCTAAATTATTTGTATCAAATGGAAATTGCAAATAATTTCTATGTAATGTAGGAAAACATAATTTAATACATTTTTTTGATAATATATTATCAAAAATATTTATTAAATTATATTCATTATTGTTATCTGAATAATTTTGATATATAAAAATATCACATTCATACATAAAATCTGGTAATTTAATTTTATTTTTAATATATTTATAATTAGAATATAATTGAATATTAAAAATATCTTTATAATATTTATTTAACATATAATTAATTGCATTTCCTTGACAATTAGCCCATATTACAATATTTTTTTTCATTTATATTTATATATAAAAAATTTATTATTAACTATTATTAAAATACATTATATAATTTTTTCTAAATGTATCATAATTATTAATATCTGTTAATCCGTATATATTAATATTTTTAACTTCATTAATATTTGCTTTTATAATATTATCAGAATTTTCAACATATGATATTAAATTTCCATTATAAGTATAATCTTCTGTGTGTAATAATATAGCTCTATAATCTTTAATATCTTTTTTATCTCTCCAATGTAAATGATTTCTTCCTCTAAATATAACAATATCACCTTCATTAATATTTATTTTAATTATATTTATTTTAGGAATTCCTTTTTTATCATTAACAGTTAATCTAAATGGATGGGGATTATTAAAAAATGATTTATCAATATAAATTGGATATTCAATTTTATCTTCATTCCAATAACAAATAGTTGAACTTATAGGCATATTATAATTATCATAATGTGGTAATAATTCACTATCTTTATTGTATTTCATAGAAAAACCAATAAAATTACTTAATTTTTTTTTAAGAACTAAATCATAAAAGGGTTTAATTGTATTTAAAAATTTTGATAAAAAAAAATTGCATTCTGAATTATTATGTTCTCTATAAAATTGAAGTTTATCATTTAAAACATTTTTATCATAACTAATATTATCAAATAAATATTTTTTTAGTTCATCTGTAATAATATCATTTATAATAACATAATCATTTTTTTCAAAAAATAATCTTTCTTCATCAAAATTTTTACAATTATCTTTAAATATTTTGATTCCATCAAAATAAAGTTCCATTATATAATATATATATAATATATATATTTATATATTATATATATGGTAATTTTATATTATAAATATAATAACAATGGTACTTCTATTCATTCATCTAACATTGAAGATATTAATACATTCTATATTTATAAAAAAAATATAGAATGTATTAATAATTGGCCATTTATAATTAATAATATAAATTTAATTAACTATGGAGAAACACTTTTTAAGTCAATTAATATTATAAATAATAATTATCAAAATTTGGATGAAGTTTTTTTATTAAAATGTGAAATACATAATGCAGGACATCTAATATGTAATATTTTATATCAATTATATTATTATTTATTTAATAATTTAAAATGTAAAATTATTACTCCTTTTTATATAAAAAATAATATATTTATTTTAAAATTATTAGAATATTACATTAACATTAATGATATAATTTATATTGATTCAGAAACAAAATATTTATTTAATAATATTATTATATTAAGTTGTAATTATACTTATACTTATTTTTGCAGTGATATTTATAATATAAATAATGATTCTCATAATATTAAACTTTATAATGTTAAACCATTAATTAATAATAATTATACAATTGATATTTATTATTTTATTAATATTATTAAAAATAAAAATATTACATTTAAAAAAATTGATAAAATATTATTAATAAAAACAAAAAATAAAATTAATAAACATACAATGAATGCAAATTATATTTATTCTTTAGAAAGAAGTTTTGACAATGAATATGAAAATTTTTTTATAAATAATAACTTTGTATCAATAGATTTTAATGAATATTCAATAGATGAATATTATTATTTATTAAATAATTGCAACACAATTATTTTATCATGGGGTTGTATATCTTGGTTAAATAAAATGTTTATTACTAATGAAATTAATAATGTTATATTATTAGGTCATTTAGGATATTATTATGAATATAATAATCTAAAAAATTTGGGAGATTTTATTCCAAAATGTAAAAATTTGCAAGTTATATTAAATTTAAAAAGTAATTTTACAGAAGAAATAAAAAATATTTTAGAAGAGGCAATAATAAATTTATAATATCTATTCTTTTATTTTTAAAATTTTAAAATTTAATAAACAAATAAATAAACAAATAAAAACAAATATAAAATTAGTATTTTTATTTTCATATAAAATGTTTGATAAAATTATGTTTAATTGAAATTAATAAATTAAATATAAATAGAAAAAAATATAAGGTTAAATATAATGTGATAAATATTATTTAAAATTAATTTCTATATTTTAAATAATATTACTATATACCTGTGATTATAAAAATTTACAATATACTTTAAGTAGAAAAATATAATTATATTTTTATATTATTAAATTTATATTTTTAAAATAATCTTCTAATTCAAAAATACCTATAATTTTTCCACAATTAACATTAATAATATTATTGTTTTTTTCAATAATACATTCTCTCGTATCATTTTTTGATATTAATTTACATTTATAAGATAAAAAATATGTTTTTAATATAAAATGTTTTTTAAAATTTGGCAAATATTTAATAACATCTTTAACCATATTTGTATTTATTTCATTAATTTTTTTTTGACTTAAATTATTATTTAATTTTGATGTATCATATTCTTTTTGAAAAGGTGTATATTTAACATGTGTTAAAGAATATAGTTTTTTATTTACATCGCGAGGAAATAATGAAAAAAAATTTCCATCCATAATTGTTAATGAATCATAATCATCATCAAAATTAATTCTTTCATAAATAAAACTTATTGTATTTTCATAAATATATTTTTTTTGTGATAATCCTAATTGATTATAACTACAATCAATTAATAAATCACATTCAATATCATCATTAATAATAACTTTATTATTTTTTTGTTTAATATCTTTAACCATATAATTAAATTTTATTTCACATTTTATTTTATCATTAAAATATTTTTTTGCTTTTTCTGAATTAATAATTTTTTCTTGGGTATTAATTATATCTCCATCAATATTACTTATGCAAATATTTTTTATAAATGTATGTTTATATTTTTGTAAATTAAATATTTGTTTATATGTTTCAAAATCTAATAATGATTCTTTTGATATACAATAATAATTATTATCAATAAAATCAATTAAATCTCTAAATTTTTCAATAAATTTATAATATCCATTTAAACATATTTTTCTCGTATTATAAGAACGTGGATAATGATAACCTAAATGTAATCTATTTTGATTATAATTTGATGAATTTTCAAAAAAATCATAATTTTTTTCTAATATTATTACATTATATTTTTCTTGTAATAATAATGCTGAATATAATCCAAACCAACCTGACCCAACTATAACAATATTTTTAATCATTTTATTTATTATATTATTTATATAATATAATAAATAAAATGATTAGTATAGTAGGATATACTGGATTTGTTGGATTAAATTTACAACAATTTTATTATTTTGATGAATTTTATAATAGTAAAAATTTTTATGAAGCATCTAATAAACATTTTGATACTTTATTTTTTTGTGGTATTCCTGCTGTAAAATGGTATGCAAATAAAAATCCTGATGAAGATTTTGAAGTAATTGAAAATATTAAAAAAATATTAAATACTATTACTTGTGATAAATTTATTTTAATTAGTACTATTGATGTTTATGAAATATTAAATAATGATTTTGATAATAATGTAATTTTAAATGAAGATTATAATTGTAATTATTTAACAAATCATACTTACGGAAAAAATAGATTTTTATTTGAATTATTTATTTCAGAAAAATTTAAAAATTATCATATTATAAGATTACCTGCTCTTTTTGGTAAAGGATTAAAAAAAAATATTATTTATGATTTAATTAATAATAATCAAACTAATAATATTCCTATAAATTCATATTTTCAATGGTATAATTTAGATAGATTAAAAATTGATATTGATAATATAATTATAAATAATATAAAAATAACAAATTTAGTATCAGAACCATTAAATACTTTTGAAATAATTAAATTATTTGATAAAATTTATAATGATAATAAAAAATTTCAAATAGAATATTTATCAAATAATAATAATTTTATTAAATATAATTTATATACTAAATATTTTAATTTTTTTAATTCATCAATTGAAAATTATATTTGTGATAAAAATAGTGTGTTAAATGATATTGAACAATTTTTTAAATTTGAAAAAATTAATAAATCTAAATTATGTATTTCTAATATTTGTGTTAATAAATTATCTCAAATTCAATTTGCATCTATAATAAAATTATTTGGTATTACTAATGTTCAAATTGCACCAACAAAATTTATTAATTGGGACAATTTAAATAATTTAGATTTATCTATTTTTAAAAATATAGGTATTAATATCTATTCTTTTCAATCTATTACCTATACTCTTAATAATCTTAATATATTTAATAATGAAACAATAAATTTATTATTTGAACATATTATTAAAGTTATAGATTGTGCTTTTGAAAATAATGTAAAAATTATTGTTTTTGGATGTCCAAATAATAGAAAAATTATTAATGATATAATAGATAATGATAAAATTTTTATTGATTTTTTTAAAAAAATAGGTGATTATTGTGAATATAAAAATATAATAATTTGTATTGAAAATAATAGTAAAAATTATAATTGTAATTACATTAATAAAATAGAACAATGTGCTTTAATTGTTAGACAAATAAATAAAAAAAATATTAAAATGATGATTGATTTAGGTAATTCTGTTATGGAAGATGATAAATGGTATTATTTAAATAATTATCATGATATTTTATATAATATTGATATATCACATCCAGATATGACTGATTTTTCTGATTTACATGAATCAAATCATATTTTTAATTTTGTACTTAATCATAATAATTATGATAAAATTAAAAATTTAGAAATGTTAATTAAAAATAATGATTGTGAATTGGATATTCTATGTAAATCTTTATTTAATTTTATTTATTTATATGGATATTAACTTTTTTAATATAAATAATATTCTAAGTAGTTTTAATAATAATATTTTTAATATAAATAATTTATATTATTTATATAAATGGAAAAAATATTAATTACTGGAACTGGTAGATGTGGTACAACATTTTTAATAAAATTGTTTAGTTTTTTAGGTTATAATACAGGTTTTACAAAAGATAATTATAAAAAATTTATATTTGAAAATTGTAATTCAGGTATGGAAAAAAATTATTATGATAATTTTTATATAATAAAAAATCCTAATTTTATAAAACAAATAAAAGAAATAATTGAAAATGATAAAATAAAAAAAATTATTATACCTATTAGAAATTATAAATCTTCAGCTTTATCACGACTAAAATATAATAATAATCCAGGAGGACTTATTAATGCTACAGATGAAAAATCTCAAATAGAATATTATAAAGATATTATTTCAAATTATATTTATTATATGACAAAATATGATATTGATACTATATTTATTGATTTTGATAAAATG
>Ga0169931_10011417_pt1 | contig 12512 bp, 11 predicted proteins | sample Kivu_15m_20L_FD_129675 | JGI IMG/M metagenome (GOLD analysis project Ga0169931, IMG submission 129675) | Freshwater microbial communities from Lake Kivu, Western Province, Rwanda to study Microbial Dark Matter (Phase II) - Kivu_15m_20L... | ecosystem: Environmental > Aquatic > Freshwater > Lake...
TCAAACATAAAAAAAATCCAAAAATACAACCAACCCTTATTTTATAAGTGTTTAACGGCTTCGATTATTAAATTTTAAAAGGGGTGCTTGGGTGAGGGGGGGGGGGGGGGAGTCATTGCCCGGTTCGAAAATAGAACAGTGTCTCGCTTTTCGATCACCTTGGGTGGTCTAGGCTTCTACGTGCTACTAACCCAGTAAATCCTGGAATTCGTATCGATGAAAATTCTTTTGGCTACCTCGAAGCCTAACTCGTCATCGTTTTGTTTCTACGCGGCAAGCTTGAGCAAGCTAAATGGGGCCAATCTCGGTGCGTCTATTGTGGTGAGTACCGACATTGGAACGGTGGATTTCTCGGAATTCGAAGTGGCACTGTTTATGGGTGGGTCGAACAGCTCGTCAATCGCAAAGGGAAGGAATGAAAACCTGTTGTGCGGTGTAGTTGAGCCCAGATCCTCGCAAAAAAATGATTTTAGCAATGTCGATTTTGTAATAGCGAATAGTCTGGAAGCCCAGGACTTTTTTGCTGGGATCTGTCAGCACTCGTTCTTATACTACACATATCCAACCGTTCCGCCGAAATCGGGCGGCCGCGAAAGCAAAGATCTGTTGCTGGGCTATCATGGGAATAAAATTCATCTCGAGTCCATGATTCCCCGAGTCACTGACGCAATTCGCGCTCTTCATCAGGAAATTCCAGTGCGGTTGTATGCCATGTACAATGTAACTGCGCTTGGGATGTCGCGAACGGTGCGCACGGAGAAACTGGGCTTTCCAGTCGTGCATATCGACTACAGCCATGAAAACTATGGGAGATACATTGCCCATGTGGACATAGGTCTGGTGCCACAACTCATTCCAACGAAAAATAGCAGTTTGTTGAGATACCTCCTTGGGTCAGCGACAAGAAAGTACAATGAAAAGAGCGATGATTTTCTGATTCGATATAAAGAGACAACAAATCCTGGAAGACATTTCGTGTTTTTTCAGTATGGCATACCGGTTGTTAGCGATATGACTCCATCGGCATGTAGTGTTATCGATCATCGGGGCACCGGCTATCTGGCTTGTACGACCGGCGGGTGGTTTTCCGCCTTGCGTGAAATGGCGAATAGTCGGGTTTTAAGGCAAGCGGTGGGCGCGGCATCGAAAAATCGATGGCAGAAACAGTATTCGCCCGATGGGTTGAATCAGAGACTTATTGACGAATTGCGCTGTCTCAGGAAAGCGAGGTGCGGTATCCGGTGACGCGTAATTTGAAATGAAAAAATTCAAAAAGATTAAATCATGGTTGCTACGTCGTATCTGCGACTCACCGCCATTGCCGGATGCTCCGTTTGGCAATATGCCGCATGCGTCGCGCGAAAAATATCTGAGCCTCTTTGAGGAGGCCAAGAAACGAGTTTATCCAGAAGTTGATGCGTTAGAAACGCAGATGGGTTTTGCTATCGACAAATCATGGCTGGATGAGCTTGCGCTGCACACACAGATTGTTATCAAGGAGTCTGCTCTCAATTATCAGCAGGGGCGTCTGTTGTATGCTGTGCTTAGGCGCTATCTTGCCGCTAGTCAGATTGCCGGTAACGGACCATGCGTCGCTTTTGAAACGGGAACGGCACGCGGATTTTCATCGCTGTGCATGGCCAAGGCAATGATCGATGCCGGGATCGGTGGCCAAGTGGTAACACTGGATATTCTTCCACATAACACTCCGATGATCTGGAACTGTATCGACGATTACGAGGGGCGGAAGACGAGGCAGCAGCTATTGGCGCGTTGGCCGGAGGAATTGGGCAGGGTTATTTTTATCCAGGGCTGGACCGCGTCGCAGTTGCGGAAGACCGGATTGGTGCGTGTGAATTTTGCGTTTCTTGATGCACAACATACGCTCGATCAGGTCATGGCCGAATACCGTTACGTGTGTGATCGCCAGCGTCGAGGCGACATCATTGTATTCGACGATGTTACGCCGGGATTTTTTGGTGGTGTTGTGGAAGCGGTGGATCGCATTGAAAGGGAAAGTTTATATGATATTCATCGGGTATGGGTCTCGGATCAGCGAGGCTATGCGGTGGCGACACGAGTCCGGTGAAGAACGGCGCCACCATCCAGTGGCATCGTCTGGAACAAGGTGACGGCTGATTTGTTGCGATATTACGATAAGGCCAACCGCCGCCTGGTGTACATAGGGCGGGCGGCTACAAGCGGGATGTGGGACGAGCATTGGTCACTGAATGACCGAGCCATTCAGCAACTTCACAATTCGTCGGGATCTGCATGGCTGGTGCGTACCACGCGGCGTTATCTTAAGCCTGGAACCGGGCCGGTGCTGGAAGGAGGGTGCGGGACCGGACAGCACGTGGCAGCGCTTCATCGCGCGGGATATGAGGCAGTCGGGATCGATTTTGCCCCGAATACGGTGACGCAGTTGAACAAAGGGGCGCCACATCTGGACATTCGATACGGAGACCTTCGTGCGCTGCCGCTCACCGATTCATTGTTGGCGGGTTATTGGTCTTTGGGTGTCATCGAGCATTTTTATAAAGGATATGAATCGATAGCAGGGGAAATGGCACGCACCATCAGGCTCGGTGGATACTTATTCTTGACGTTTCCGTATATGTCACCGCTTCGGCGAATCAAGGCCTGCCTCGGTTGTTATCCCAGCTTTGACATGAAGCAGGAGTCACGCGAGTTTTACCAGTTTGCTCTTGATGCGAGGACAGTTACCACCAGCTATGAGAATCTAGGTTTTCAGCTTGTCGGAAGGAAAAGGTTATCGGGGCTAAAGGGTGTCAAGGACGAAATTGGCACGCTGCGTAAAATGCTGCAGAAGCTTTATGACTATCAGGGGCCGTCGAGAATTACGCGCGGGTTGCGATGGATGTTGGATTGGGTAATGGCACCGTTAGCCGGACATACGTGCCTCCTGGTGCTAAGAAGGATCTAGCATGGTGTTCGCCGAATCTCGATGAACGCCAAGCTGGTCGTTGACAGGCTGTCCGGGGTTCTACCCCGATTTCCCGGCCACATCCAAGAATTCTATAATAGGCGAGGAGGTGTGTCATGGCAACACGCAGGAAGTTCTCTCAGGCGTATAAGCACGAAGCGGTGCAGTTGTCGGATATCTATCCATTCGGCTCGCGTTACGTCAATGTCGTTTGCTTATGCCTTATTCGTCGTCTTTTTCCCGTGGGAGGAAATATCGAAGCAAGAGGCGTGGAGAGATTTCACCGGCTATGTCGAGTATTTAAGCTCAGATATCTCCCCCCGTATCGAGCGCGAAGGGATTGATACGCTGCTCGGCTATTTCACCAGCGAGGTCGCATGGGACGAAATCATGCGCTGGTTAACTGCAACAGTTGGCTCCGCGGCTGTTGCGCTCAGGATCAGCAGCTTTTTCATATGCTTTGTGTGGGGAGCGTTCCTGTTTTCGAGGATGCCTGTTCGATGGGCGCTGGTATTTCTTCTTAACCCGTTATCGATTGATGTGGTTATGTCGGGTATTCGCAACGGTTTCGCGTGGTCATTGATCATTCTAGGGCTGGCGTCGTCCAGTCACCTCGCCAAATTGCCGATGTTCGGCATCGCGCCATTTGTTCATTCATCTTCAGCCGGGTTGTTGTCATTGATCGCGGTCGCTAAGATCGTGATGGCGAAAATAAAGTCGACGATACCCCTGATTGTCCTGCCTATTGCATCTGGCGCGATTTTGGGTCTTGCCCTGACCATCGGGAACGAATTGGTAGTGGGTGCATTGAGAGATCGCAGAGTCGGTGATTCGTACGTCCAAGGTGGAGGAAGTGTCCTCCAGGCGTCCTTCTGGGCGATATTACTGCTTGTGCAGTTGGCAAGTGGCAAGGCCTATTGCCGTAAGCATGCAATCGTTACAGGGCTACTGGCGTGGTACCTGACCATGAATTTTTTTATTCCATGGTCATACCGTATATGGGCGGCTTTCATACCGGTGATCGCTTTTGCAATATGGGATCTTCCGGCCGGTAAGCGTCGATTCATCCTTTATCTTTGGCTCGGGTATCTCGTACTGTGGTATGCCTACTGGAGCAAGTTGTTTGATGTCTGGTACCCGATGCTTGCGTCGTAACGCGTCGCCATTGTCCAGGCGAGCAGTATGAAGATTCTTTTTGTTGCGCCGCGGTTTCATACCAACCAGGTGGGCTGGGTCCGTGCGCTTAAAAGCGCCGGGCATGAAGTGATCTTTCATGTTTTACTCAAGGGAGCCACCGAAAACTATACTGACCTCAATCCAGTTCTGTTTACACAGGGTCGATTGTCCTCGTTGGTGACATCCCGTTTCGGAACGGGTGGGGAAAATCTGGTTCGGGGATTTCCGGATCCGATCCACTATTTTCGTCAATTGTCTATGTTGCGTCCAGACATCATCGTGGTGCGCGACATCGGTCGATGGTTTTCCTTTCTGGCTGCCTGTTGTGGCCGGTTTCTAGGTGCCCGGATCGTTGTTTATTCCCAGACGGAGCTGTTTAAGTCGTATTCGATGATGCGCCGGCTCGCGACATCGATTGTGCTCACGTTGTTCAGGGCTTGCTGGATGACCCCGCTCATGGGGAGCAGGACCCTGCGAACAACTCCTCCGGCAAACATGTACTATGTACCCTTTTCCGTCTCCGCTGCGAACATAGAGCCGACACCGGTTGGAGTCCCGTTGCGGCTGCTTTCCATTGGCAAGTTTGAATCAAGGAAGAACCACCGTTTGCTTCTTAAAGTGCTGAAGCAATTAAAAGACGACGGGTTCAATTTTGAGGCGACGTTTGTCGGCGAGGTCAGCAGCCCATCACATTTCAAGGAGCATGCTCTCGTTGTCCAAGAAATCAATAATTTGAACTTACAAGATTGCGCTTCGGTTGCGACTAACGTCTCGCATCAGGATATGTCGAAGTATTTTGAAAATGCCGATCTTTTTATCCTTCCGGCCAGCAACGAGCCGGCAAGCATTTCGTTGCTGGAAGCAATGGGGCATGGGCTACCGGTTATTTGTGCAGATACATGTGGTACTCGATGGTACATTGAGGAAGGTAAGACAGGTTTTATTTTCAAGGACGGCTCGTTCGAGGATCTGGTGATCGTGTTGCAAAAGATGCTCGACGCCCGCGTGCTTCAACGCATGAAGCAGGCATGTGTCGAGGCTGCGCCCACACAGATATCCGCCGCGGCGTTCATTTCTGCATTTGACAACTTGTTGCATCGCCACTTCGGGCTCAGGCAGCGGGTTGTTTTTCAGGTCGATTAGCGCATGCTTCAGGAGCAAAGGCTGGCGTTATTTTCCGCAACGCTAAAAGGCGGCGGGGCGGAGCGTGTGATGGCCACCTTGGCGAATGGCCTTAGCGAGAAAGGTTATCGGGTAGATCTTGTGTTGGGTGCGAGGACAGGGCATTTTTTGGAGAAATTGGACACAAGCATTCGTATTATTGATCTTGTGTCGCCTCGCATAGCATTTTCATTTCTTCCGCTGGTGCGCTACCTTCGTCGAGAACGTCCCGTTGCATTGCTCGCTACCCAGGGATACGTCAACATTATCGCGATACTGGCGCGAATGATCGCAAGGGTTCCGGTGCGGCTGCTCGTGCGCGAGACAAGCACGCTATCCGTTTTTACCCGAAATCAAAAGCGGGTGAAGACGCGAGCTACGCTGGGTCTCGCGCGTTTGTTGTATCGATTGGCGGACTGCCTCATTGCGCCGTCACAGGGGGTCAAGGATGATCTGGTGCGCACGTTAGGCTTGCCGGAAGACAGTGTAAAGGTGATTTTTAATCCGTTGTCGCTGGACGCTATACGGCAGTTTGCGCTACATCGACTGCAACATCCGTGGTTTGAGGACGGAGAGGTACCCGTGGTGCTGAGCATCGGCCGACTATCGCCACAGAAGGATTTTGTGACCTTGTTGTCCGCGTTTGCCAAGGTCATCATTCAGCGGGATGCCAGACTGATAATTCTTGGAGAAGGAGAGGACAGAGGAAAATTAGAATCGATGATTGATCGCCTCGGCCTGAAAGATCGAGTGGATCTGCGCGGATTCGTCGATAATCCGTTTGCGTATCTGGGCAGGAGTGCGCTGTTCGTTTTGTCGTCACCGTCGGAAGGGTTGCCTAATGCATTGCTGGAGGCGATGGCCGTTGGTGTTCCCGTGATAGCGACGGATTGTCCGAGCGGACCGAGAGAAATTCTTGAGGGTGGCCGTTGGGGACGCCTGACTCCGGTTGGCGATGTCGAGGCGATGGCGGACGCCATTCTGGAAGGCCTGGATGGAAGAATTATCAAGGCACCGCTTTGTTCGCTGGAGCAACGATACGGGGTTCGAACAATCGTCGAACAATATGTTCGCGTAATAACAGGACCGTAGTAACCGGGATATCGAGCGGTTCACCTTTGAGGATAGTGCATGTCATTACAGGGCTTCAGAACGGCGGCGCGGAGGCCACCCTTTATCGATTGATTACTGGAGACACGGCGAATTTTCATACTGTTATCTCGCTTACGGACGCTGGTGTATACGGCAGGCCGTTAGTCGACGCAGGGATTACGTTGCACCTGCTTAACATGCCGCGTGGGTCGGTAACAATGAAAGGAATACGCGCGTTGTATCGCTTGCTGCGCAACATCGAGTACGACGTTGTTCAAACGTGGATGTATCACGCAGATTTTATCGGGGGTCTTGTCGGCCGATTCACAGGGTGTAAAGCCCTTGTTTGGGGGGTGCGTAACAACAGCCTGGACCCCAATAAAGTGCCATGGGGTACCCGAATTGTGGCAAAATTGTGCGGGAGGCTATCGCGATGGATTCCGCGTAAAACTGTTTTTTGTTCCCGTCAGTCGGTTGGTTATCACGTCCAGATGGGATACGACAAAAAAAAGATGGCAATTATTCCCAACGGTTATGACTGTAAGCGATTCTCGCCCGACCCTGTCGCCCGCGATCGGATGCGTACAGCGTGGGGCATAGATGCGCGCGCTGTGCTGATCGGCATGGTTGCTCGTTGGGATCCGATGAAGGATCATGAAAACTTGATCATGTCGCTCGTTCAGTTGGAGAGCAGGACACCCGCTAACTGGAAATGCGTGCTGGCAGGTACCAATATGATTTGGTCAAATCAGGAACTGGTCGGGTTGCTGAAGCGTTACGATATGGCTGAGCGCGTGCTGCTTATTGGTGAGACTAACGATGTTCCAGCCATTATGAATGCAATCGATCTGCATGTATTAAGTAGTTCCAGCGAGGCGTTTCCAAACGTTGTCGCAGAAGCGATGGCATGTTGTACTCCGTGTGTCGTGACGAATGTCGGTGACGCTTCGCTAATCGTAGGAGAGACAGGATGGATCGTGCCGCCCGCGGATCCGGCGGCGCTGTCTGACGCTATTTTAAACGCCATCATGGAAATGGCTGAGGCAAGTCAGTGGAGTGCGAGGCAAGTTCGTGCGCGTGAGCGGATAGAGCATCAGTACGCGATTGCTCAAACGGTGCAAGCGTATCGTGCCGTGTGGCGCGAGGTGGCCGAGATCGGGCACGGCTGATGTGCGGTTTTGCTGGAGTGGTGGGCGACGTCGGTGTCCCCGATGAAACACTACAAAGGATGGCGGACGCGATCCGGCACCGCGGTCCGGACGACAGCGGTGTTTGGCGTGATACCGACGCTACCATCGCACTGGTTCATCGCCGCTTATCGATCGTTGATTTGTCCCCGGCTGGCCATCAGCCCATGGTGTCGCCCTGCGGGCGTTTCGTCATAGTCTTCAATGGAGAGATTTACAACCACCTCGAGTTGCGAAGTGCTCTTGAGGCGGAGTACAAGGCACCGGCTTGGAGAGGGCATGCCGATACGGAGATCCTCCTGGCCGCCATTGCAGCATGGGGACTTGAAAAAGCAATGAGGCGTGCCCGCGGAATGTTTGCTCTTGGCCTTTGGGATCGAGGGAGGCGGTGTTTGACGCTGGCGCGCGATCGGATCGGTGAAAAGCCGCTTTACTACGGTAAAGTTGGTTCCTCGTTCGTCTTTGCATCAGAGCTGAAAGCAATTCGCGCTATACCTACGGCCAGACTTGAGACGGACACCGGCGCTTTGGCCCTAATGCTTCGCTACGGCTACGTGCCATCGCCATGGTCGATTTATCGGGGAATATTTAAGCTGCCCGCCGGAACTCTTCTTGATGTCAGTGCTGATGGATCTTTCAGCAAGCCTGAAGTGTGGTGGGATTTTGACTCACTGGTCACAAATGAAGAAAAAGGGCGTCGGCACTGGAGCGATATTGAAGCTATTGATCAGCTTGAGGCTCTTCTCGGCTCGGCCGTCGGCGAACAAATGGTGGCAGATGTTCCCTTGGGCGCGCTGCTCTCGGGTGGAATCGATTCCTCGGCGGTGGCGGCGCTTATGCAGGCTCGGAGCAAGCGGCCGGTCCGCACCTTCACCATCGGTTTCTCCGAGTTTGACTATGACGAGGCCAAACATGCTGCACGGGTTGCTGCGCACCTTGGAACTGAACACACCGAGCTGCAGGTAACCCCGCAGCAGGCTTTGAACATCATTCCGCGGCTCCCACAAATTTACGATGAACCTTTCGCGGATGCCTCTCAGATACCAACAGCATTGGTGTGTGCCCTGACGCGGCAATACGTGACCGTATGTTTATCGGGCGATGCGGGGGACGAGCTTTTCGGGGGTTACAACCGCTATTTCTGGGCAACCTCCCTCTGGAACCGCATCGGGCGAATTCCCACAAAAGTGCGTGGTGGAATCGCCACAGGCATGTCGGCCATACCGGCGTTGGCCTACAACCGAGGTGCGAGCCTGCTGCAACACCTGTTACCGGCCCGCTGGCGGGTCAATAATCCCGGTGATAAATTGCATAAGTTGGCGGAAGTGTTTGCTGCTCCCACGCAGGAAGCGCTCTACCGAGATCTTGTCAGTCAGTGGCGCGGGTTTCTTCCTCTGCACGCCGTGCCCGAGCCCACCACCATGGTGACCGATGAGAGGCGCTGGCCTAAGCTGAAGGAATTTGACGAGCGCATGATGGCCTTGGACACCATGACTTATTTACCGGACGACATTTTGGTGAAAGTCGACCGCGCAGCGATGGCTGCGAGCTTGGAAACGCGGGCGCCTTTTCTCGATGAGCGCGTGATCAAATTTGCCTGGAGCCTGCCTCTCCGAATGAAAATTCGACACGGGCGTAGCAAATGGATTTTGCGGCAGCTGTTGTATCGCCACATCCCCGCTGCACTCTTCGAGCGACCGAAGCAGGGCTTTTGCGCTCCTATCGAACATTGGTTAAGAGGCCCTTTGCGCGAATGGGCTGAGAGTCTCTTATCCCCGCAGGCCCTTGCGGGGGATGGCTTGTTGGACGTGGGCGCCATTCGCGCAATTTGGGAAAAGCATCTTTCTGGAAGCAACTTTCAATATGCCCTTTGGCCGATATTAATGTTTCTAAATTGGAAAAAGGTATGGCCTGCTTAAAACAAGCCCTTTGACAGGGCTGTTTGTCGAAAAATATGTGTGAAAACAAATTGCCGTGGTGGGCTAAAATCTGCGGGAAAATATTGCTTTCCCGTCTACCGTTTCCATATCAGCGCTGGTCAGAACTAGGGCTGTTTAAACATGGCAAAATGATGGAGAAAGACTATGCCTACGGTGTTTTCCAAAATCATGTGGCTTGGGCTGGCTTGTCGGATTCCCTTGATGGCAAAATCATTCTTGAACTAGGACCTGGAGACTCGGTGATAACTGCTTTTTTCGCTTATGAAACAGGTGCGAAAGCTATTTTAGTGGATAGTGGAGATTATGCAGAGACTAAACCCGAGGCTTACTTGAAAATCACAAAGAAGGCTTTTAGTCAAAAAACAAAAAATCCTTTAATTTTCCAAACTCGTGATGAGTTTTTGAAGCTTTGCGGGGGACAGTATTTCACTAAGGGTCTGTGGTCTTTAAAAGAAATTCAAACAAATTCTATAGACTTAGTATTTTCACAGGCAGTGCTAGAACATGTAAAAAAAAAGGAATTTGAGGCACTAATCAATGAAACCTTCCGTGTCTTGAAGCCTGGAGGAAAAGCGAGTCACGTTATCGACTTGAAGGATCATTTAGGAGGCTCTTTAAATAATCTACGTTTTTCAGAGAAGCTATGGGAATCTGAATTCTTCTCAAGATCGGGCTTTTATACAAACCGACTCCGCCTTCCGGAAATAAAAACAATTATTGAAAAGACAGGTTTTGTCATCTCCCAGCTTGACTTAAAAAACTATGAATACTTGCCACTTCCGAAGAAAAAAATGGCGCCTAATTTTCAAAAGTTTTCTGAATCTGACTTAAAAGTAAACGGCTGTCGCATTCTACTAGTTAAACAGGCTCCCCAGAAAGTTTAATGGCCAAAATATTATATTTAGTATCCGAAGATTGGTACTTTGTTTCCCATCGACTTCCTCTCGGTGTCGCCGCAAAAGATGCCGGTTACGATGTTGGCGTTATCACCCGTCTTCATAACCATACGCAGACAATATGTGAAGCAGGCTTAAAACTCATTTCTTTGCAGCGGATGCGTCGCTCGGGATTGCATCCTTTGCGAGAGCTGGCTTTTTTGTGGGAACTTTGGAAAATCTATCATCGCGAAAAACCTGATCTGGTTCATCACGTTGGTCTAAAGCCTGTCATATATGGCAGTCTGGTCGCGCGCCTTGTCGGCGTATCCGGGGTGGTTAATGCCCTAAGCGGGCTTGGTTTTGTTTTTTCATCAAAACAGGTTTTCGCTCGGGTCCTTCGTCCTGGGATCAAATTGGCTTTGTCCTTCGGGCTTAGACATAAAAATGTTCAAGTTATTGTGCAAAATCAGAGCGACTTTGAAAAGTTGACCAGATCGATCGGCATGGATTCGGATTCAGTGCGTTTGATCCGTGGCGCAGGAGTAGATCTGCGTCTCTTCGGTAAAAAACCGCCTAATTCGAAACCACCGCTGGTTGTACTTATTGCACGCATGTTGTGGGACAAAGGAGTGGGTGATTTTGTCGAAGCAGCTAGCCGTATCCGCCAAGCAGGGGTCAAGGCGCGCTTTGCCTTGGTTGGCATCCCCGATCCGGAAAATCCGACTTCGGTGCCGGACACTCAGCTCCGAGCGTGGCACGGTCGCGGCCAAATCGAATGGTGGGGGTACCGCGCTGACGTCCCCGCTGTCTTGGCAAAGGCGAGTATTGCCTGCTTACCCACCTTCTATGGCGAAGGCGTCCCCAAGGCCCTGATTGAGGCAATGGCTAGTAGACGCCCGATCGTGACTACCGACATTCCTGGTTGCCGCGAATTGGTTGACGGTGGGCGTAATGGCATTTTGGTGGCTCCGCGCGATGTGACTGCATTGACCGCGGCGTTGGAGGCTCTGATTCGCGACCCACAGCGATGTCGTCAAATGGGAAACGCCGGGCGGTTAATGGTGGAAAAGTCCCTGTCTTTGGATCACGTCGTTAAAGAGACGATTAATATCTATAAAGAATTAGTTCCGTTAAAAAAAGAAGGTTGATAAAAACTGCAGTCACTGGCTCCTGCGGTTTTATTGGGGGTCATTTGCTTGAGGTGTTAAAACCTGCCACCCCAACCGTTTGCTTGCGGGAGCCCGGGTGGACGAAAATACTCGTGAGGTATCGACCCAAAGCTGTGGTTCACTTGGCGGGTTACGCTCACGCCCGGGCTCCGGAAGAGGAGATCCAGAGGGTGAATGTAGGCGGAACCAAGAGCTTGGCTGAAGAGGCAGTTCGTTGTGGGGTGAAAAGATTTGTTTTTATAAGCTCGATCCAAGCACTGTCTGAAAAAACTGTAGAAGGTGAGTCATTAAACACCAAAACCTCGGCCGCTCCCCAAGGAGCCTACGGAAGATCCAAGTTTGAAGCCGAGCAATTTCTCCGAGGGCTTTCTATGAAAAGCCGTATGGAGGTGGTGATCATCAGACCGCCCTTGGTATATGGCCCAGGAGTCAAAGCCAATTTCCTCAACCTACTCCAGCTGGCAGATAAAGGAATTCTGCTACCTCTGGCCGCGCTTGATTCCAATCGGAGGAGTTTTGTCGGCGTCTCCAACCTGATCGACCTAATCCTGCTTTGCCTGGAGCACCCAGCGGCAGCGAATCAGACCTTTCATTTGTCTGACGATGATGACCTCTCAACCGCCGAACTCTTCCGACGGATTGGCAAGGCACTGGGTAGGCCAATTCGAAACATTCCGATACCTCAGAGTGTCCTTAAAACCGGACTACGACTGATCGGGAAAGGCGAATGGGTAGATAGGCTTTGCGGAGATTTGAGGGTGGATATTGAGGAGACGAAGCGGCTGTTAGGCTGGAAGCCGAAAGTGACGATGGAGGAGGAGTTGGAGCGAACGGCGCAGTGGTGGCGTTCGCGCCAAGGGCGCGGGTGATTCGGGATTGGTGATTGGTGATTCGTGATGGGGGGGATTCGTGAATTGTGATTGGTGATTCGTGATTGGTGATTCGGAGCCTGGTAACTACGA
>Ga0169931_10011418_pt1 | contig 12512 bp, 9 predicted proteins | sample Kivu_15m_20L_FD_129675 | JGI IMG/M metagenome (GOLD analysis project Ga0169931, IMG submission 129675) | Freshwater microbial communities from Lake Kivu, Western Province, Rwanda to study Microbial Dark Matter (Phase II) - Kivu_15m_20L... | ecosystem: Environmental > Aquatic > Freshwater > Lake ...
AACGATTTTCTTTGCCTCGCTTACCATGTTGCGCGCCGTTTGTTCTAATTGAACATCAGTAATCTGCAAATCATATTCTTCAACACAACGCTTTTTTCCATTGATTGTAAACACAACTATCACTTTTTCAATCTTCTTTTCAATATTGGCTATTTGTGGCCATGATTGATTAAAAATCGAACCTGTTGATTGTTCACGCTCATCAATTTGAACATTAATTTGTGCATATAAATATTCACAAGTATGAGGAGCAAATGGAGCCAAAACAATTAATAGTTTTTTATATAATACAACTGGTAGTTTCTTGTGTTCGTTAGTAAAAATAATGATTGCAGCAATGGCTGTATTAAAACGCAAATCCTGACAATCTGATTGGACTTTTTTTAACATCTGGTTGAAATCATATTCTGCTTTTTGATATGCTGCAGGATCATATTCAAGAGCGTCTATTTCAATGCTGCAAATCTTTTCTAAAAAGCGAGTCATGCCTCTGATGGCCGTATAATCCCATGGCTTGCTTTGTTCCAACGGACCAAGATACATCATATATAAACGCAATGCATCAATGCTATATTCATTCGTCACCTCTTCCGGCGGCACTCCATTTTTATACCGCTTGCCAATCTTTCCAACATTGTGACTTACATACCTATTCGTATTTTTTATATACCAATCTTCGCCCCGTTTTTCGATATCTTTTGGCGCATAATATCTTCCATCCGCATCACTATACGCTGCGCCTAAAATCATGCCCTGATTAAACAAGCGATTGAATGGCTCACGATTAATTACATGCCCCAAATCATACAACACCATATGCCAAAAACGAGCATATAACAAATGTAATACCGCATGCTCTGCGCCACCTAAATATAGATCTAAACATCCTAATTTATCACTACTTCCTGACCAATATTTTTGCGCTTCCATGCTAGCAAATTCTTTATCATTTTTAGAATCCATATATCGCAAATAATACCAACATGAACCGGCCCAGTTAGGCATTGTGTTTGTCTCACGCTTACCTGATTCAACAATATAATCTTTGCCATCAATCGAAACCGTTGAGCCTACTGGCTGATTAACAATTCTTGCTGTGTGAACATCTAATTTCACAAAATTGATATCACGCCATTTTGGAAGCTTATCAAGCGGTTTTGTAACCTCATCATTTTCACTATCGTTCTTAAAATCTTGCAATTGAGGCAGCACAACAGGTAACTGAATTTCTTCAATTCCATAGGCATTTCCAGCTGCATCAAGCACAATTGGAAACGGTTCGCCCCAATAACGCTGACGAGAAAATATCCAATCACGAAGACGCATATTTACCTTGCGTTTTACCCAATCGTGCTTTTCTAATTGAGCAATTTCTTGCGCAACCGTACGACCATTATATAACAAAAAATTATCTGCTTTTTCTAAAAATGGAGCGTATTTTTCTGGACTTTTTGCATACTCTTCTTTTGTAATGCTATGTTCATTTAAAAAATTTTCATCAGGCACGATAACAGGAATGATTTCTAATCCACGCTCAATTGCCAATTTATAATCACGCGCATCATCCGATGGCACAGCCATCACCGCACGCGTTCCATAATCAACAACATAATCTGCAATGTAAACTGGCATCTTGCGATCATTGATTGGGTTATACATATACGTGCCAGTAAACACTGAACCTGCATACTCTTCCTTATGAGAATTCTCTTTTAAAAACGCACGCGCTTCATGAGATTTGCAAAATTTTTCAACATCAGGGTGATGAATGCTAATTGCACAAAACGTAGCGCCAGAGGTTGTATCAACACGAGTTGTGAACACTTTCAAACTTAACAATTCTTTTGAGGCTGTTTGCTGGAATGAAGTGGTTGAATAATCAGCAATATCTGCAACCAACAATGTTTCAACTTCTATGCGAGTTTTGTTATCAACATGCTCATAAAATGTCAGTTCATGACCGGTGGAAACGCCTATCCAATTCTTCTGCATTTCCTTAACGCTTTCAGGCCAATCAAGGCTATCAAGGTGTTCCAACAAACGCTGTGCATACGCTGTAATTCTCAATACCCACTGACGCAATTTTTTCTTGAACACCGGGTGATTTCCACGCTCGCTAAGCCCATTAATCACCTCTTCTGCAGACAACACAGTGCCTAATTTAGGACACCAGTTAACTTCCACATCGTCTAAATAAGCAAGCCTTTTTTTAGCCAATGCATCATACAATTCGTTTCCGCTCAAGCCGTCTGCGCGCAACTTTTTTTCAAGCTCACTAATTGGCTTTGCTTTGTTCTCAGATTCATCAAAATAACTATTGTATAAGTGCAAAAAAATCCACTGCGTCCATTTATAATACTCTGTATCTGTTGTGCTAAAAACTCGCGTGTTATCGTGCATCAAGCCAAGAATATTCAACTGCTTTTGCATGTTAGCAATATTCTGCTTTGTTGTAATTTCAGGGTGCACGCCAGTTTCAATAGCAAATTGCTCAGCAGGCAAACCAAATGAATCAAAACCCATAGAAAACAAAACGTTTTTACCAGAAAGACGCTTAAATCGAGCATAAACATCTGTGGCAATATAACCAAGCGTATGGCCAATATGCAGCCCCACGCCGCTTGGATAAGGAAAAAAATCAAGAACAATTTCTGCATCACGTGTAGAATCAATGCTAACTTCGTTTGTATGGTCTTTTAGCCAAAATTCCTTGGCATATTGTTCGATTTCTTTATATTTTTCAATGTATTTTTTATCACAAGACATAGTGCTAAAGATTATACCCAAATACGCAGAAAAAATATATAATATATAGCGTGCATGGCATTTTAAAAGATATTTCAAGAATTTTAGCCTCCTTGCCTGGTTTAGGGCCACGTAGCGCGCGCAGAATCGCAATTACACTAGCCCAGCAAAAAGAGGATACAACGCAAGTTTTAATAGAACTGCTGAGCCAAATGAAAAACTCGATTAGAAAATGCAAAATTTGTAACAATTTATGCCAAGATAACACTTGCCATATTTGTAGCAATCATTCGAGAGATTCCAATCAAATTTGTATCGTTTCTGATATCAGCGATCTTTGGGCAATTGAAAATATGGGTCAATACGACGGAGTTTATCATGTCCTTGGCGGCACGCTTTCAATTGCAAACTCAATCGGGCCTGATGCGCTTGATTTTATGACACTCGAACAAAGACTTTCAGATGATACTGAGCCAAAAGAATGCATTATTGCAATGAACCCGACAATTCAAGGACAAGCGACAGTGCATTACATTCACGAAATACTTAAAAAATATGATCATGTAACAATTTCAACCCTAGCCCTTGGTTTGCCAATGGGCGCGCAACTTGATTATCTTGATAACGGCACCCTAGCAATGGCGATGGCCTCAAGAAAAGAAATGTAGGCATACATTATGCGTTGTGGAAATTTTAGCCCATTAGCATTGCGCAAAGAATTGCTTGATGTTCACAAAAATGGGGCGATTATCTATAGCGTAGCCTTTAGCATAAAATTTAAAATTGGAAAACAAAGCAAAATGGCGTTTGTCGTGCGTAAAAAACTAGGCAAGGCACATGAGCGGAATTTGGTCAAACGTAGATTTAGAGAAATTATTAAATTGATTGATACGCGTATCACACCGCGAGATGAAAACAATGGAGTGAATAATGGAGTATACTGCATTATCATTGCTAAACAGGAAGCTTTTGGATATCCTTTTACTAAATTAGATCATGAAACCAACAAAGTTTTTACAAAGATTTTTAACCAACTTAATGCTAAAGCTAATCAAAGCTTACAAAGCAATTCCGTTAGCTCCTCGTTGCCGATTTCATCCAAGTTGTAGCGAATATGCGCAGCTGAAACTTCAGCAAGACGGAGCGAGTTTAAAAACATTTGCAAAAATTATTAAACGAATCTTGAAATGTAATCCATTTTCTAAAAGAAGAGTTTATCTTGAATAATGATTGAAAAATTGAATGTAACTGGAGTTAAAAAAAATGAAATCAATGATTAGAAAAATTTTCTGGGGATTTTTTATAGCATGGAACATATTCGTGTTATACGTAATTTCTGGAAAACAAGAGGCGAAAAAGGAAAGCTCGCAAACTGAAACAACCAAACAGATCGCGCCGAAAATTGAGCCTGTTACCGCACATGCAAAACCAATTGCAAAAAAAGAAATCATTACGCGATTTGAAACGCAAAATGCAATTTTTGATTTTGCAAATGATGTATTGCGCAATGTAGAGCTGAAAAAATATAAAGAATATAATGGCAGCGATAATAAGAAAATTGTAAACAATGAAGCGATTGCAATCGTTTGGTCTGGCACTACTAAACCAGACGAAAACGCTGTGTGGTCAATTAAAAAACAAAACGATGCGCTAATAATGCAACATACCAACAAACATGGAGTGACATTTATCCAGCGCTGGAAATATGATAATGAGCATGGCATTGAGATTGAAACTCAAGTAATCAATAACAGCAATCATACAATCACGACACAAGCAACTTTATGCGCTGAAAAAAATCAATTTGAACAACATCAATCATTTATATTCTCTGGTATTAGCCTATGCGCTGATAAAAAGATTCAAAATATTGCGCCGCATAAAATTGAAGCACAAGGTAAAAATGCAAATTCAGGATGGGCTGCCTTTAATGAAAAATATTGGTTAGTGGCAATAATTAGCAATGATGCAACTCAATTTAGCGCTCAAAAAATTATCAACAAATCAGTTGATAACAACGCGCTGAATACTGATAACAAGACTGAAAAATATGAAATACGCGCAACAAACAATCAACAGCAAATTGAAGCACATGCTCGTGCTACTACACAATTCAATCTGTTTATCGGACCAAAAGATTTGAACGTTCTAAAACAATATAGCCAAAAAATTAATAAAGATGGAAAAACCATTGGCATTGAAAATACAATCGATTATGGCTGGCTTTTCTTCTTAACAAAGCCTGTAAACTATATCCTTGATTGGCTTATCAAACATCTTGGCGTAATCTTTGCTCTTGTTTTGTTTTCAATCATTTTAAAAGCAATCACTTGGCCAATGACAACAAGTAGCCATGTATCAGCTAGACGTCTACGCGATATCAACCCACAATTACAAGAAATTCGAACGCGCTTAAAGGGCTCTCCACAAATTATGCATGCAGAAACTTCAAGGCTATACAAACAGCATGGAATCAATCCAATTTCCGGCTGTCTACCAAGCATATTACAACTTTTGCTACTGTTCCCGCTATATAAAGTGCTAAGCTTCAGCATAACTTTATATGGCGCATCATTCCCATTTTGGATAAAAGATTTATCATTGCCAGATCCAACATCGTTTGCTAACTTGTTTGGTCTGTTACCATTCACGCCGCCAGCATTTTTACACGTAGGCGCATGGCCAATCATTATGGGCATAACAATGATCGTGCAGCAAAAACTTTCATCAACACCTGTGCCAGATGAACAGAAACTTCTGTTCACATTAATGCCGATTTTCTTCACATGGCTGATGTCATCATTCCCTGCTGGAGTGTTGATTTATTGGACACTCATGAACATGCTAACAATCTTGCAAATCATATTTATTGATTATCGTGAAAAACGTCGCGCTAGATAACGCCAGAAACTAGAAGCGGCTTGCACAAATCATGTCATTATCGTTTAAAGAACTTGGTGAATTCAGCAAAATTTTGCAATTAGAAAAATATATGCGCGTTTACTCAACAAAAGATTTACCAAAAAAAACACAACCAGAAATTGTTATTATCGGAAAATCAAATGTTGGAAAATCTACACTAATCAACACCTTGATAAATCATGCAATTACCAAAACATCAAGAAATCCTGGTTGCACGCGCTGGCTTGGATATTTACAACTACGTGGCATCAATATCATTGATGTGCCTGGTTACGGCTTTGCATCAGTTGCTAAAGGCAGAAAAGAATTTTGGGGGCAAATGATGGAAGAATACATTCAAAGCAAGCGCTGTGACCTTGCGCTTATACTTGTTGATTCTCGTCGTGGTATTCAAGCAATCGATACGCAAATTGCTGAACACATGAATTGCCCGCACATTTATTTGTATACAAAATACGACCAATATGGCCAAAAAACTGATCAACTGCCTGATAACACAATGGCAATCAGTTCAAAAAACGGAACCGGCATTTTTGAGCTTAGAAAAACATTATCTCAACTTATTTCATAAGTATATTTTTACCTTTGACACTTCATATCTAGCATGTTAGTATTTTCTCAATGATATCTTTGAAAAATGCAATAAAAATTTATGCTAACAATCACAAAGCATTAAACAATATTTCCTTCACTTTGCAACAAGGTGAAATCATAGGCCTGTTGGGTGTGAACGGATCTGGCAAAACAACATGTTCTGGAATTTTGGCAGGATTACATTGCATAACTTCTGGCGAAGTATTGTATCAAGGCAATAACATAAAAAAGCATGTTGCAGAATATAGAAAAAACGTTGGCTACTGCCCTCAACACTCCACGCTAAATGATAACATTACTGTATACGATAACTTATTACAAAACGGTCTGTTCCATGGCATGAACATTTTGGAAGCGAAAAAAGCAACAAAGAAAATTATTGCATTATTGAACATGCAAGAATACGCAGATAAATTACCATCAACACTTTCAGGCGGATGGATACAACGTGTAATGATTGCACGCGCTTTGGTTCCTGATCCAAAATTTATCATCCTCGACGAACCAACTGTTGGGCTAGATCCTCATATTCGCCACACAATTTGGGAAGTGATAAAAATGTTGAAGCAACAAAAGAAAACTATCTTGCTCACGACGCATTATCTTGACGAAGCAGATTTGCTGTGCGACCAAATTATTATTATCGATCATGGAAAAGTCGTTAGCAATACAACTAAAGATGCGCTTAAAAAAGCACATAAAAACAAGACTTTAGAAGAGATATTTATCAAGCTTATTGGCCAAGATAAGAAAAACGGAGAAAAACTATGAATTACATAAAAATTATATCTCATATGATGCGTATAGATCTTCTAAACATAAAATCGTCGATAAAAGACAAGCTAATAGACGCTTTAATCTGGGGCTCATGCACGCTTATTATTACTGCATACGTTTTACCATCATTTGGCCTTGTAAATTTTGGAGCATTTCAAGCTGCAAGCGTTCTAATTAGCGTAATTGGATTCGAAACATATAATCAATTGTTTATGCTAGTAATGAATATCGAACAAAAGAAATATCTGTTTTATCTATTCACGCTGCCAATTCCTGTTGCATTAATTTGGCTGCAGAAAATTATATCGTATACAATTAACGCATTGATACTCAGCTCATTCATGATTCTAGTAAGCAAACTAGTTTTGCAAGATCAGATGCCGCTAACACAAATCAACTGGCCGTTATTATTTTTAGCGCTACTTGTTAGCTGCTTTTTCTTTGCATGCTTTTTGCTTTTAATGGTTAGCTTTGTGAAAAAAACTTCGCAAGTTGAGCATATGTTCATGAGAGTTGTGTTTCCGCTATGGTTTTTTGGAGGATTTCAATTTAGCTGGAATACTTTATTCTCAATTAATAAATACGCTGCATATGGCGCATTAATTAGCCCTTACACATATGCAACTGAAGCGGTACGTGTTTCATTCTTTGGGCAAAAAGGATTCTTACCTTATTGGACATGTATCTCTTTCATGTTGATAGCAGGATGCTTATTAGCAACAATTGGGCATGTTAAATTGAAGAAAAGATTAGCGCTAACATAAAGCCAATATCACTATTTTCACGCGATTTTAACTTAACAAAATTTGTATAATTTTTTTTGATTTCCGTAATTTCGCGCGTTCTTCAATAACGCATAATTCACCTTTTTTTGAAGCATCAACTTTGCGCCAATACTCTTGATTGAGTGGACCGACTAATTCATAATCCATACCTGACCAACCATCTTGTCTGAATGCAAAAAATGCACGATGCCAATTTGCTTCGTTAAAAATACTTACCAAATCTTTTAAATATATCTCCACTTGCAAAGATAATCGATTCGCACCAAACTCGCCGACAAAAATCTTATCACTTGGAATATTGTGCTTTTTTTGAAATGCCAAAACAGGATGCAAAATCTCTTGCAATGTGGACTTATTCAACAAATTGTTAGGATATTTCACTTTCCCATTATTTCGCAATCGATTCGTATAATCTTGCGGTTCATACATATGAAAAGAATACACAACATTATCATCATTTATAGGATAAAAATATTCAAATGCTTCAGGACTTGCATAATCACTAGAATCTAAAACAATCGTGATATTATCATCAATTAAACGAATTGCTTGCACCACTTGTGTGTAAAAATCATGCAACATCAAAGCAATTTCGGTTTTATCTTTATCGCACAAGGCATTTTTATAAAGCTTTTGAGGATGCGGCTCATTCAAAATGTTATAACCAACAATTGCAGGATGCCCTTGTAATGCGCGTGCTAAATCTTTCCAAAACGCAACTGCTTGTTTTCTAAATTTTTCCTCTTTCCAAATGCGCAGATCATCATTGCCATAATTGTTCTGACGCCAACGAGAACCTGGCAAGCTAAGAAATGTAACTATCACCTTAATTTCATATTTTGCAAATATATCCAATGTCGCTTTAAGGCGGACCAAGTCCTCATCAACAAGAGCAATATAATTATCACAATTGCCAAACAAAAAATCGCGATGCTGTGTTGCAAATTTATCAAATGCAATTCTAACAAAATTTATACCAAATTCTCTTAAGGCTTTAACATATGCTTCATTAATATCATGGTTAAAAACATTAGCTCCAACTTGCTTGCGTTTCCATACATTTTTGCATGCAGGAGATGAAGCTGAAATTTTATAATTTGTAACTTGTTTTGCTTCAATATTCAATGCAAGCGCACTCAATAGACAAAATACATATGTAATGAGCGGATATCTAATCAGCGTATACATCTGTATATAATTCGCTAGCATCGGGTTGGGAAGATGTGAGAGCAAATTCTTCTGCCTCATCAACCACCTGCTTTACGGCCTCTTCAAACGAAGCAATTTCACGCTCGGACAAATTGATTTTCTCTTGCAACAATTTCAAGCAATCGCGATTTTGCTGCATATGTTCCTCTTCCTCTTTTGTGCGATATAATTTTGTAGCATCAGACATGCTATGCCCTCTAAAACGATAAGTGCTTAACTGAATAACTGCTGGCTTGCTATTTTTACGCACGTAATCAAGACCCCATTGGGCAACCTCTAAAACAGCATCAAGATCCATACCATCAGCAATACGACCTGGAATTCCAAACGGTTCAGCTCTTTTATATAACTCACCGCCAGCACAACAGCGCCCTTTTGAAGTTCCGATTGCATAACCATTATCTTCAATCACATATAACACAGGCAGTTCCCATAAAGATGCAAGATTAAACGCTTCGTAAACCTGACCCTGGTTAGTAGCTCCATCACCCATAAACGTGATTGATAAACCCCCAGTTTCTTGATATTTCTGCGCAAAAGCAATGCCGGCTCCAAGTGGAGCAGTAGCTCCAACAATACCATGCCCTCCCATGAATCCTTTTTCTTTAGAAAACATGTGCATTGAGCCGCCTTTACCTTTTGAAAAACCAGAGCCACGACCTGTTAATTCAGCCATCACACCCTTAGGATCCATATCTAAAGCTAGCATGTGTCCATGATCGCGATAAGTAGTAACCATAATATCTTTTTTGTGGTCCATCAATGCGCGAACACCACAAACAATCGCTTCCTGGCCAATATATAAATGGCAAAAACCTGCAATCTCGTTCATCTTATATAACTTGCCTGCGCGCTCTTCAAATCGGCGAAGCAGTAGCATTTGCTTATAGATATCTTTATAGTTGATATTCTTAACGCTCATAGTTATATGGTAATATTAATTGTTAAAAAAGACAATCTAAGAAGCCAATTGGCGCACAGATGGCAGAAAATGCTCAGGTGAATGTATATGGATCAACCTCAAATTCTACTAAAATCTGCTTCATATGCGGCAACTGCACAATGATTTTTTGCATTAATAAATCAATGCGCTTGCTTCTATCAATCTTTATCAAAAATCGCCATTCATGAGTATAATTTTGCTTGCCCATATAAAGAGGTCCATAGAATTCCATGGAACCATCGGCATCATTTTTTGCCCGTAGCTTTTCAAAAATTTTTGATTGAAAATATACTTGAGCTTGAGAATAATTTTTCGATTTTATAATAATAAATGCACAACGTGTAAACGGAGGCCAATTACCAGCACGTCTTTCATCTAATAGCTTCTCATTAGGATTTTCTGATTCAAACAATTTTATAAACTTACTATCTTGATTTACACCCTGCACAATCAATTTTCCAGAGCAATTATGGCGTGCACTGCGTCCTCTAATTTGCTGCCATAATTGAAACATGCGCTCGCTTGCTCTAAAATCTGGAGAATTAATTCCCATATCAGCATCAACGATAACAACTAAACTGATATTTTTAAAATCATGGCCTTGCGCAAGGACCTGGGTAGCTATCAAGCAATCGATCTTTTTGTTATTCAAATCTTCTATATGCTCATCAATTTCTTTCGTTTGTGAAGTAACAGCTTGAAACTTACGATCTGGAAACATTTCCTGAACAAATTCAAGCAATTTTTCAATGCCGATACCATGAAATTTCCATGTTGTATGCTGCTTGCATGATGGACAAATTGTAGGTAGTTTTTCAGCACTTCCGCATTTATGACAAACCAAAGCATGGTTAGAATAAAACACTTTTGGCACATCGCATCCAGCACACTTCAATAAATTGTTGCAATTATTACAAATGCAATAAGGCGCATAACCTTTTCGATTCAAAAACAACAAAACTTGGTTGCCGTTATCGAATGCATGGTTCATCTGCTCAATAATCGTGTGCGCTAAAATCTGCCCAGATTCTTGTTTCACAAATTGAAATTCTGCGTGTCCATGCTCTGGCGTGCGCGATAATTGCGTAAACTGATATTTCTTCAATTGAACATTATATTGCGTTTCCAAACTTGGCGTCGCGCTGAGCAAAACACATGGAATCTTTTCGTAAATTGCTCTTAAAATTGCCATATCGCGAGCATGATAACGTGGATAACGCTCTTGCTTTAGCGATTGGGAATGTTCTTCATCAATGATAATCATCTTCAAGTTTTTATAAGGAAGAAACAGCGCAGAGCGAGCTCCTATAATAAAGCCAGACTCGGTGCTATTAGCCCATGCAAACACACTGCTTTTATACAAATTAGAAACTTGATAATGGTAAAAACATGCATAATGATTAAAGTGCATTTGAATAATATTGCCCCAATTCTTTCCAAGCGAAACTTCAGGCGTGATAATCAAAATCTTTCCATCTAGCAAAGATGCATTTTCACCATGATTCAAATCATGCTGTTGATCTAAACTTGAGCCTAAAACATTTTCATATGCGCCTTTAAGGGCAACGAGAGTTTTTCCTGAGCCTGTCGCACCTTGAAGCAAGCAAACTTGCCCTGCACTCAAGCGCTTAATATCATCAATGCTTTTTTCCTGATCATGCGAAATTTGCATATTACATGCTTCAAATTTGCTAATATAATTTTCTGCCAATGCAAGCTTTTCAATACCAGGTCTACGCATTCCATTTTTCATTAATTGCAACAAACTAATATTTTCACCATCTTTTTTATAAACCATTTGTAATTTAGGAAATTGAAACGCACATGTTGGCAGCATCATTTCAATAATAGAGCCAACTGAAACCAAGTTATACTGAGCGCACATTTTTATATATTCAAGCAAATATGCTGGCATAACATATTCAAAAACTTGCAGAATATTTTTGATCACAATGCGCTTTTTAGAAGAGTTTTCTATAGTTTCAAGAGCCTCAACGCATACACCATAAACGCGCTGTTTGCCATATTCAACTTCTACAACACAACCAATTTGTATCGCATGATCATGCGCATATAAATAAGCATCTTTAGCATATTTATTACCGACCAAAATTTTATAATAATAGCGCTGATGCATGATATGAATGCTATAATTTTAGCACAACTAAAATAGTTTATAAACAACAGTTGTTAAATAATAAGAATAAATAATCTAAAAACATAAATGAGCCCCTCCATGCGTAGTCTGTTCATGTATAATCAATCTCTGGTTCTTTATATTGTTAAGTGTAGAACAGGAAAAACCACTTTCAATATACCTTTCTAAATTCAATGCAAAATCTGGTATTTTTTCTATGTTAATGACCAATTAGATATAGTAGAGTCTGAACGCTCGACATACATTTTAACTTCTCCGTCATATGCAGCATATGCAGCATCCATCAATTTTTTTAATTCTGATTCATCATCCCCAGGAACATAGGATAGATCAGCGCGCACTGTTTTGTATGTTGCGTCTGTTGCCTCTGCCTCGTCTT
>Ga0169931_10011419_pt1 | contig 12512 bp, 3 predicted proteins | sample Kivu_15m_20L_FD_129675 | JGI IMG/M metagenome (GOLD analysis project Ga0169931, IMG submission 129675) | Freshwater microbial communities from Lake Kivu, Western Province, Rwanda to study Microbial Dark Matter (Phase II) - Kivu_15m_20L... | ecosystem: Environmental > Aquatic > Freshwater > Lake ...
ATGGGGGATGAAACCCTGGGGTCTCGCGAGGTGGCCTCTATGGCCCGGATGCGGAAGGCTGACCCAGAGCTGCTGCGGGTGACGTTTCGCCGCTGTCACAATTTCATTCACGGCAATGAGGGGATGTCGAAGGATGTGGCCTTTCGGCAGTTTCTCTATCTGATTTTTGCCAAGATGCACGATGAGCGGAACCGCAACGGCCAAGAGCCCAGGTTTTGGGCGGGGGCGACGGAGCAGTTTGAGGATGAGGGCCGGGTTGCCATTCGGAAGCGGATTGAGCCGCTGTTTGACGAGGTGAAGGTGCAGTACGCGAGCATCTTCCAGGGGAATGAGCAGATTGAGCTATCGGATCGCGCCCTGGCGTTTATGGTGTCGGAACTGGCGAAGTACGACTTTAACCGCACGGATATTGATGCCAAGGGGGCGGCCTACCAAGAAATTGTGGGGGATAACCTGCGGGGAGACCGGGGCCAGTACTTTACCCCCAGGGGCGCGATTAAGCTGCTGGTGGATATGCTTGACCCGCAGCCCCATGAACGGGTGCTAGACCCAGCCTGCGGCACGGGGGGCTTTTTGATTAGCACGGTAAACCATTTGCTGAAGCAGCGCCAGAAGGAACTGGGCATTGACCCCGCCGATGAGTCTACAGCGGAGTTTTTGAGCCTGAAGCAGGAAATAAAGGAATACGTTGAGACGAACCTGTTTGGGGCGGACTTTGACCCGGCGCTGGTGAAGACCTCGAAGATGAATCTGATGATGTCTGCTAATGCGGAGGGGGATGTTTACCACATGGATTCGTTGGCGTTCCCTAAGAGTCATCTGGAGGGGAATGACCTGGCGAAGGACAAGATTCCGCTGGGGACAATTGATGTGCTGATGACGAACCCGCCCTTTGGGTCGGATATTCCGATTAGCGATCCGATGGTGCTGAACAATTTTGACCTGGCGGCGAAGTGGGGCAAGCGGCAGGAGGATGGCTCGTTTATTCGCGGCGACGGCTACCAGACGGCGGTAGCGCCGGAGATTTTGTTTATTGAGCGCTGTGTGAACTGGCTGAGGCCGGGGGGGCGCATGGGGATTGTGTTGCCCGATGGCATTTTGGGCAATCCGGGGGATGAGTATATTCGCCGCTGGATTTTGAAGCACTGCTGGGTGTTGGCGAGTGTGGATCTGCCGGTGGAGGTGTTTATCGTTGAGGCGAATGTAAACATCCTGACCAGTCTGCTGTTTTTGAAGAAGAAGACGGATCAGGAGATGAAGGCCGAAGCCCTGGGGCAGCTGACCAACTACCCAATGTTTATGGCGGTGGCTGAAAAGGTTGGTTTTGACCGACGAGGAAATACGCTGTATAAGCGCAGCCCAGATGGTGAAGACCTGGTGGAAACGGTAATTGAAACAGAGATGATTCGCTTTAGCGGTGAAAAGGTGAAACGCACCCTCCGCCGCAAACAGAAAATTGTTAATGATGATCTACCCAGAATCGCCGATGCCTACCGCGAATTTCGTTCCCAAAACCCTGAGCCGGGTTTGCCTAGAAGAAAATCAGCGGTCTAATTAAGGTTATGAAGACTAAAAGCATTGCAAGCAAATGGCTCTATAGAGAAGGTTTAAGGCTTGATAGCAAGCCTTATATGTCTGGAGCCATAGAAGCACAAGATATTCTCGAATCTCTAGATAACGTTAAACCCCTCAAAGAGCTTACAAGAGGGCATAAAGGTGGCATTTATAATGGCCCTAAATTTTCTCGGATATGGGTCAAAAGTCCGGAGCATGGTGTTCCTTTTCTAGGTAGCAGCACTATGCTCATGGCTGATTTGTCAGATCTACCGCTCTTGAGGAAGAAAGATGCGCTGTCTACAAAGCTTTCATATCTCTGCCTAAAGGAAGGCACAACCCTAATTTCCTGCTCTGGAACTATTGGCCGAACGGTTTACGCGAGGAAGGACATGGAAAACATGTGGACTTCTCAGCACATAATAAAGGTTGTTCCAGACGAGAAAAAGATAAAATCGGGATATCTTTATGCTTATTTGAGCAGCAAATTTGGCGTTCCACTAATAGTTTCAGGAACCTATGGAGCGATTATCCAGCACATTGAACCTCGTCATATAGAAGATTTACTTGTTCCTTGCTTTGATAGTGAATTTGAGAGTAAAGTTGACTTATTAGTTGTTCAAGCATCTGAACTTCGCATATCAGCAAACATAAAGCTGAAGGAAGCCATTCAGACAACATTGGAATCTTGGCATGTTGACCTAGATTCTCGTCAGTCAATATCTAATCATTTTCATCCCGACATTCAGGTTTTAGATAGTAGTGAAATTGGTCATGACTTAAGATTCGATGCTTTCTTTTACGGGAGCTCTGCCAAAAAATCAGATGCTTTACTGAAATCCATTGGCAAACATACATCCGTTTTGACTGTTGGTGATGTAGCTAGAGATGTCTTTGAGACACCACGCTTTGGCCGCGTATCTGTCGAAGACCCAGATCATGGTGTTCCCTTCTTTTCTATCTCTGATTTAGTTCGATTTGATCCTAGAACGGAGGCATTAATTAGTCGAAAACAAGCTCAAAGTATGAATGCTTATGTTTCTTCTGGTTGGTTGATCCTTCCTCGCGTTGGGCAAATAAATGGGGTGTTTGGAACTGTTTGCTTCGTTCCAAAACACTTGGATGGGGTGGCTGTTAGCGACAATAATATTCGTATAGCGATAGATGATCCGGAAGACGGCGCATATTTATGGGCTGCTCTTTCAACAGATATTTGTTATCAACAAATTATTCGCCGAGCTTGTGGCACTTCTATTCCATATCTAGACGCTGGCAGAGTTTCATCAATCCCTGTCCCGTGGCCGTCTCAAGAGAGTAGGGGCCGAATCGCAAAGCTAGTGAATGATGCTATGGAATTTCGCTCAAAGGCTTGTTTGCTTGAACAACAAGCTACTGACCTAATTGATTGGAAGATTAAGGAGACGGCCTGATGGCCAAGGTGATTGCGATTGGCCAACCCATCAACGATGCCGAACGCCTCGTCATCGCCCACCTGCGCGATCGCCTCCCCGACACCTACACCCTCATCCACAACTTCGAGATCACCCGCCACGGCCAAGACTTTGAAGTCGATATCGCCCTCCTCGCCCCCCACGCTGTCTACCTCATCGACGTCAAAGGCACCACCAGACCCATCAGCGTCTACGGCTCCAAATGGTACCCCGAAGGAAAACAACCCTTCACCTCCCCCCTGCTCAAACTCAAAGGCCACGCCCGCGCCCTCAAAGGGCTAATCACCGACATTAACCCCGCCCGCCCCGAGCTCGACCAACTCTACGTCGATGCCGTCGTCGTGCTCCCCGCCCCCAACGCCAGCCTCAGCGACCCCAGCGGCAAAGACGCCAAAGCTACCACCACCCTTGCCCGCGCCGAGCGCTTCTTCAAAGACAGCACCCGTCTGCCCAACTGGGCCAACCGCGACATTCGCGGCAGCCACCGCCTGGTGCTCAACGCCCTACAAGCCAACAGTCGCCCCATCAACGGCCCCAAACAATTCGGCGACTGGACCGTGCTCGAAGACCTGGGCGGCAGCGAAGACACCTACACCGACTACCGCGTCTACAACACCGCCGCAGGCCCCAAATCGGGCACCGCCCTGCTGCGCGCCTATCGCGCCGACCCCTACCTCACCGACCCCGAGGAAATCGCCCAACAGCAGGCCCGCATCCAAAACGCCTACGTTGCCCTCAACCGTATGTCCCCCCACCTCAACATCCTGGGGGTGCGCACCTTTTTTGCCAGCGAAATGCAGGATGTCTTTTACCTGGTCACCGACGACATTCCCGGCAACGTACTCAAGCTCTACTTCAACAAGCCCGACCTGGCCCTCACCTACGACCAAAAACTGAAAATTGCCCAAGACCTGCTCTCCGCATTGCACCACGCCCACCGCCGCGATATTACCCACCGCCATCTCAACCCCAGCGCCATCCTGGTCGGCACCAACGGCCAAACCTACCTGATCGACTTCGACTACGCCCGCAGCGGCACCCAGCGCAGCCGCACCATCGCCGCCGACATTACCGATCTACTCGACAAAGACTATCTCGCCCCCGAATGCCAGGGCGGTAACACTGGAGCTGCCAGCCCCGCCGCCGATGTTTTTGCCACTGGGCTGCTGCTCTACGAACTGTTCACCGGCCAAAAACCCTTCGCCGACCCGAGTGACCTGCACCGCCGCCAGGCCATCTTCCCCGTTGCTCCCTCCCAGCAGACCCCCAACCTGCCCCCCGGCTTCGACGACTGGCTCCAGCGCCTCTGCACCTTTGCCATTTCAGACCGCCCCACCGCCAAACAGGCCTGGACTGACCTCAAGGGCCTGATTCGCACCGCCAAGGCCCAGCCCGCGGCCCCACCGCCGCCACCGCCACCACCTGAGCCTGAACTCGCCCTCGACTATCGCCACCTGGCCCCCGACACCCAACTGGGCCGCAAATACCGCGTCCAGGCCAAACTGGGAGAGGGCAGCTTCGGCGTTGTCTACAAGGTGATCGATACCCTGGCAGATCGCACCATCGCCATGAAGATCATCCTGCGCGATCGCTACTCCGTGATTGAGCGGCTAAAGAAAGAATTCCGTGCCCTCAGCAACCTGCCCGACCATCCCAACCTGGTTAAGGTCTTCTATCCCGACTATTTGCCCAATGAAGGTCCGCCCTTCATCGCCTTTGCCTATGTAGAAGGGGGCATTGACGTCAAAGATATGGTCAAAGACCGTCTCTTTTCCCCCGAAGACGGCCTGCGGCTGGCCCTGGATATTGCTACCGGACTGGCCCACCTGCACCAACACGGCGTCTACCACTGCGACATCAAACCCAGCAACCTGCTGTGGACCGACGAGGGAGCCAAAATCATCGACTTCAATGTCGCCGTCCTGGCCGACAAAATAGACTCCACGGGGGGCGGCTCCTGGCGCTATCTGCCCCCCGACCTGGATTTAGACCAGCCTCCCCAGGCTGCCGACCTGGTAGACCGCGACCTCTATGCCCTGGGCATCACCCTCTACGAAGCCATCACCGGCCACTATCCCTGGGAAACCAGCCAGCCCCCGGCGGGCCGACCCGCCAAAGACCCCCGCGACTACTCTGGTCTCACCGACCTGGCCCCAGCCCTGGCAGAGCTGATGTTAAAACTAATTGCCCCCAAACGCTGCGATCGCCTCCCCACCGCTACCGACCTGATCACCGCCCTCCAGGCCATTCCCCAGGCCCTTTATCTGCCTCCACCAGTCGAACCCGACGTCACCCTCTCCCGTCTGCGGAACGATGGCACCGGCAACCCCTTTGTCAGCCACCTGGTCACCCTCTACAGCCAGAGCCACCGCAGCAATGCCGGTACCCGGGGCCTCGATAGCTTTGGCGACCAAACCTACATCCCCACCCTGCTGGATGATGAACTGCTGCCCGCCGTGCTCCAGGGCGAATTTAACCTGGTAATCATCACCGGCAACGCCGGGGACGGCAAAACCGCCTTTCTGCAAAAGCTAGAGCTATACGCTGCCGAGCAGGGGGGCAGCCTCGACCATCGCCCGGTGAACGGTTGCTGCATGGTGTTCAATGGCCGCACCTACCTGAGCAACTACGACGGCAGCCAGGATGAGGGTGATCAGACCAACGATGCGGTGCTCGATGCCTTCTTTGCCCCCTTCCAGGGCAGTGATGCCGCCCAGTGGCACCCCGAAGAGGCGCGCCTGATCGCCATCAACGAAGGCCGCCTGATGGATTTTCTCACTAGCCGGGGCGATAGCTTTAGTCAGCTAAAAACCGTAGTCTCAGAGGGCCTTCAGACGGGGATGCCCATCGCTGGGGTGGCCCTGGTTAACCTCAACCTGCGCAGTGTGGTGGCCGATGGCCCCGGTCGACAGGGCTCCATCCTGGAACGACAGATTCGTAAGCTTACCCATCCCAAGTTTTGGGAACCCTGCAAAACCTGTGAGATTGCTGATCGCTGCTATGCCCTGCACAATGCCCAAACCTGCCAAGACCCCATCGCCGGGGAAAAGGTTATCGAGCGGCTGAAGGCCCTCTATACCCTCACCCACCTGCGCAACCGGCTGCACATCACCCTGCGTGACCTACGCTCGGCCCTGGCTTACCTGCTGGTTAGCGATCGCAGTTGCGAAGAGATTAAACAGCTCTACCACCGGTTTGACAGCAGTGCCCGGCAGGCCATTCTTGATAGCTTTTACTTTAATAGCTGGCGTGGCGGCGAAGGTCCCCAGGGCGATCGCCTGCTCACTCTACTGAAGGAGGTGGACCTCGGCCAGGGCACCGATGCCCGCCTGGATCGAGAGCTAGACTTTATGGCTCCAGTGGCCAGGGGCAAACGGTTCGCCTTTGACCTGCGCAGCACCTTTGACCAGCAGATTTTCACCGCTGTCTTTGCCGAGCTACCCAGGGATTTTTCCGTCAGCGGCGGGGGTGATCGATTTGCCGTCCACCAGCGCTACGTGGCCGCCCTGCGCCGTCGTCACTTCTTTGAGCAGCGTACCGAGGGATGGCAGCGGCTGTTGCCCTACCGCAGCGCCACCCAACTGCTGGAGTTGCTCCAGAGCCCGACCTTGCCGCCAGCAGCCTGCGATCGCATCCTGAGCGCCATCAATCGGGGCGAAGGACTGAACAACCCCGAGCGTCTGCAAGGAACGGTGGCCCTCCAGGTGCGTGACGTGGAGAACGGCACCCTCCGCAGCTACCGCCTATTTGCCAAAGACCGGTTTACCCTGGGCCGCTACGACCAGGCCGCCGCCGCCCGCTTTGTGGAACACCAGCCCAGGGGGCTGGTGCTGCGCTACCAGGGCACCCCCAATGCTGAGCTGATCATTGACCTGGACATGTTTGAAATGCTGGAACGGCTCAACCGGGGCTATTGCCCTAGCATTGAGCAAGCCCAGGGCTACTACCTTAGCCTGGTGGTGTTCAAAAATCTGCTGGCCTCCGCTCCCTACCAGGAGGTATTGCTCACCACCACCGGTCACGACTTCTACCGGGTCCGCCGGGAAGACTCAAGTCAGCTGCAGTTGGCTGCTCTGGCATCGGAGGTGACCCATGGCCCTATCTAAACGGGATAGCGAATTTCGTCTCCCCCGCATCAGCTACCTTGAATTCAAATTCACCGACATGGATCGGGTGCTGACCGCGTTCTTTGCCCGCCTCTGGCACGGGGGGCATCCCAGCCGCCTGACCCGCAACTTCACCCTAGAAATCGACACCTTTGTGGAGGAAGTTCTGGCCCACCCTGACCGTTTCCAGGGCTTTGCTGACCACCGCGACATTCTAGAGCGCTGGTTGCGCACTCACCTGATGGATATGGTAAATCGGGGCCAGGGAGACAAAGAGGCCGTGGCCGCCCCCCGTCCCCTGCATGGGTTTACCTACCGCCTGCGCAATCCCAAACATTCCAGGGACTATGGCACCTCTCAACAGCTCTATGAAATGCTGTACTACGCCAGGGGCGGTGCCGATGCCCTAGATCAGCTCAAGGCCTTTTTCTTTCCGGGTATCGACCCCGTTACCCACCAGCAAAATCAAGAGGGCGTCGATGTGGAAACCCAGGCGCTGCTGCACCTGCCCATGACCATTTCCGACGCTGCTGATACCACCCAACGGGGCCACCCCTATCCCCCTGTGTGTCTGGAGTCGGCGACGTTACTCGCCGAAGATATCAAGTCCTTGTTCTTCTACCAGAGCTTTATCCCCCGTTCCGTGATGGTGGACTACCTGAAGATTCTCTTTTCCTTTCACCTGGCCATCTATCACCTACGCCTGCTCAAACTCATTCCCGAACTGGTGAAGCGCCAGGGAGCCCCCACTGGTGGCCAGGCCCCTTACCCCATTGGCTTGCTGGTGGATGTGGCCAACCGGCCCGATACGCCCATGGCGGCCCTGGCTGAAACCAGCGCCGATGTACATTTCCGCCGTATTCCCAATTTTGTTAAAGCCCACTATGCCTTGCGCAAGCTGGATGAGTTTAGTAAACACCTGGTCAAACTAGGCAAGCTCAGTAGGCAGAGTGAAGAACAGCTCACCGTGGGCGAAGTCGCCGCCCTCCAGGGAGCGATCTACAAGGGCGATCTCGAACCATTCTTTAAGCAGCGCCTGGCTGGTCTATTGGAAGACAGTGACAGCAACAGCGAAGAACTGGATCGAGATACCCAGGCGATTGTCGGCATGGATTTACCTCCCTTTGAGACCTACATCGAAATTCTCACCGCCCTGCGGGGGCAGTACCACCGTCGTTACATCACGGAATGCCTGGATTCCCTCCTGCTCAAAAATCGTCCTGGGGCATTGCTAGCCCAGGCCAGAACCCGCAACGCCCCGCGCCGTTTTATTCTGGATAGTCGACTACTGGAGGTGCTGCTGCAAATTGCCGTACTGCGGCCAGGGGGTCACCTGGGGTTCCATAGTGCGCCCCTGCGTATCGATGAACTATTGCACTGGCTGAGAACCCGCTATGGCCTTTATATAGACCAGCTCCCAGAGGGCGATGGTTTTGGTCCCGCCGGCATCACCGACCGTCAGGCCCTGCAAGACAATCGCCGAGCCTTCACCTCCCGCCTACGCGAGGTGGGCTTTTATCGCGATTTGTCAGACGCCTATATTTCTCAAACCGTTACTCCCCGGTATGAGATTGGCCTGGATGCGAGTTCTGTAAACTAAGGTGTGGAGAAGAGACCCTTATGGCCCAAGGACTTCAGGAACTCAACGGTCACGAACTCAGCGCTGCCCTAGAGCAGGTGCTCTTGCCCTGGCTGGTTGAGGAACTGAGATCGCGGCAACCGGGCCATTGCATGCGTCTTTCAAACCTTAGCACCGACCTGATGATTCGCCTCTGCGGAGCCCTGCGGGCCGAGATCCATAGCGCCGAGGTGGTGCTGCTGTGGGACCGGCGCACCGGCTCCATTCCCCCTGAGATGATTGTCAGCGGCACCAAACTGGTGGAGCTGCGCAATCCCTTGCCCGATGGCACCCAGCGCCCGCCCCTGCTGGTGTTTATCCCCGATGACCTGCGTACCTCCGCCGAAGATTCCTTTGGCGTGGCCACCTTTGAAGACCTCCAGGTGGGGGATGTCTATGCCCAGGTGGTCGCTCACCGCCTCAACCGATTGCCCACATCCCTACAATCGCCTGTCCAAGAGATGCTCAGGCGCTTAACCGACACCGCCTGGCCCTACGCCGATGCGAAGGCCCAGGCCCGCTTCCTGCTCACCCTGGAAGCCAACGACTTTGACCCTGCCGTGGTGGGAGCCGCCCTGTTTGAACTGGGGCTGGTGCCCGACTTTGAACTGGTTAGCGACCCGACCAAGGTACTTCACCGTCTGGATCGCAACCGCCAGTGTGTCCATACCCTCACTTGGTCGCCGAAATCTGAGCGGTTGCGGGTGCTGGAGCTAGAGTTGGCCAATCGCGCTTTTCGCAACAGGTTAGCCAATACCCTGGTGGAGCTGGGTCTAGAAGACCCCCGCCAGTGGACGCGCCGGATTGTATTGGACCGCAACCTGTGGGAGTTTGCTTTTAATCGCTGGCCGTTTGATGATGACGGCGATCAGGCCGGTACCCTCACCCTGACCGTGACTGCCCTAGAGCTACCCACCGTCCCGGAGGATGAGGATGACCCACGGTTAGGGGAACTGCTGGGGCAAAAGATTCTGCCCGTGGGTAAGCGGGGACTCCGCAGTTTTTCCGTTAGTTTTGAGACCACCCCCCACCCGGCCAAGGTGCCTGGACTGGCTAAATTCTCAGCCCAAGTGATTGCCGTTGATGCTGGCCCCGTGGGTTTGGTGCGCACTAAAGCCGTTTGGAAATCGAAAAAACCCCAGGCCACTCTGTCCTTTTCTCGCTATACCAAGGTGGACTGGCAGGAGGGCTGGCATTTTATCCGCATTTTGCCCCTCACCGAGGCGGGTGACCTGCTGCCCCTAGTGGATGGCACCGGTCGTCCCCTTCCCTGGGAGGGAGAATCCGAAGGGGCCGTCGGCGTTTATCCCCACGAGAGCGACCTGTTCTACGTGTTGCCGGACGATGAGTTGGACATTGCCCCTATCCAACGGGCCATCCAGCGGGAGGTGAGCCGGGCTCACGCCCAACTGCGGCTGCAATTCATGGCCCTGCAAGATCAGCGGGATCCTGATACTATCCAGGTCACCGGGGTAGACTGGGTCCCCAAATCCACCCGCTCAACGGCAAATACCCACGGGATTGAGGTGAAGTTTGGCCGTGAAGGCAGCCTCAACATTTCGGTGGTCGATGTGCTCAAGACCCTGGAGCAGAAGATTCTGGCGGAACCCACGGGGGCAGTCAACTGGCATCTGGCCATTCGGTCTGGGGTGGTGGGCAACAGCACCCAGCAACTGACTAAGTGGCCCCAGGATGAAGCCACCCAACGGTTTCTTGCCGCCCGCACCCAGTACTTTGACGCGGTACGCCAGGGAGCTAAACACCTAATCACCCAGGCCGCCGACCTCCATCAACTCCAGGCGGCGATCGTCGCCTATGCCGCCGCCTACCAGGTCGCTCTCCAACACCAGCTACAGGAGGCCCACCAGACCCAGGGCGCAGCCCAGCAACAGGCGCTGACGGCCCTGAGAATACTGCTAGCGGTAGACACCATTGCCCTCACCCTCACCGACTATCGGGGCCGCCTGCGAGAAGCGGCCCTGGTCAGCCCCACCCATCCCCTGCGCGTCCTATGGCTGGCTACCTGGGCCCAGGTCGGCCAAAACTGGCTGCGCCAAGCAGCCCAGAGTGCCGAAGAATTTGTCGTCGCCAGTCGGGATACCCTGCTGCGATCGCTGGCTCCCGTCAGCTTTCCCCCGGTGCTGACCCTGGGCAGCAGTCAGGTGCTTACGGCAATCGACAATATCCACCCCCTCTGGACGCTCTACGCCCCAGCCCAAGACGCAGACCCTCGAGGGCTAATCAGTGATATTTGCACTGCTTTTACCCTGGAAGAACCGGGTATTGGCGGTGCTAGAATTGATGGCGCCTATCTGGCCCAGCGGGTTAAGCGTTACCTGATTCAGCATCCCTACGTTCGCACCCTGACCCTGAATGCCTTTAACCCTGGCCAGGGGGCTGTGCTGGCGGACATGCTGCTGGAGTTGCAAAAGACAACCTCCTTTGCTGACTTAACCTACGATATTTGTTTGTTTGTGCCCGACCCCGACGCGGTTGGGGTGGGCAGTGCCCTGTTTAACTTGCTTTCTCCCACTGCTTCCATCACTGCCCGTGAAGCCGATGACTTCTCTACCCCCCGGCAGAATCATCTATGCCCTAAACTCAGCCTGGCCATCCGCAGCACCCAGGAATTTCAGCGATCGCCCGATCAGCATCTGGCCCATCTCAGCGTCCTGTTCGATGTCTTCCCCGCCGAGCAGGTGTCTGCCGAGCCTGTACCTGACCGGGGGGCTACCGCCCCCATTCACGGCCTCTACCAAGCCTTCGAGGTGGATTACCTGGAAGACGACAGCACCGTGCGCTGGAACCGCAAACCCAAGCACGGTATCGCAATTCCCGCCGGGGAGAGAGATAGCCTCAGCCCTCTTCTGGCGAGTCTACCAGCCACCCTATCCCAGGCGACAGCGGCGATTGCCACCGGACGCACCGACCAAAACCTGCGTCCTGTCCTCTCCTTGGCCCTGGATGACGACGATCGTGCCTTGATTGTGCGGGTACACGAGGTCAGCGACTGGGTGATCACCATCGATCGCAACATGGGTATCGAGTTCTACGACCATGGACAACGCCAGAGCCGCCCCGACTACTTGATCGACCATTCCCCAGAACCCGCCTCCCACCTGGGCCACAACCTGGTGATCACCTCCCGCTCCACCGAGGAACTGGAGGCCCTGGTGCGCCCGATGCTACAAACCTACGGTCTGCCCCATGGGCCTACCTATGCCGAAACAGTACTGGATGAGCTGCGATCGCTCTCCGGGCGGCTGGCCCTAAAGCTGATCTCCTCCCCCAGCCAGCGGGCCGAGGTGCTGGGTCTAGCGCTGGCGAGACTCTACCTGGACTACCAGGGGGTCTTCAGCGACCAAATCGTGGTGCCTCTGGATTCCCATCTCGACCTCTACCGCAGCCTTCAAAAACAGTCCGATGAGCTGGGGGATGCCGTTAGCTTCAAACGCACTGACCTGGCCCTGTTCGACCTCAATGCCGCCAGCAGAACCATCACCTGTCGGCTGGTAGAAGTCAAGTGCTATAGCCAAAACCAGAGCCTGGCCCAGCTCAACCAGCTCAAAGAGACTATTTCCGAGCAGATTGCTCAGAGCGAGGAGATCCTCAGCCATCACTTTGACCCCCAGCGGCTGGCCTGCGATCGCCCCGATCGCCTGGTCAAAACCCGGGAGCTATGCCAGCTTCTGGCCACCTACCTAAACCGAGGGGTGCGCTATCGCCTGATTGATGCCGAAGCCAAAGAAGAAGCCCAATTTTTCCTGGAGACCCTGGAAACCG
>Ga0169931_10011420_pt1 | contig 12512 bp, 18 predicted proteins | sample Kivu_15m_20L_FD_129675 | JGI IMG/M metagenome (GOLD analysis project Ga0169931, IMG submission 129675) | Freshwater microbial communities from Lake Kivu, Western Province, Rwanda to study Microbial Dark Matter (Phase II) - Kivu_15m_20L... | ecosystem: Environmental > Aquatic > Freshwater > Lake...
GGGTGCGGGCTTCGGTGTATTTACGCATCAAACAAAAAAAGAACTTGCAATGCTGCATCACAAGATAAACCACATCTCGAAAGAGGTGCGTATAAGCGACTTAGCAGCACAGGCTGAAATAGCAATCGCTCAAAATGCAATTGATGCTCAAACTAGCCAACTAACCGGACAAGCTGCTATGTTCGTTCTTAATTCTCTTCCAGATGCAGCCCAGCAAGCCCTAGGCACAGACATACAGCAGCAAATGCAGTTGAGTGCATTACAGCATCAATTGCAAGTACAAGAGCTTGAGCAGCAAGCTTTAGAGTCTCAACTCAAGCAAAAAGAAATCCAAGTTAAGATTAAAAAACTTTCTACTAGCAGCAAAAAAGATAAATCTGATAAATCTGAAAATCTAGAAACCTTGCTGCAAGCAATTAAAGCGCACGAAGATGGGTGGCTTTGGAATCTAGTTAATGACTTAAAACCCCTGCTATTAGTAGGGGACCAAGGTTCTGGCAAAACTTCTACAGCTGCAACTCTATGCTTTCTTAGAGAGCAACTAGGTGCTGAGATACACTACTTACTAGATCATCATTACGAAGGTGCAAATAGACGTGCCTGGGACATTCTCAAGCCTGCTTCGGTGGCTGCTAATGATAATGCTATTGATTTAGCTATGCAAGAGATTGTTAGTTGGTGGGGCAATCGCATAGCTAGTGATGCAAAAGATACTAAGCAAGTGCTAGTAGACGAATTTACGCACCTACATAAGAGCTTGGGGGAAACCTGCCAAAGCTTTATAGACAAGGCTTTCACAGATACCCGTAAAGCTGGATGTCAGCTACTGCTAATTACTCACACCCTCACAAATAATACTTTTGGTGCTGGAACAGCAGAAACCAGAAAGCAAGGGAGTATCTGCTTACGCAGGTACTCAGCTAATGGCAAAACCCCACTACCAAGAGTAAGTTTAGTTTGGGGTGCTAAAGCAGCTAATGGCGATGCACTAGAGAATGTGGATTACACCCTACCTTCTTGGTTTAGACCAGAGTTAGTCAAAGCTCACTTAGATGGAAAGCTTCTAGATTTTTGATAAAATCTTTTTTTACAAAACACTTGACAAATAGAAAAAACTAATATATATTAGAGACACAAACAAACACGAGGTTAGGTTAGGAAAATGATTGATTATGAATTCAAAGAAGAGCTAAAAAAACTAGATCAAATACAAATCATAAACGAGTGGTCGCAGCATCGAAACTTAGATCTAAGTGATGTTTTTGATTTTGTGGATTATCTTGCTAGATTTGAGACTAGTGAGACTAGTTTGATTTCTAGCTACAGAGAGCTAGATCAGTATTACTCTTGGTACAATCAATAGTTAGGTGACCTGAGTAAGTCATAAAACTGCTTAAACAAACACAAATAAGGTTAAGAAATGATTTATGCAGTTGAGATTTGCAGTTGAGATTTTTGATTCTCATGTCAATGGATACCTAGCTACTACTGAAGATTCGGACTGGAAGCTTGAGAGTACTCTTGTGAGGGAGGCTTTTGATGACTTAGAAATATGCTTTGATGAACATTATTTTTTAGTTAAAAAAGTAAAGCTTCATCCTGTTTCTGAAGAGGAGTACATAAAACTTTTCTTGTGGAAAAAGATTACTGACACAAGCCTATATCAATGGTATCAAACAGAGATCAATAGACTTAACTACTTACGCAGGTTTTTAAAATTGTCAAAAGAAGTCCTTTTTTATTGGTTTGAGACTACAAGAACGCCTGCATACCCCTATGCCGCTGATGCTTTGGCTTTGCTGCTAAAATTCACTGAAAATGACTCAGAAAACGATTAGAAAACGATTAGTAAGGAAATTTTATGCCTGGAAAAATTAGTATACACAAGTGGCTGGAAGAGTACTGGGAGGATATTGATGCTTACGCTGAAGCAGATGATGACGGAGAAGACAAACTTTTAACAGCACTTAACTACTACAGTGATCGGGGAACTATTCCTGCTCTGTGTAGATACGGGTGCATAGTTGAGTTAGATGGTGTGTGCGAACACGGAAACCCCAGCCCCTTAATTAAGCTCGGATTAATTTAATTATTGTGACCTGAGTACGTCCTAAAACTGCTTAAACAAACACAAAAGTAGAGAAAATCAAAATGAATAAGCAGCAATTTCAAATAGACCCTAAATTTTTAGTGACTAAAGTAGTCGTTGAGAATGATGTGATCACGTGGGTACCTAAATTTGCAACTAAAGAATCTTCTGATTACACTGATTTTTTGACTCAAAAGTCCGTAGATACACCTTGGGAGCGCGTGTTTACGCTAGTTTCTAAGGACGTTCTTGATTTAAAAATTAAAAAAACAAATCTTCCTGCAATAGAAGGCACATCAAGGATATCCTGGGATGATTTTAGGCGAGCTTTCTTGTGGAGAAATATTGATTATTTACCCGCAAAGAGAGAATCCTACTTGCACAGGTTTTTAAGTCTATCTTTAGAAGAAAAATACTACTGGTGTAATTTAATCACATCTGATGATTATCCTTACGCAAGTATCGCTCTAACAGTATTATTAGATCAGAAGTAAGAAAATGAAGGATGTATCTATTTACTTACTAACGCCGAAGCAGTGGCTAGATCAAAATTGGGATATAGACCCTGAACTACCATGGGACACAAACCTTTTAAACGCTTTAGCGTATTATGAATGGCAAGGCACCGCACCCGCAATGTGCTATCACGGATGTGAAACAGAACTCGATGGGTTTTGTGAACACGGAAATCCATCGCCATTTTTAGCACTGAACTTAGTATAAACCTACGTACCCTGATTATTTGATACTCAGGGTACGCTCACAAATGAAGTCACACAACAAATCACAAAGAATACTAGTTTTTTGTTATAATTGTGTTATGATTATATCAAATCAAATCAAGAGAGAGAGAAAAGTAGGATATAATGCTTAGCCTTATTTCAAGCGAAGATGAAAGCGTGAATATACTCATTCAAGCTATTCAAATAAATCCTAATGATGCTGTTGCCCACTTTCGCATAGGATTAGCATTAAGTAAAGACGTAGAAGAGTATTCAAAGTCTAATAATGATATAGATGCAACTTATACGGCTGATATTGCAATAGATTATTACACTCAAGCTATTGAAATAGACCCCAATTACTCTGATTCATACTATTACAGAGGATTACTTCGAGAATACTTAGCCAGGTACTATTACACAGGTGAAGTTGAAGACTACTTAGCTGGTTGTTGCGAAATTTCGACATACTTAGAAGATTTTCAATTAGCGATAGATGATTATGCTCAATGTATAAAAGTAGACCCCAATTATGCTGATGCCTACACTAGCATGGGAAAGGTTCTCAATGCTGTAAAAAACTTTAAAGATCTAACAGAGAAAATCAACCTATGACAAAAAACATAAATGAATACCCATCAGCAGCGATTGCAGAAACACAGTATTTACCTGCTTCGGCAGGTTGTTACTTAATACTTAATGAATTAAACGCAATACTGTATGTGGGTAAAGCCACTAATATCAGAAAAAGACATGAGAATAAAAGTCATCACAGATTTAATGATTTTAGTCTCTCAAATGCAACTAGAATCGCTTTTGAGACTTGCGAACTTGCTGATCTGGACAAACTAGAATCCAGCTTAATAGAGCAGTTTAAACCGCCTTTAAACATCGCTAAAGCTAACTCAGACACAAACGCAGATGCTTTGATTGATGGCAAAACTATTGAGCAATGTTTAGAAAGATATGTTGAGCTTGCGCCTATATTAAAAGAAATACAAGCTGAAATGGAAGCGCTTAAACCAACTGTCATAAACTACGTGTTTAGTAATGGTGGCAGAATGGAGGGCTACGGATGGAATTTACGTACCTCAGAGCGCAAAACTTACAAGCACAGCGAGACAGTTTTTCTGCTTAAAAAAGAGCTACAAGAGTTGCAAGAGCAAGAAAAAAAGAATGGAATAGCAGTAATCGAAGGCACATCAAAAGTATTAACCTATACACAAGTTTTCAAATAGGAGAAAAAATGACACTTGCAAAATTACAAGAATTGATCATAGCTGCTGAAGACGTTGAGGATTACGGAAAGTCAAGAATTGAAACTATTAATAATGAATTTTCAAATCAAGACTTAATGCAACTATGCGAGTACTGGTGGGAAGCAATGGATTGGGGATATCCGTTTGAGCGCAAAAATTATCTTGATTTAGATTATGAAAATATGGAAGATTTTAGCTCTTGGATTGACAAAAAAGAGTTTTTAGCAGATATAAATGAGAGGTTTGATGAAGACAAAAGTGATGAATTTGGTTGTGAGAGAATTAGTGATAAATTATTTGAACAAATAATACAAGAAAAGTGTTACTTTTATTACTTGAGCTGGATTCACATAGCGACTTTTGAAATGTCTTCTCGTGATTTAGCTATTTACAGAATGTCGGAACAAGAATACACTTCTTTTGAAAACGATTTAGCTCGTTTAAGCACTGATGAGGCTTTATTAAATCATTTAAGAGGTTACTTAATTGAGTGGGCTAAAGATGATAAATCTGACATTAGATACATGCACTATGACGCTTTTATGAAATTTGCAAACCTAAAAAATTTAGGAGATTTATGCTCTTCTGATGGCAGGCTAAAATATTCCTATGAAAAATTAGATAGTTTGTATAGTGACTGGATTAATGAGATTTACGATAGCTTAGACGCACATACACAAAAGTTATTAGATTTATCTCTTGAGGATTATCTAAATACTATAGGATACAGCAGTAAACAATTAGATCTGATTGAACAAGCAATCAACACTGGAAACCCTAGCAAGAATGTAAAAAAGTTAATGAATTCTGAAAAATTTAGAAGAGCAAGATATGAATGAAATTATACGCAAGCTAGATATGCTTAAGCAGCCCAGTAATATAGGATATGTCTGGGCTGCAAAAGATTTGATGAGTGTATTAAATTGCTGGGATTTTCTGCTTTTTGAGCAGAAAATATTGAAAGTTAGAGAGTCTTGCGCACCTAGTTTTCTAATGATCAAATCTGAGTTTTTTCTATCTGCTCTTGCAGCAAGTAAGTTGTGCTTGCTTTCTGATTTACGTCTATTTTCGGTTCAGGCGGCTCTTGACTATTTTTTAGACTCTAGATTCACTCAAGAAAAAACCGAGGTTTCTGGGTTAAATAAAGCAAGCCCAGCTAACTCAAATTCTCAAGCTGCTCAAACCGATAGATCTGGATTCATTTACTTAGTGGAAAATGAAGCTACAGATTTGTGCAAAATAGGCTACAGCAAAGATGTGTTTAGAAGAGTTGCTGATATGCAGGTATCTAATCCCATCAAGATAATAATTCTATATAGATACTTTAGTATAGACGCGCCTAAATTAGAATCTGACTTGCACAAATATTACAAATTACAGCATTTACGAGGTGAGTGGTTTAAGCTTACTTCCTATCAAAAAAACAGTTTTTTGTCTACTGCAAGTGCTTTAGATAGAGAGATTGAGAAAAGTTTTCAGTTGCTGGGTGCTAGTAGTGATAGCAGTGCTAGGATTGAGTTTCTGGCTGGTTTTTCTGCTAGTGATATTAGTAGCAACAATCAAGATGCAATTAATAAAAATGATGTTAATAAAACTGCCAAAAAGATACAATCTCGGTTGTCTAGACAAGGCGTATCTGTGGTTCTTGATGATGTTCGCACTGAGTTGAGAAATCAGCTTGATTTTATTAAAGATGAGTCAAAAGCAGAAAAAATAGTAGAGATGTATTTTTTAGAGATGTATTTTATTGATGATGCTGCTAATAAAAAAGAAGCTACTGCAAGTGCTAAAATTAATCCTGCTATTATTCCTAAAATTATTACACCTAATCAAATTTCTAGCACTAAAAAATATCAAATAGAACCCAAGATAGAATCTAAGTCAGCTGTATTTGTGCTGCCCCCAGCAGCCCCCGTCGCTCAAGTTTTAGGGCTAGAATCTTATCTAAAAACAATAAACCTAGAAGAAATAACTATTGACAAAAATATCAGAAAAGCTCAATTTGAACTTTCTAAAAAGCATATTAAGTTAACACTAAAAGAGCTACTAGCAGCAAAAAACAAATATAAGCTAACCGGGATAGAGTTAGCAATCGCCATTCAAACTACTCTAAGCCTAGAAAAAACTTAACTGCTTCGGTGCAGTATTATTGACTTTCAAATACTTAAAAAAGTGTGCAATCACTGGGATTGTCCAACCTAGCCCTAGGCACTCGTAGGCTGCTCTGTTTGATATACCTGCGTTGTCAAAATAGTTAGTAGGTACACCTTGCAGGTTACAGCATTCTGCTACAGATAGATATCTAAGTCTATTGTTTGTGGGATCTAGAATTATATTATTGTTTTTTGCGCAAGCCATCAAACACGCAGCTTTCCCACGCACATCAATTAATCTATCAGCAACAAACGAACTGCTTATATGCCCCTCGTGGCAAATAACCCGCCCCATCACGTTTACGCCCTCTGGATACAAATCATACTTACGTAGTACAAATTGCCTGTCAGTATATAAATGCTCTGCTGCTGGCAAAAGAATATCTTTTAAGTATATACGCTGATTTTTTATACACAAATCAAAATCTATATTGGTCCAGTAGAACCGGGTTCTACTCTGTGCTGTAAGCAAGCTGCTATTAATTTTAACTGGATTAACACCTAGTTGCCTAGTTATCTCATTAAGATAACTAGCACTCATACAAACATTCTCAAGAAAAAAATACCTAGGTTTTAACTCTCTCAGTAATCTGGCGTACTCACTGAATAAACCGCTTCGGGGGTCCTCAAATCCCTTGCCCAACCCCTTGCTCGAGAAACCCTGGCAAGGCGACCCGCCTATGAGCAAATCTATTGCAGATAGCATACCTGCATTAATAAACCTAACATCACCTAAGTGCTTTATTTCTGGGTGATTACTTTGTGAGGCTTTTATTGAAGGTATGCTAATCTCGCTGGCATAATAGTTGTCTACTTTGATATCTGCTTGCTTAAGAGCTAACAAACCGCAGGATATCCCATCAAATAGAGACAGTACATTCACAGTCCAAAACTCTTGTATTATTATTATAATAATACTATGCAGATTTAATGTAAACGATGCAAGTGTATCAATATTGACGCAGGTTTATACCCCCACTACTTCCCCTTAGATGGGTAGTTTATTAGTACATTGCCAGCAGTGTACTGATATCAAAGCAGCAGTAATCTGATATCTAAGCAGCCAAAAAAAAAGAAAATATCAGCAACTGCTATGATTGCTGATATGATCAAGTAATCAAGATTTAGTAGCAGCGGGCTTCTAGCCTGCTTTTTTATAGGGTGACAAAAATTTGATAGATGCTATTCATAATAGTTGGTAGCATCGCGATGCCTAGGTGTCGGTTTGAGCGACCCACGGGCTGATCAGATAAATCAACTTCTGCCAACGCAGCACCTAAGCGCCCTGAACCGAACCCACCCCCAAAGTATTTGACGGCAAAGTCATTCACAAAATTCATTGTGATGACTACTTGCGTGCTGGGGCTAGGTTGCATTTTGTTATATTCACACATAGCAATAGCTATTTTTTTGATCACATCTAATTTGAGATCGGTAGGTGCAATCTCATTGGTAGATGATCCTCCTGCTACTGCTGCTAATACTTGCTTAAGGTATGCTTGCACAGAGGAGACAATCTGCTTGGCTTCTCTAGCTTGCTCTTGCTGCGAGCTTAAAAACTTGTCAGCATCTACATAAATGCTTGCTGCTTTCGAAACTAGCGCGTTTAAATCATCTTTGGGCAAGTTTAGCAGCTGTTCTCTTGCTGCAATCAAGTCTTCTATTGTTCCCATCTTTTTGTCAAGTGCTTTTAGTCTTCTACTCTCTACTTTTATAGGATAACACAAATATTTTATATATGCGTTTTTTTTTGTCATTTATGATAAATTTTTTTCTGGTGAAAACCGTCACCGCAAACATCAAAAATAGCTCTTTTATACTGCTGATAATTTTTTGCCAAAAATAGTGCAATTGTACTAGTCACACTTTTGTAAGTACAATAGTAATTAATAACACTGTTATTTAAGCATAGTTACTGACAAAAGTAATGATTTATACTGATTTGTAGAAACTGCTGAAAGTTAGTCAGGGAGAGAGTTTCAAGCATTGTACTGACAAAAGTAGTACCCAAAATCTCTATATAAGATCTTATAATAGAAAAATTGGTTCTCTCAGAAAAAACTTTCTTGATGACACAAGTTTTTTAGTTTTTTAATCCTGCATAAATGTAATATAGTGCTATACTGTGTTATATTGCATTCATCCATCTCTTGATTGAATCATCAAAGCATCTCTACAGCTTTGATGATTTTTTGTAACTAGACACGTAGCAACGCCTAAAACCAACTCAGAGAGATTTTTTCTTGATTTATGGAGATAGATTCATTTTGCGATTACTCAAGCCTTGTAGCTCGTTCTGGATTGAGTAGTGATTATGCAATCGCTCAAGTCTTGCTGCTCTTTTTGGCTTGAGAATCAAAACTTTTTTGATTTAATTACACCGAAGCAGCACCTAAAATCTTTGAAAGCCTTGCTGCTACTAGCTTTTAGAAAATTGAAAATATTTTCACAAAACACTTGACATATTAGAAGATAGATGATATATTGAAAATATAAACAAACACCAAGGTCCTGAAAATGCCTACCTTAAAACCAGACCAATTATTCCAAGCAGCACAAAAATATTGCTTAGCAGGTCAAAATAAAAAAGCTCTCTTGCTTATGAACAAAGCTATTGAGCAAGATGATACCAAGCCAGAATACTACTTAGTAAGAATGGTGATAAAAAAAGAACTTGATGATCCTAGTTGGATCACAGATAAAGAGTTAGCAAAAAGATAAAAGTTAGCCCGCTTCGGCGGGTTTTTTATTGCTTAAAATAAATCAGAAAACTTTTTTCAATTTAATTACACCGAAGCAGCATCTAAAATCTCTGAAAGTATTACTGCTATTGAGTTGCAGGAAATAAAAAATATTTTCACAAAACACTTGACAACCTAAAAAGTAGCTGCTATATTAAAAGTATAAACAAACAACCCGAGGTCAAGACAATGAATATCACAAAAACCCTGCTAGAAACCAACGAAATCGAATACATTTTTGTTCGCCCCAACGGACACAGAGAATGCTTAGTTGTAGACCAAGCTGCTTGGGCGTGGTCAGAAGACATGTTACAAATCAAAGAAGAATTTCATTTTCAGTGGTGGTACCGTGTACTTTTAGGACATAATTTAATTCCTAAAAAAGATTTTAAGCATTACATAGCTGCTCTCAAGATTTTAGCTGCAACTCCAGGTATGCTTGAGCGCAATAAACAGCTCTTTTTTCAGGGCTGCACGGAGGAAGCCTTGGAAAATATAATGGAGTCATTACAGAAGTGGGTTGAGGTTAAAAAAAGAAAAAGAAAATAAACCTAACATAACCTAACATATTATTCTAAGACCTGCTTCGGCGGGTCTTTTTTATTGCCAAAAAAACTTTCAAACTTTTTTCAAATTAATTGCACCGAAGCGGGGTCTAAAATGACTGAAAGCCTTACTGCTACTGACTTTTAGGAAATAAAAAATATTTTCACAAAATGCTTGACATTCTAGAAAGTACCTGATATATTATAAATATAGACAAACAAAAAACAAACACCGAGGTCAAAATGATTAACTTACTTTCTGCTCTAGCTCAAGCCAAATCTCAAATTAAGCCCGTTCAAAAAACTCAAAAAAATGGTTACGGAAATTTCAGCTATGCTACGTTGAGTGACATTCTATCAGCAGTAGAACCCGTACTACTGAAAAACGGATTAGTAGTGACTTTCAGTACATCTGGCGACAATCTAATATGCACCCTGTGGCACGTAGCAAGCGCTGAAAAATTAGAGACTACTTCTGACTTGCAGCAGTACCTAGAAAGTACACACAAAAAAATGAACAAAGCACAGCTACTGGGTGCTGCAATCACCTATGCTAAAAAAGCAGCACTGTGCAACCTGCTCTCTCTTAGCTACCAAGAAGATGACCCCGATAGCTGGAGCGCTGCAATCAAAGAAGACACAGACACAGTAGACACAGTAGCCAAAGAAGACACAGACACAGTATCCAAAGAAGACTTGCAAGCAATCATAAAGGTAATGAGAGATAAAGAAATACCCGCCCCGGCAGCACTTGCAATCGCTCGCACGGTTTGTAAAAGGCGCCTGAAAGATTCAACTGAGATCAAAAAATCTCAGCTCCAAGAGGTGATAGCAGCCCTAGAAAAAAGCTTTGCTAAATAGATAAAAATCCTGGGGCAATCTAGCCCCACTAACTCTCTGATTTGAGCCTAAAATCAAGTCAGAGAGATTTTTTTTGGTCTATAGATAGATTGTCTATTCTGCACCCCCTCAAGTCTTGTGGCTTATCCTGGATTGAGTAAAAAAACTTTTAAACTTTTTTTGATTTATTTGCACCGAAGCAAGGTCTAAAATAGCTACAATACTTGCTGTGACTAGCTTTCAGGAAATAAAAGATATTTTTACAAAATGCTTGACAAGTGAAAAAAACTAATATATATTAAAAGTATAGACAAGCAAAAAACAAACCGAGGTCAAAAAAATGAACGCTAACCAACTAAACGAACTAATTGACTTGATTGAGTACTGGGAGAATTCTACGCTGCATCTAATTCGCTACATAGATTACACTGATTTAGCTATATTTGTAAGCGCTAGAATTAACTTAGAAGAGTTAAAAGAGCTTAAGCAAGAGTTTACTGAGTTTGACCGAGTTATGACAATAAATCATTTGTTATGGATTAACACAGAGGTTCTACAAACAATCACTAATAAAAAACAAATAGAATTGCTTACTATGAGTGAATCTAGGTACAAAAAAAGGTTAGAAGATATAAGGACATGGGGTCCCCATGATGACGACTTTTAAATCACTAAGCCCGCACCGAAGCGGGCTTTTTTATTGTCTAAAAAACTTTTTTTTGAAATTATTATAATTGTGATTTTAGCAAGAACCTTCTAGGATTGCTCTCAAATCAGCCCAGAGACTCACTACTTTAAGTCAAGATAGATTGCCTATTCTGCGACTCCTCAAGTCTTGTAGCTCGTTTTGGCTTGAGTAGAAAAAAGTTTAAAAGTTTTTTAGATTTAATTACACCGAAGCACCGCCTAAAATCTCTAAAAGTCTTGCTGCTATTGGCTTTCAGCTTATAAAAAATATTTTCACAAAATGCTTGACAATCCAAAAAGTAGGCGATATATTATAAATATAGACAAACAAAAAACAAACACCGAGGTTCAGGAAAATGATTATCACCTACACTCAAGACGGCTACTCCTACCCAGCAATCACAGCAGTTAAGAACGGGTTTTCGGTAGGCTACCAAAAAGTTAAAAAGTTAGAAGATGCAATTGCAATCGCCGAAAAAGTTAAGTTCAGATTTTAAAACCCCAGCCCGCACCGAAGCGGGCTTTTTTATTGTCTAAAATAGATCAGAAAGTTTTTTCAATTTAATTGCACCGAAGCACTACCTAAAATAGCTGAAAGTATTACTGCTACTGACTTTTAGCTTATAAAAGTTTTTTTCACAAAACACTTGACAATCCAAAAAGTAGGCGATATATTATAAATATAAACAAACACGAGGTCCAAGAAGATGATTGAGATTATTTACACCAAAGGCTATTATCTCTTGATAGACGAAGATGGCTGCGAATCAGCCCCCATAGTACCCGCTAAAGGGGGTGTGTACTACATTGAAGAGCAAGAGACTCGTTCTTTTTCTAGGGCATTTAGAATAGCTATGACGACATTCTAAGAGACAGAAGCCCGCCGAAGCGCGGGCTTTTTAATGTTTTAAAATCGCTTCGGCGACCCACAATAGTTATTAAAATAAAGTTCAAAAGTTTTTTAAATTTATTTGTGCCGAAGCACCACCTAAAATAGCTAAAAGTCTTGCTGTGACTAGCTTTTAGGAAATAAAAAATATTTTCCCAAAACACTTGACAAGTAGAAAAAACTAATATATATTAGAGATATAAACAAACACGAGGTCCAGAAAAAAATGATTTACCTAACTCTTGCAATCACCGAAGCACTAATGAGCCTTACCTACGATGCTATCCTAGACAGCCCTCAAGCTGTAATAGACGAAGCTAAAGCAGCAGGCTACCTAGACGAAGTTGATTATGGGGCGCTGCAAATAGCAGCAGAATACTTCTAAGAAAAAAAGACTCGCTTCGGCGGGTCTTTTTTTAACTGATGTGCTTCGATGACCCCAAACACAAACCGCCTCGGTGACCCCAAACATAAACCGCCTCGGTGACCCCAAACGTAAAGTGCTTCGGTGACCCCAAACATAAACCGCTTCGATGACTCCAAATGTAAACCGCTTCGATGACTCCAAATGTAAAGTGCTTCGGTGA
>Ga0169931_10011421_pt1 | contig 12510 bp, 8 predicted proteins | sample Kivu_15m_20L_FD_129675 | JGI IMG/M metagenome (GOLD analysis project Ga0169931, IMG submission 129675) | Freshwater microbial communities from Lake Kivu, Western Province, Rwanda to study Microbial Dark Matter (Phase II) - Kivu_15m_20L... | ecosystem: Environmental > Aquatic > Freshwater > Lake ...
CCGGCGGACGATGCCAATCGCCACACGGGTGCCGGCCGTTTCGCGTTTCTGAGGATGCGGCCGATGAGCCTGCTGGAAACCGGGGCCTCCAGCGGGGCCGTGTCGCTGCGTGAGCTGTTTGCCGGAGCGGCGCCGAGCGTGGTGGATCCCGGCCTCAGCCTGCAGGATCTAACTGGGCTGATCGGCCGGGGCGGCTGGCCCGCCCAGCAGGGCCGCTCGCTGCAGGCTGCAGGTCGCGCCGCCCGGGATTACCTCGCGCAGGTGCGCCAGGTGGACATCAGCCGGGTGGAGGAGCGGCGCCTGGATCCCCTGCGGGTCGTCGCCCTGTTGCGCGCCCTCGGGCGCCATAGCGCCACCGAGGTGAAGCTCTCCACCCTCGCGGCCGATACGGGCGGCTCCGATGGGGTCCTGGATGAGCGCACCGTGCGTGGCTATCTGCAGGCGCTGGAGCGGCTGATGGTGATCGAGGATCAGCCCGCCTGGGCTCCCCATCTGCGCTCCCGGGCGCGGCTGCGCAAGGCCCCGAAGCGGCACTTCGTGGATCCATCACTGGCCCTGGCAGCGGTGGGAGCGGCTCCGGAGCGGCTGCTGCAGGATCTGGAGTGGTTCGGCCAGCTGTTCGAATCGCTGGTGATCCGCGACCTGCGTGTCTACAGCCAGGGCCTCGATGGCGAGGTGTTCCACTACCGCGACGACTACGGCCTGGAGGTGGACGCGGTTGTGCAGCTGCGTGATGGGCGCTGGGGGGCGATCGAGATCAAGCTCGGTGAGGGGCAGGTGGAGCAGGCCGCCGCCACCCTGCAGCGCTTCTCGGCTCAGATCGACAGCGAACGCTCCGGCGCGCCGACCTTTCTGGCGGTGATCTGCGGCAAGGGCTATGGCTACCGCCGCCCGGATGGGGTTGTGGTGATACCGATTGCTGCGCTTGGGCCTTAAAACCAGCTGGCGCTGCCACGGCAACACCCTGGTGCGCACGTGGGCTCGGGGCCCCCTCTCTCGTGGACCGTCCACCAAGCTGCAGCCTTGAAGTTCATGCAGGCGCTGCAGGTTTTTCAAGGCCAGTCGCCGACCTGCGCTCTCATCTGAGCTGACCTGAGGGCCCAGATGAGCTGTTGCATGACCCTCGTCTCTGAAGCTCGGATCGGTGCAGGCTCTACCGATCTGCCGATGCCCTCAGCCCTGCAGTGGCTGGAAGCGCCCCTGGGCCAGCGCATCAGCCTGTTGCGCAACGGCGTGCCCGCCACGTGGATCCATCAGCTGGAGGCAAGCACCGGCCTCTCCCGCTCAGCGCTCTGCGCGCTGCTGGGCCTGAAGCTCTCCACCGTGAACCGCAAGCTGCAGCACAGATCCCCTCTCAGCCCGGATGAATCGGAGCGCCTGATGGGCCTGCAGCGCCTGATCGGTCAGGTGGAGGCGGTGGTGCGCGACCATATCGCTGCGGCGCGTATCGACCTGCTGACTGGCAACCAAGCCTGTTGAGAGTGCACGGTGTGAATTGTGCCGGAGTTCGATCCTCGGAGGATCTAATCCTAGACATAGCTTCGGTATTGATCCCAGCCCAGATCGAGCACCGTCCAGCTACTGAACCACACCTCAGGATGGCTTGGGTCGGACACCGTGATCTCGAAGGCAACCCAGTCAGGCTGATTAACAGACTCCAGAAACGCGACCAACTGGGAGTCCCGCACTGGCGTGCCAACCTTGTTGCAGTGCTCCTGCCACGCCTTGTCCAGCTCGGCGCAGAGCGCCTTGGGGTTATCAAGCTCCTCCAATTCCGCCCAGCTGCCGCGGAACGTCGGCGTGTTGGGCTCCTGGTTCTCATCGAGAACCGGCCGCCCGGTGACCGGGCAGAACATCTCAAAGCTGCTGCGCTCGAAACGGACAACTTGCATGGCGGGGCGGTGCTGCTGACCGGCACTCTGGTTGCCATGAGCCGAAAAGCGGCAGCTCGTCGTGCGAACCACGGAAGCGGTTGGCAATCTCGCTGCACCAGCGCATCGGGCTGCGGGGGTTCAGCGACTCTTCAGGCAATAGTTGCCGGAGCCGAACCAGCCGAGCGGGCAGCTGTTGCCCTGCTTCTGGATCGCCTCGCGCTGATTGGAGGGGCTGCTGAGGCAGTAGTTGCCGGAGCCGTAGAAGCCAAGCGGGCAGCCGTTGCCGCTCTTCTCGATCGCGCCGCGGGTGGAGGGATTGCTGCCGGGAATGCAGTAGTCGCCGGAGCCCACATAGCCCAGCGGGCAGGCCCCGTTGCGAGGCAATGGCCGGACCGGTTGCTGGGCCTGTGATGGAGATGGTGCGCATGCAAGAAGGCTGAGGCCCACGGCCATGGCGAAGGCCCGCATGGTGCTGCCAAGGGAGCCATGAACGCTGGCCAGAAGCCGCAACATCGTGGAAGGGTGCGCTCGCTCCACAATGGCGCAGATGCTGCCACTCGCCTGATGGCCACCTCTGATACGGCCGCCATCGACGCGATGATCGAGGTGGTGGCCAGGCTGCTGCACCGCAGCCGCAGCCTGCTGCTGATCACGGGTGCGGGATTGTCGGCCGATTCGGGGCTGCCCACCTACCGCGGCAGCGGCGGCCTCTACAGCGCTGATCCTGGCGCCGATGGCGAGATCGGTGGCGATGCGCTTCCGATTGAGGAGCTGCTGTCGGCCGAGGGGATGCGCCGCGATCCTGAGGCGATCTGGCGCCATCTGGGGCGTGTGGAGGAGGCCTGCCGCGATGCCAAGCCCAACCGCGGCCATGCGGTGATCGCCGCGATGGAGCAGACGTTCGAGCGGGTGTGGGTGCTGACGCAGAACGTGGATGGTTTCCACCAGCGGGCCGGCTCCAACAATGTGATCAGCATCCATGGCAACGTGCACCAGCTGCGCTGCACCGCCTGCAGCCATCGGGCCACGGTGGAGAGCTACGCCGAGCTCGATGCATTCCCGCCGCTTTGCCCGAGCTGCGGGGCGATGCTGCGGCCTGATGTGGTGCTGTTCGGCGAAACGCTCGATCCGGTCGCCGTGGAGCTCTACAGCCGCGAACTCCAGGAGCCGTTCGACCTGGTCTTCTCGATCGGCACCAGCAGCCTGTTCGACACCATCATCGAGCCGGTGCTTGATGCGGCCCTGTTCGAGCGGCTGAGCGTGGAGATCAACCCCGAAACCACCCAGATCTCCGAGCTGGTGAGCCTGCATCTGCCGATCGGCGCCGAGGAGGCCCTGGTGGCAATCTGGGAGCGCTATGGCGGAGGGCTGGGGGAGTGAGCAAGCGATCCGCTTCGGTGGAGTTGCGTGAGCTGTTTGCTCGTGCTGCCAGCAGGCCCTCCCAGAAGCTGGGTGCGGTCTACATGGAGGTGCTGCGAGAGCTGCGCCCCGATCTGCATCGGCAGCTGGCCGGTGGTGCGCAGGATCCGTCGCAGGATGAGCGTCGTCTCAATGCCTTTCTGCTCTGGCTCTGCGACCACTGGGGCCCAGACGACTACACCATCGATGTGGAGGTGAGTGGGCTGGTGCTGTGGTGAGCGCTCAATCCTTGGGGGTCACGCAGGCAATGAGGGCATCAGTCCTGACAGTGATCGCTTGCATGTTTTTTCATAGAGGGCTGCAATTAGCTGCTCGAGGGAGAACTTGTAATAGCTCCACTTGACTGAAGTCGAATACTCCTTGTCACCCCTCCAGTCTCTAGTGTATTCGCCAAGAGCATGTATCAAGTCCTCTACCGTCGAACTGATGGCAATGAATGATGCAGTTTCATCATCGTCAGGCATAGGGGTTTCTAGATCTGTGCCATCTGGCTCGCCTGCATTGGCTACGTTGTCGTCAAGTCTGGCATAGAAAAAGAAAGGCCGACCTGGAAAATCGTAAAATATGGATTCACCAGTGTCTGGGCGAACAAGATCAACCCTTTGCTTCTCTGTGAAGTCAACGGTCTCCAGTGGGTTACACCAATAGTCGCAGTGGCGTAGCAAGGGCAAACAATCTAGGCGCAACACAGAAAGTCTATTGTGGTTACAGTAAAGCTCTTCAAGCAAAGGAACATGAGCTAGATTAAGGCCTGATACCAAGTTTCGACCGCAGTTCAGTCTAGTCAACTGGCCTACAGGCATGAGGTCGATCGTCGAAACGCTATTCATTCGAAAGTTCAAGACGGACAACCGAGGCACATGTTGAAGGTCGAGATTCGTAATTCGATTGCTTGAACAATCTAAATCAATTAGGTTAGGCATGCCGGCAAGACTAAGCTCGCTCAAGTAATTAGAGGAACAAGCGAGATTCTTCAGGCAATGAAGATCTTCGAGAACTAGCTTTTGCAAACGACAGCCTCCGCAAAAGAGCTTTGTCAGAAAGGGTAGTTTACTCCCCGATAGATAGAGCCCGTCATTCTGTCCGGTAAATGCGAAAACATTGATTCTTAGTCCATGTTCCCAGCCATTGGGGAGAGACGGAAGCTTGCCAAAGTCCCAGCATAAAGTGGAAATACAGCCATCAATGACTTCGAATTCAATCGCGAGGGATTGTGCTTCGACGCCGCCAAGATCCAGTCTTGTCTCCTCAAAGATTGAGACCAGTTCCAGCGGGGTTAGGCCGAAGCAATTAGCCCATCGAGTGATTTGCTTGAAATCAGGCTCACTGAAGTGGTATTTGCCAATTAGATATCGTGATTCTGTCTCCTTTGTGTTGGTTGCACGCAAGGCGATGTCATCAGCCATTCGCCGCACGATGGGATTGCTGCTGCCTGAAGACTTGATCAGCCCTGGCGAGACAGCTCTCTTGCTTAGTGACGCATCCTGGTCATCATTCATGGCTTAGAGTCGTTCAGGAAACACAGATGAGGAGAATAGAGAGAGAATTCAAGCTCGCTATTTATAGGAGGTCGTTTTGTTCAGTTGGAGAGTCCACTGGATCCGGTTTTCCAGTGAGCATCTCAATCTCTGTGGCTAAGGAATCAGCTTCTGCTTCAAGCTTTGCAATCTCGTTATTGAGATCGTTAATCTGATCTGCCGCGACTTTCTCGATAAATGAAGTATCCTTGATGCTCAACTGCCAAATCTCGTAGCCGCTGCTTTTGCGCAGCTGATCCAGTGCTGCCTTAACTTGCTCAACCCGTTCGATCAGCTTCTCATAAAGAAGCTGGAGTTTGTCAAGCTCAGTATCCTCACCGAGATCGATTGCTGAGAATCCTTGCGACTGAAGAAAACCATTAGGATCGCGCGCGATTTCACGTAGGCGTTCAATCCAACCCATATCCTTAGCACTATTGATCATTTTCATCAGCGTCTCATAGATCGACTGTTTTGCAGGATCCTGCGCATACCGATCTGGATGAAAGAGTGTGGCTAGTCGGCGATAGATACTGCGCAGTTCTTGCTGCTCCTCTGAGCTCAGTGTGTCAGTTTCAGAGGCCTCGCGACTGGCATCTTCATAGGCGCGTTGGCTTTCCTCTTTGGCCTGCTGATGTTCTTCAGCGACTTTGGCAGCCTGCTCTTCACCTTCACGAATCAATGCATCAAGGAACCGGCGTCGGTACTGAATCCTCAGTTGTAGCTGATCACGCTTTTCATAGCAGGCCCTCAGCAGAAGGAACAGCTGCGACTCAACACCTGCCACGGCCTTATGCTCCTCGGTGTATTCAGCATCCAGCTCTGCAAGCTGTTCACGTGCAACCGCAATGCGCGACTGTATTTCCTCAATCTCAGGATCAATGTAAGCAATCAGGCCTGGCGCTTGAGAGGAAGATGGATGTAGCTGCTCGAGATACCAGCGCGCCATCACTGCACTCTGACCGTTGTTGCTTTGGCAGAGACCCTCAAGCCAGGCTTTCAACTCCTGATCCCCTCTGGCCTCCTGAAAATGTCGTCCTTTGTACTTGCCGAACGCGATCCGGGAAGGAAACCAGGGAGAAGAAGCGAAGGCGACAATCTGGTCCCAATCGGTGAGACTTCTGCCCTCGAGCTTTGGCCATAGAGCATCGGACAGGATCGCTGCCATGGACATGACCGCAGACGTTCGGTGGTTTTCCACTGGCATGGGTTGATCACAGAACACGCACAACGACCTCAGGGATCTGCAGGCCTCAGGGTTTGGATCCAGAAGCCGCTGAGCCAGATCGCGAAGAGAGATCCCTTTGAGCTGTGGAGGCTCAACGTGATAGGCCGCAAAAATAGGATTGAGGAAGGTCTTGCACAGGCTAGGAAGATCGAAGCCAATCAGATGAGAGCCATTGATCAGCTGTCTGAGCCTCTGAAACTCAGCCTCCGCCCCTTCTGTGTGATGCAATCGGTCGGGATAAGTCTGAGTTGTGATTCGGGCACCCTTTGCTGAGTTGGGACAGAGCCATGGAAGTGTGAATTCATGCGTAACCTGCTCACCTGCGAGAAGATTGAAGGGTAAAGCGGATAGAACTGCCACACCCTGATCAAGATTGTCAGCAAGAATCTCCGCATCAACAAGGAGAACGTTGAAATCATTATCGTTGCCAGTAACGTCTGCCATCATCCGATCCTCGTAACTTCTAAGCCCTCAGGACAACTTAGTAGAACGACATCCTTGTCACAAGTAAGCTTTGTAAGGAAGGTGTTCTCAATGAGATCAAGCTCTTTGATTTGATTCTCACTGCAATCCAACTCTTCAAGCAGTGGCACAGCCCAGAGGTCAAGTTCCGTGAGATCATTGTTGCGGCATTCCAGCTTGACCAAGTTTGGTGTCGCCTGGATGTCTATCTCCATTAGTGGGTTATCGCTGCAGCAGAGCTCTTTCAGGCATGGAGTATTGACGATCAGTAAGATAGTTAAATTGTTGTCTCTACAGTCAAGATGGCTAAGCATTGGGTTGTACAACCTGAGCTCTTCAATATGATTAGAAAAGCAATAAAGATGGGTGAGATTGAGGAGGCCGTAAGTGTCTAGGGTGTAGATTTCATTGAGGCTGCAGTCAAGGTGCTCAAGCCATTGTACATAGTTGAGATTAAGTTCCTCAAGGTGGTTGTTGTCACATCTAAGGACTATAAGCCGAGGCGTGTGCTGAAGGGCAAGGTGCTCAATCAGATTTTCGTCGCATTCTAATACGCATAGTTGAGGCGTTTGGCTAAGGTCAAGCCCATGTAGATAGTTCGAGCTGCAGTTCAGTAGATGGAGTTTCTGTACTGCCGTACAGTCAAGTCCAACAAGCTGATTATCGGCACATTCCAGTCTCTCGAGAGAGAATAGATTGTTAAGATTTAGTTCAGAGAGCACATTGGATGAGCAATCAAGATAGGAAAAGTTGCTGCCTGCCTCCATCATCAGGGACTTGATTTGACAGTGCTTGCAAAACAACAGTTCTAGTGCTGGTAGATTGCACCTAAGCGAAAGACTTCCATTTGATACTGGTCCAGTAGCACCGAGGGCGCGTATACGCAAGTCTTCCTCCCAAGCCTTAGGGAGAGCTGGTAGGCGACTGCAATCCCAAGCCAGGTAAGTAATGGATCCGTTCACCACCTCAAAACTGATCTTTTCAATTGTGTAGGCCTCTTTGCTCTCATCCCAAATGTATCCTTGGTCAAGATCAATGCTTGTCTCCTCCAGCACCTTGAGCAACTCCAGTGGATCCATCTCCAGCCCTTTTGCCCACGATAAGATCTGGTTGTAATCTGGCCGCCGGAATGAATAATCCCCCAGACTAAACCGTTCATCATCCAGGTCTCCAGTTTTTGCTCGCCCAAGAATGTCCTCGGATATGCGCCGCAGGATCGGATTGCTTGCCCTCAGCGGCCCGCTTAAGTCTGAGCCGCCGCTGCTGAGGATCGGTTTGTCGTTGGATGACGTCATTTCTGGGTTGTGGCGGGATGCTGGTGGGCACTGAGGCTTCGGAACAGCTGCGCTTCTCTCTGCAGAGTGTCGGAGCTTTGTAGAAGGCTGGCAACAAAGGGAGAGGCCACCACAATGGCCAGGCACTGGGCCCGGCTGATCGCGACGTTCACCCGGTTGGCATCGAGAACGAATTCAAGCCCCCGGGTGGAGATGGAGCGGCTGGTTGTGACCGAATAGATGCTCACGGGCGCTTCGCGGCCCTGGAAGCGATCCACCGTTCCCACCTGGGCGGCTCGGCCCAGCTTGCGCTGCAGGAGAGTCACCTGGGCATTGAATGGCGCCATGATGGCAATGTCTGCAGGGCTGATGGTGCCATTGACCGTGCCAACCGCGCTCTCACGCCTGAACGCACAACCAAGCAATTGCTTAACCAGACCTTCGATCATCTCGGCCTCCTCAAGGCTGTAGACATGGTTTTCGCTGTGTTCCACCGCCTCAAACTGCAGACCACTGGCCGCTCCAGTCCACTCGACACCATTAGCGCTATTGGCTGGATGTGCTTCCAGCCGCTGAGAATAGAACTGCTCTGAAACAAAACCACAGAGCGTCGGCGGCATCCGCCAGCTCCGGCTCAGGAACACGCCGCGATGATCAGCGATCACAGGATCACCCTCGGTGGCATAGCTGAGGCAAGATAAACCGCTCTCTCCCGGATGCTCAGCAAGCGTGGGCTGGGCGAGCTGCTGCTGATCGCCGACTAAGAGAAGATTGCGTGCACAGCGACCCATCGCCAGTAGATTTGCCAACGACACCTGGCTCGCCTCATCAATCACGAGGAGATCAAGAAGCCCCTCAAAGCGTTGGTGGCAGAAACCATATGCGGTGGCACCGTACACGTCATACTTGGTGTGAAAGCTTGCGGCATCGATCACATCGATTCCTGCCTTTGTGAAGACATGGCGATCTTCCTTGCTCATTCTGCCCTGAAACTTGGCGAGGCTGACTGTCTGTTTTGCGCTCCTGGCTCGTTCAGCAGTTCGGTGCAGAAGATGATCAATGGCAAGGTGGCTATTGGCGCAAATGCCTACATTCCATCCAGCATCCACGAGCCTTGTAATCACCTCAGCGGCACAGGTGGTTTTTCCGGTTCCCGGTGGACCCTGCAGGATCAGGCTGATGCCATCAGCTGCAAACAGTGCATCGCTGATCAGTTGCGCGGTCTGCTCGGGTGCATCTCTTCCCTGCTTGGCCAGCAAGCGAAACCGATCCTCTCCTCTGCGGGAGAGCAGATGGCTTACGGCAGGCGGTAAGGCCATCGGGTCCTCAACCCAGGAATGGGCCTGCTCCGCCAGCGCGCCTCTGATCAGACCAGCGATGTCGTTTGGCCGGTGGATCAGATTGCTATCAGGCTGCAAGCTATTCGCATCCACGCTCTTCAACGAGAGCTTGACCAGTCCCTCATTCGCCAAAACCTCATAGAGTTCCAGATTGACCCTGCTGCTCTGGCAGACGAGCCTCTCTGTTTTGTTATCGCGAACGCTCAATCTGAATGGTTGACGCGGGTCATATCGGTAGGTCGCCAAGTGTTTGTTGGGTCGGAATGCCTCACAGCTCACCAGAGCAGCTCTGGCCAGGCAGGCAGAATCCTGCTCCAGAGCCTCGTCATTCATGGCGAGATGGGCAATGAACTGGTTGTCCTGGGCCTGCTTCTCGCGCAGGTGGAAGGAAAGCAGACCCGCAAGCAGTGTGTCGTGCGGGTTCCGCTGGTCTTCTGCCGCTCGACCTAGGAGCTTGCTGGCGCAATCGAGCAGAACCGCACTAATTGGATCTGCCGTTTCCTCGTTCCAATCGTCCAAAAGGAGTGCGTTGATGAAGCTTGCTGATCGGGCCGGTTCGTTCGTAGGGAGTGATGGCTGCGAGCCCACGCTCTCAGTCGCCGACAACTCCGCTTGGGCTACCTGCACACTGGAAGGACTTTCACGATCTTGTTCGTCAGTAGTAGGGACTCGGCTCTGCGTCTTTTTCGGATCCTCATCCCATGAAGGCTCTGCCTCGCTGATAGCCTCTTTTCCCTCGGCTGTAGAGTGATCAAGTGTGCTCGGTACGGCGTACCAAAGATCCTCCAGCATCGCCTCGAAGGAGTGTGGGTTGGTCGACAGATCCTTTGGTGCGTTGGAATCATCCTCCTGGTGGAGAAGGATCTCGATCCAGTCATCCACCGTGAGATCACTCTGGGCGATCCTGGCGATGACCATCCTGCGTTCATCCGGATCTAGCCGCACAAACCTGTCCAGTTTGCTGATCCAGGGATAGTCCGGATCGTCCTGTGGATCCCAGCCCCGATCTCGGCCATCGCTGCCAGTCCATCTGTCGGGGCGATCGGGCCTTCTTTCCTCCTTCTGCCTCCTCGGAGCGGCAGGTGGTGGCAGCTGGGCAGGAAGATCAGTGGTTGGAGCAGGAGATCCCTCTGCCGGCGGTGCATCAATTCGCTGAGATGTGCTGGATATACTCTCGTCTTGGGGATGCTCAACGGTGGTCAAGGATTCTTCGTGATCACTCTTCTCTCGGTACTCAGGTTCTTGATTCGTGGAAATATCTCGTGTCTCGTCATCAGCATTTTCTTCTTCGTTCGTATGCTCGAACTCCTTGTGGCTATCTTCCTCTTTCTCTGGGACGATCTGTTGATGCTCCGTGAGAAGCAGCTCAGGGTCATTCCTTGCCTGGGAGTCTGCGGTTGGCTCCAGCTCCAGGACCGTTTCCTCATGTTCAGTGATCTCGCAATGCTCAATCTCTTGAGCCTCTGGAACACCACCTATGGTTTCGGGGTCTTCAATTTCCTGCTCCTCAGGCTTGGGGGTTTCGTCCTCCCACTGCCGCTCGGCATCAGGAGCTTCTGACTCCCAGGCACTAAGCGTTTCCTCGATTCCGGCTCTCTTGCCCTCTCCTTCGGGATTCTTGCTGCTTGGTTGTTGCGGTTCCTCCCCCTCGGATCCAATGGCTATAGCTCGATCCTGCTCTGCCGCCGCTGGTTCTGGAGAGGGGGTGGTTGCCTCCGGGTTTCCCACGCGGAAAAAGGCCCTGATGCGTTCGGCTCTGCTCTGATCAGCATCCAGAATCAGCGCCACATCCAGGTGATTCCTATATCGCTTCTCGCGCAGAAGGCCTGTGTCTACACCAGCCCTGAGGGCATCCAGTGCCGATGAACTGGCATCCCTGGCCAGTCGCCGAACCGCTCTTCTGATCTGCCACTCACGAAGAATCGGCAGCAGCCGCACTCCCTGCAGGCGAGCGGCATAGCGTGTGATCTGGGCTTGGCTGAGTACCTCGTTCACAGCTGAGGCCCTTGGCAGCGCCGGCACACAGGCCTATTCAGGTTGGCTGGCTCGCAATGGCTGTCAGGTTTCCTGCCCTTATCCCTCATCGTGAGGTCGCGCTGCTCCCAGCCACTCTGCCGCACCGCTGTAGCCGCTTCTCCCCGCAGGCACTGTCATGCCGGGATGATGCAGGAAATGCATCATCCCGGCATACCCCCACAACGAGTGGCACGCTCATGGGCTGTGAAGAGATGGGCACTGTCACTGACCAGGATCTTCAAGCACACGGTCTGCCTCCAGATTCGCAACCACAGCCTCTTCGCCCACGGCTTTCAAGCAGTGGATGCCGGCCGCTGGCGCGAACTCTGGAGCACGCTCGGTGGCTTTCTCAGCGAAGTCCTCACAGAGCAGCACCGAGGCAAGGGCAAAACAGCCGCGGCGCCCCTCGCCCAGCTTCCCAACAGCCTGGAGCAGTTGATGCCCTCACCCTGACGATCCGGGACAAGGGCGCCATCCATCTCGGGCGACTCTGTGCCACCCGCCGCCACCGGTCCGTGTCGGCGGGGGCGGCCGCACGCGGAAACAGCCGACAGTGGACGGTGGCCTGGGGTGAAGCCCCATCACTCGTGGACCGCCCACCATGCTGCTACCTTGAAATTCCTGCAGACGTTGCAGGGATTTCAAGGCCAGGCGCCTACTCGGCTCCATGCTTCCCCGTCCCGACCGCCTTGTGGCCCTTCAGGCGGCCCTCGCTCGCTCGCCGGTGGTGGCGGTGCTGGGGCCGCGCCAATGTGGCAAAACCACCCTGGCGCGCCAGCTGGTGCCGGTGGCGAGCGCCAACTATTTCGATCTGGAAGACCCGATCAGCCTGGCGCGCCTCGATCAGCCACTCACGGCCCTTGGCGAATTGCGCGGCACGGTGGTGATCGATGAGGTGCAGCGGCGGCCGGAGATGTTCCCGCTGTTGCGGGTGCTGGCAGACCGGGCCGATCATCCGGCCCGTTTCCTGATCCTCGGCTCGGCGTCGGCGGCGTTACTGCGGCAGTCGTCTGAGTCGCTGGCAGGGCGGCTGGAGATCGTGGAGATGGAAGGTTTTGCGCTGGCCGAGGTGGGCCTGGAGCAGGCCTCCACGCTCTGGCTGCGGGGCGGGTTTCCCCGCTCCTTTCTCGCCGCGAACGACGCGGACAGCCTGATCTGGCGCCGTGACTTCATCCGCACGCTGCTGGAGAGCGATCTGCCGCAGCTGGGGGTGCGGGTGCCGGCGGTCACGCTGCAGCGGTTCTGGGCCATGCTCGCCCATTTCCATGGCCAGCTCTGGAATGGCGCCGAACTGGGCCGCTCCCTCGGCGTGAACCAGACCACCTGCCGCCGCTACCTCGATCTGCTCGCCGGTGTGTTCATGGTGCGCGTGCTGCAGCC
>Ga0169931_10011422_pt1 | contig 12509 bp, 10 predicted proteins | sample Kivu_15m_20L_FD_129675 | JGI IMG/M metagenome (GOLD analysis project Ga0169931, IMG submission 129675) | Freshwater microbial communities from Lake Kivu, Western Province, Rwanda to study Microbial Dark Matter (Phase II) - Kivu_15m_20L... | ecosystem: Environmental > Aquatic > Freshwater > Lake...
GGGATCAAAATACAAGGTTGTTCGCTGATCCTCCAGCTTTGCACAATACAAGGTCCTTCGCTGATCTCTCGGCTTTGCCTCGAGATTAGGCTCAGGATGACAGCTTCACTTTTTAAAAAAAGAATAGATCCTTCACTTCGTTCAGGATGAGGTCTTCATCTGATGCCTTTTACCCCATCCACCCTCATCCCTCATCCCTCATCCCTCTCCCCACCTCCACCACCTCGTCTTCACAGATCTCGTGTCCCATGCCGGGATAGATCTTCTTGACAACAGCTGCGCCCATACGCTCAAAGACCTCCGCACTCTCGTGCACTCGTCCAACCGGGATATGGGCATCGACGTCGCTACATCCCAGGAACACCGGCATCCCATCCAGACGCCCTGCATAACGTTCCAAATCCAAGGTTTGACCAATCAATCCACCGCTCAGACCAAAGACCCCACCGTAGCGGCGTCCACGGCTCGCCACATACTCCAGTGCTAAACAAGCCCCCTGCGAAAAGCTCAGCCAATAGATATCTTCCGCGGTGACTCCCAGCGATTCCAACTCATCCCCAACCTTGCCCAAAACCTGCAGGGCCGAATCTAACCAAGGCTGATTCTGGGCTCTTGGCATCATAAACGAGTACGGATACCAGGTGTAATTCATAGCCTGAGGCGCCCACAACGCAAAATCCTCGACATCCAGATAGTCAGCCAGCGAAAGGATACTCTCCGCGGTAGCCCCGCGGCCGTGAATCATCACCATCGCCTTGCGACCCGCCTGCGCTGGCTTTCCCGCTTTTATGATCTTGAGCTCATGCATTCTTAGTAGTGAATGAGGATGACGGAGACCTCACCTGATGCGAATCGCTGAACGATCCACAGATGATCATACTGGTGATCCTCCAGATCTTTGAAACGCTTCTCGCCCAAAAGGGCATTTACGATTCCCGGCGCCGTGTTCGAGTGACCTGCAATCAACACCGTCTTCCCGCGCATTGCCTTCAGTCCCTCCACGAAGGGCCCCGCATTCCGCGGGTCGTACTCTTCCAGCTGGAGCCCAAAAGCCTTCCCCGTCGGCTCGAGCGTCTGACGGGTACGTTTGAACGGGGTCGTGTAGGCCACATCCGGTTTCATGGAGGCCAACATCGTCGCCAATCGCTCGGCACGGGCAAATCCAGCCTCCGACAGATCCGGATCGCGTGAATCATCGACCTTCTCGGCGTGACGCACTATGATATATGTACTCATATCCCCGGAGGGCTGCGCAAAAACCCCCGCCGGATAAAAAGCCAAAGCCAGCAGCACAAGCACGAGGCTGCGGTATCCTAATTTTCTCATATCGATGGTATCTTTAGGGTGAATGATTCCATACTTTACCTGTTTGGGAAGATACCGATTCTCCCCATTCCGCACCCCCACCCCTGAGATGAACTTTTTCCACTATGGAACACCCGACTGATCCTTCCCCAAGGATCGATGGACCCTCGCTCGACCCCAACGACTGGCAGGCTATGCGCCAGCTCGCCCACACGATGGTCGACGATATGCTCCAGTTTCTCAAGAGCGTCGACACCCGCCCGGTCTGGATCCCACCCTCCCCAACAGCCCTCTCGGAGACCAACACTCCGCTCCCCCTCGAACCCACCTCGCCCGAACAGGTCTACCTGACCTTCCGGAAGAATATCATGCCCTTCGTGAAGGGTAATATCTCCCCACGGCACTTTTCCTGGGTCGAAGGTACCGGCACTGTGATGGGCATGATGGCCGATATGCTCGCCGCCGGTATGAATCCCAATGTCACCATCGGCAACCACATGGCTATGGCCATCGATGCCCGCGTCATCGAATGGTGCCGCCAGCTCATGAATATGCCCGATACGACCTCCGGGATGCTCGTCTCCGGTGGATCCATGGCCAATATCACCGCCCTCAGCGTGGCACGCAATAGCCTGTACGGCGGACAAATCCGCCGCCAGGGACTCCTCCAAACGGGTCGCCAGCTCGTGGTCTATTGCAGTAGCCAAACCCATAATTGCGTCAATAAGGCCGTTGAAGCTCTCGGTATTGGCTCCGACTACCTCCGCCTCATCCCCGTCGACGAGCAGTTCCGCATCCGAGTCGACCTTCTTAAACATCAAATCGCTGAAGATCAGGCTGCCGGACTCCAACCATTTTGCATCATCGGTAATGCCGGCACAGTGAACACCGGCGCCATTGATCCCCTCGATGAGCTCTTAGACATTGCCCGCGCCGAGGATCTCTGGTTTCATGTGGACGGTGCCTTCGGTGCGGTGGCTAAGATCACCCACGAATTCTCCCCTCAACTCAAAGCTATCGAAGAGGCCGACAGTCTGGCCTTCGATCTGCATAAATGGTTCTATGTGAATTACGAGGTAGGCTGTGTGCTGGTGCGCGATCGCAAGACCCACCGCAATGCATTCCGGATGGAAGCCGACTACCTGACTATGCACGAGCGAGGACTCGCCTCTGGACCCGAGACCCTGAGTAACTATGGACTCGAACTTTCACGAGGATTCAAAGCCCTCAAGGTCTGGATGTCGTTTATGGAACATGGCCTGAATCGATACCGAACTATCGTTGAACGCAATATCGCCCAAGCACGCTATTTGGGTGATTTGGTGACAAAAAACGCCCATTTTGAGCTGATGACACCGGTGAGTCTCAATATCGTATGTTTCCGATATCGTTTTTCAGTGACGGAGGTCGACACACAAAATGAACTCAACCGCGAATTGCTGATGCGTCTGCACGAAAGCGGGGTGGCTACGCCATCCTACACCATCCTGGATGGCAAATATTGTATTCGGGTGAATATCACCAACCATCGTACCCAATCGAAACACTTGCGTTTGATGCTTGATAAGATCCTGGAACTGGGCATAGAACTGGACCAATAAAAAAAGCCCCGACCTGAGTCGGGGCTTTTTGTTGCAAGTAGAGAGTGCAAAAATAAAGGTTTGTTTTGGTTTAGTTCTTCAGGAAGGAACGAAGTACCGTCTGAAGAATACCACCATTCCGATAATAATCAATCTCGACGGGTGTGTCAATACGGCAACGCACCTTGAAGCTTGTTGCCGATCCGTCCGCTTTGCGAGCGTTCACTTCCAGCATAGCACCTGGGCGTACACTCTCGTCGATCTGGATATCGAAATGCTCGGTGCCATCGAGACCCAAAGTACTTGGGTTTTGTCCGTCGATAAACTGCAATGGCAACACGCCCATACCCACCAAGTTGGAGCGGTGAATACGCTCGAAGGATTCAGCGATCACAGCGTGCACGCCCAAGAGCATCGTACCTTTGGCGGCCCAGTCGCGGGAAGATCCGGTGCCATACTCTTTCCCGGCGAGAACCACCAAGGGGGTAGCATCGGCTTTGTAGCGTAGCGAAGCTTCGTAGATCGAGGTCACTTCGCCACTTGGTAGGTGCGTCGTGAAGCCGCCTTCGGTGCCTGGTGCCATCTGATTTTTGAGGCGCACATTGGCGAAGGTTCCGCGGGTCATAATACGGTCATTACCACGACGGGATCCGTAGGAGTTGAAGTCTTCTTTGTTCACACCGTTTTCGATGAGGAACTTACCCGCTGGGGAGTCGGCCTTGAAGGATCCGGCAGGTGAAATGTGGTCGGTAGTGATCGAATCGCCCACTTTTACGAGTACACGTGCTCCTGAGATAGGCTCAATACTTCCCGGCGTGGCTGCCATATCGACGAAGAAAGGAGGCTCCTGGATGTAGGTCGATGCTGGATCCCATTCGAAAAGCTCGCCACCACTCAATGGGATGGCGTTCCACTCCTCATTCGACTCCTCAATTCCTTTGTACATACGGTTGAAGATGTCGGGGCGAACGGCATTGTCGAGGTGAGCGAGTATTTCTTCGGTAGTAGGCCATATATCGCGCAAGTAGACGTCCTTGCCGTCGCTGCCTTTACCGATAGGCTCGTTTACGAGGTCGATGTCCACGGTTCCGGCGAGTGCATAGGCCACCACCAGGGGAGGAGATGCCAAGTAGTTGGCTTTCACACTCTGGTGGATTCGTCCTTCGAAATTACGATTACCGGAAAGCACCCCCGCTACGATCAGGTCGCCTTCTTTGATGGCGGCCTCAACGGCATCGGGCAGTGGACCCGAATTTCCAATACAAGTGGTACAGCCATAACCGACGAGGTTAAATCCAATTTTATCGAGGTAAGGGGTGAGGCCGGCTTCATTGAGGTACTCGGTCACCACGCGTGATCCTGGTGCCAGGGAAGTCTTCACATACGGAGGCACGGTGAGTCCACGCTCGACGGCTTTCTTCGCCACAATACCGGCACCCAACATCACGGATGGATTCGAGGTATTCGTACAACTGGTGATGGCAGCAATCACCACATCACCATGCGTCATATCAACGGTAGTTCCGTTTCTGTAGACGCCTTTGTTGGCCAGTTTCTCTTGGGTAAGCGAGAAGCCCTTGGTGGCTTCTGTACTTACTAAGGCGTTGTTGAAGTCGGTCTTCATTGCGCTCAAGGATACGCGATCTTGTGGTCGCTTTGGTCCGGCAAGGCTAGGCTCTACCGTTGAAAGATCGAGCATAAGGGTATCGCTGAAAATTGGGTCTTCGGTTTCGTCCGTGCGGAACATCCCCTGAGCTTTGTAGTAGTTCTCGACCAGTTTTACGAGCTGCTCATCTCGGCCGGTACGTAGCATATAGCGCAGGGTTTCGCTGTCGACGGGGAAAAAGCCCATCGTGGCACCATACTCAGGAGCCATATTGGCGATGGTGGCGCGGTCGGGCAGACTCATTGAGCTCAAACCGCTGCCATAAAATTCAACGAACTTACCAACGACGCCTTTTTTGCGGAGCATCTGGGTCACTGTGAGGGTAAGGTCGGTGGCAGTGACCCCTTCACGTAACTTGCCGATTAATTTGAAGCCCACTACTTCAGGGATCAACATATATATCGGTTGACTAAGCATCACAGCTTCTGCCTCGATGCCACCGACGCCCCAGCCTACGATACCGAGGCCGTTGATCATAGTAGTGTGGGAATCGGTTCCGACGAGGGAATCGGGATAAGCTACCGTGAGGCCATCCTCAGAACGGGTGAATACACCCTTGGCTAGGTACTCAAGGTTCACTTGGTGAACGATACCGCGAGCTGGTGGGATCACCCGGAAGTTGTCGAGGGCTTTTTGTCCCCAGCGCAAAAACTCATAGCGCTCGCGGTTACGCTCAAACTCTATCTCAGCGTTTCGTGAGAAAGCAAAATCGGATCCGAACAAATCGACCTGTACACTGTGGTCGATTACCAGGTCGACGGGCACGGTCGGGTTAATACGTTTTGGATCACCCCCCATACGTTTCATAGCTGAATGAAGTGCGGCTAGGTCGACCACTGCCGGAACACCGGTGAAATCCTGAAGCACAACACGAGCCGGCTTGAAGGGAATTTCGGCATCGGAAGCTTTGGTCGGATCATAGGCCATTAAGTTTTTAATGTCGTTTTCGGTCACGACATAACCATCACATTCGCGAACCACCGCTTCTAGAAGCACTTTATAAGAAAAAGGAAGGCGTTTGGTACTTCCGAATCCAAGTTTTTCGAGTTGCTCGAGACTATAATAGTGAACGTTGCCATCCGAGCCCGGTAAGGGCAGACGTGCGGCGGTCATCTTAGGTTCGCTCATGGGAAATAGATATTGGAGTGATATTGGGGAAGAAAAAAGTCTAGATCCCTAAAATACGGGAAGAGAGAGAAACAATCATTAACAATCATTAACAATGAGGATCAATCATTACCAGCCATTTACTTTATTGTACACTGAAACAGGAAATACTTTCCCCACCGCCCAATTGCTAATGATTGTTAATGACTCTAGATAATAATTAATGATTGATAATGATTCTCCGATTGTTAGTGACTCTAAATAAATGATAATGATTGATAATGATTCTCCCTTTCCATATATTTCCTAGCTATGACAATTTCCACCCGATAATTCTATCGACCGTGAGTAAGACATTTTTTAACACATATTCGGCTAAGCCCTCTGATATCGATAAAAAGTGGGTTTTAATCGATGCAACCGGGGTACCCCTTGGTCGCTTGGCAAGTAAAATTGCTACGATCTTACGTGGTAAAAACAAACCCATGTACACCCCACACATGGACACTGGCGATCATGTTGTCGTCATCAATGCCGAAAAGGTAGCTCTTACTGGTAATAAAATGACCGATAAGCTCTACTTCAGCTACTCCGGTTATCCAGGTGGCGAGAAGTATGTTACCCCTGAGACTATGCTCAAGAAGAACCCATCCTTCCTGATCATGCATGCCGTAAAAGGTATGATCCCAAAAAATCGCCTGGGTCGTAAGCAGATGACAAACCTGCGTGTCTACGCCGGACCTGTTCATCACCATACTGCCCAGAAACCAGAACCTATCAGTCTTTGAATTAAATGGCTCAGATCAACAAAGTCGGACGCCGTAAGACATCGACCGCTCGCGTATACGTGCAGCCTGGTTCAGGTTCTTTCGTTGTAAATGGCAAGAAAATGGAAGATTATTTCCCCATTCTCGCTCATCAGATGACCATTAACTTCCCGCTTCAGCAAACTGAAAACATGGGCAAGTTCGACATCAAAGTCACCGTACGCGGTGGTGGTGTTAGTGGTCAGGCTGACGCAGTGGCATTGGGTATCTCCCGCGCCATCGACACGATTCAGCCTGAGATGCACAGTGTTCTTAAGTCACATGGCTTATTTACACGCGATGATCGTATGGTCGAACGTAAGAAGTACGGACGTCCAAAAGCCCGTAAGCGTTTCCAATTCTCGAAACGTTAATCGGCAAGTCACTTTCGGGTGGCTGTTACACTTTCAATCACACATACACAGGGATTGGTCGCTCGGGTGCCCTATGGGTTGGGCGGTCAATATGATCTGTGTAGCGGAATAAACTCAAAATACTATCACAATGCCACAAGCAGTTTCTATTGAGGAACTCCTCAAAGCAGGTGCCCATTTTGGACACCTAACACGTCGTTGGAATCCTAAGATGAAAGATTTCATCTTCATGCAGCGAAATGGGATTCACATTATCGACCTCAACAAAACGCACAATTACCTCCAGCAGGCACTCGAAGCAGTAACCCGCGTTGCTCGCTCCGGGAAAAAAGTGCTCTTCGTTGGTACAAAAAAACAGGCCCAGGAAATTATCAAGCAAGAGGCCTTACGCTGCGAAATGCCTTACGTAACTCACCGTTGGTTAGGTGGTATGCTTACCAACTTCTCCACTGTTCGCAAGAGTATTTCCCGCCTCGAAGAAATCGACTCGATGTCGAAAGATGGTACCTACCAAAACATCACAAAAAAAGAGCGTTTGATGCTCGACCGTGAAAAAGAGAAACTCGAGCGCGTACTTGCTGGTATCTCCAATATGAATCGTCTTCCAGGCGCCATCTTCGTAGTGGATACTGTGAAAGAAAGTATTGCTATGGAAGAAGCCATCCGTCTAAATATCCCCATTTTCGCATTAGTCGATACCAACTGCGATCCAGACATTCCTGATTTTATCATTCCATGCAACGATGATGCCGCTAAAACCATCGAGCTCGTTGCACGTAATTTTTCCGATGCGATTATTGAAGGTCTAGCTGAGCGCGAAGCCATCCAGGAAGAGCAACTCGTTGCCGAAGCTACTTCGGATGCGAAAGAGTCTGGCGAAGAGAAAAAAGTAGTGATGCGCTCCCGTCGCCGTCGCTCTGGCGATGCACCATCATCCGACGAAGAATAATATCATCTAAACAGGCATAATCATGAATATTTCAGCAACAGACGTCAAAAACCTGCGTGAGCAAACTGGCGCGGGGATGATGGACTGCAAGAAAGCCTTGGCAGAAGCCAATGGCGATTTTAATCTGGCAGTTGAAATTCTCCGTAAAAAAGGCCAAAAAGTATCTGAAAAACGTGCTGACCGCGATGCGAATCAAGGTACAGTCATCGTGAAAATTTCTGCTGATGGCAGCCATGCCGCAGCTCTATCTTTGAACTGTGAGACCGATTTCGTTGCTCGTAATGAGGAGTTCCTTCAAACAGCTAGCGATTTCGCGACGATGGTCTTCGACAACAAACTCACCAGCTTCGATCAGCTCAAAGACATGGCCTACAAAGGCATCACAGTTGGCAAATTTCTAGACGATATGATTGGTAAAATCGGCGAAAAAATCGCTGTGAACGCTCTCTACTCATTGAGCACCACTGGCCAAATCGTCGCCTATGAACACCCAGGTAATCAGCTTGCTGTGTTAGTAGAGTTCGACGGTCGTCTCAAAAACGCCGAAAATGGTCGTGATGTAGCGATGCAAATTGCAGCAATGCGTCCCATTGCCGTTAGCAGCGACCAGGTTGACTCCACCATTCTAGAAAAAGAGCTCGAAATTGCTAAAGAGCAGCTCATCAACGAAGGCAAGCCTGCCGACATCGCTGAAAAAGCCGCACAAGGTAAACTTCGTCGTTTCTTTGAAGAATCTGTTCTCCTCGATCAGAAATTTGTCAAAGACAATAGCGTGACCATCGCTCAGTTCCTTAAGAACAGCGGTGAACCTACCGTTAAGGCTTTCTGGCGACTCCAACTCGGCGAAACTGCCTAAACTGTTTTTTTCATAAAAGCTACTTGAAATCAAGTAGCTTTTTTTTTGCCCAAAATTCCGATATTGCACACATGGCATCTCCCTACAAACGCATTCTGCTCAAACTTAGCGGTGAATCTCTTCTCGGTGAACAAGGACACGGTATCGATGGTGTTGTTCTTGAACGCTACGCTTCCGAAATTCGTGAAGTGCATAAATTAGGTTATGAAGTTGCTATCGTGATCGGTGGCGGTAATATCTTCCGCGGTGTCAAAGGCGCAACTGCTGGTATGGATCGTGTTCAGGCTGACTATATGGGCATGCTCGCTACGATGATCAACAGTATGGCTCTCCAAGATGCTCTCGAGCGCAAACAAGTTCAAACTCGCCTGGTGTCGGCAATACGGATGGAACAGATTGCTGAGCCTTACATTCGCCGTCGTGCCGTACGTCACCTCGAAAAGGGCCGCGTAGTCATCTTTGGCGCTGGCACAGGCAACCCATACTTCACGACCGATACCGCTGCATCCTTAAGAGCCATCGAAATTGAAGCTGATGTGATTCTCAAAGGTACCCGTGTGAACGGGGTGTACGACAAAGATCCGGAAAAACATAATGATGCCGTCCGTTTCGACAGCATCACGGGCGATGAGATTCTTCGCCGCAATCTGAATGTCATGGATCTAACGGCCTTTACCTTATGTCGCGATAATCGCACTCCTATCATCATCTTCAATATGGATGAGCCCGGTACCTTCAAACGCGTTGTAGCCGGTGAAGAATTGGGTACAACGGTAACCTGGTCATAGGCCGTTCTGTTTAGATAAATCCACCTAATTTGAGCGGATTCCAATGCTGCGCTCTGCGCTAAAATGTGTATTTTGTCAAAAAATATTCAACCTATCGTACTATGATTTCGCAATTTCAAGAGATTTTCGATAAAGCAACTCAGGATATGGATCACGCCATCGATTATTTTAAGCGTGAACTTAGTCATATTCGCGCTGGAAAGGCAAATCCAACGATGCTAGAGGGGGTAAAAGTGGATTACTATGGATCTATAATGCCTCTGAATCAGGTTGCCAATGTTGGTGCTCCCGAACCTCGTATGATTACGGTTCAGCCATGGGACAAAACCATGATTCCAGCCATAGAAAAGGCTATCCAAGCCGCTGGTCTGGGTTTCAATCCTCAAAATGATGGTGTGCTCATTCGAGTGCCCGTACCTATGCTCACCGAAGAACGTCGCCTAGAACTCGTTAAGGTCTCCCGCGAACAAGCAGAAAAAGCTCGTATCGTCGTTCGAAATGCTCGTCGTGATGCTAATGATCATATCAAGCGCAAGGCAAAAGAGGAGTCACTGCCTGAAGATGCTCGTTTCGAAGCCGAAGCATACATCCAAAAGATCACGGATGCCGAGATCGCAAAAATTGAAGACCTCCTGAGCACGAAAGAGAAAGAAATCACTACCGTTTGAAAGAGGTCCTTTACTCATTGGTCACATCCCTTCCATAATCCATGTATCTCGCTGAACTAGACCTGCATGGCTTCAAAAGCTTTGCTCAGAAGACGTCTATTCGATTTGACGATGGAATCACTGCGATTGTTGGACCTAATGGCTGCGGTAAATCGAATATCGTGGATGCCCTTCGCTGGGTCTTAGGTGAGCAGCGCCCAAGCTTGCTGCGTTCAGCGGCCATGAGCAACGTTATCTTCAACGGTACCTCCACGCGAAAAGCACTGGGGATGGCTGAGGTCTCCGTGACCATCCACAACAGCAAAGGGATACTACCGCTAGAATACACAGATGTAACCATCACACGTCGCTTGTTTCGTAATGGCGACAGCGAATATCTGCTCAACAAAACACCATGTCGCCTCAAAGACATCATTGAGCTTTTCATGGATACCGGTATGGGCTCAAATGCCTATTCGGTGATCGAGCTCAAGATGGTGGAAGACATACTAAGCGACAAAAATCATGATCGTCGTCGACTCTTTGAGGAAGCAGCAGGTGTAACCAAATACAAAGATAAGCGGAAGCAAACCTTCCGTAAACTCGACGAGACCCAAGCCGACATGACGCGTATTGAGGATATTCTCCTCGAAGTGCGTAAAAATGTGAGCAGCCTCAATCGTCAATCGAATCGGGCACGTCAGGCCAAAGAACTCGAAGAAGAGCTCAGAATCCTCGATCAGGCGGTCTCGCGAGTGGAATTTACGCGTCTACAAGATCAGCTGAGTCCATTACGTCAGCGCCTAATGGATGTTGAACTCGAAAAAGAACAGCTTCAGCGTACCATTGAAGAGACCGATCAGGCTCGTGTTCTGGCAGAAACGAACCTCTTGGAAAAGGAATCTCGCCTGAGTCAACTTCAGGCCTCACTTGCCGAAGTGAACGCAGTTATCCAGCAAACAAATACTTCGATTCAGATTGCCAGCGAGCGGATTGAATCAGAAGAAAAAAACATCAAGCAGTTTGAAATTGACGTTTTTGCAGGCGAAGAAGAGATCCGCAATCACAAGATGGCTATCAAGCAGTTTGAAGAAGAGCGTGATGTTCTGCTTCGTAAGCGCGAGGCTATGGATGCTGAGTTACAACAGGCTCAGGAACATTATAACCACCTTGAAACACAGGTTCAGGCTGCTAAACATGCGCTTGATCAGGCTAATACAGCTTACTCTCAAGCCAATGCTCGTTTGACCGAACTCAAAACGGCTCGGATACGCACAGAATCCCGTCTCGAAAACGGTAATGAGGAAATGCTTCGCCTGCGTCAACAGATGGATCTTGCCGATCAGGATCTGGACCAGGTGACCCAAGAGTCTAAAAAACTGGATAAGGAACTCAAAGAGGCGAAGACAGAGCACGAACACTCCGAATTGCGCTACGATGAGGCCATGAAACGCCGTGAAGTGCTGGTTGCCGAAAGTAACCGTCTCAAAGATGTGATTCGGACCCACACAGGAACCATACAATCGCTTGAGCGCGAAATGGAGCTCCTGCATAATATCGCCCAGTCGCAAGAGCATTTTCCCGAAAGCGTTCAGTTTCTACTTTCGAGAAAAGCGGATTTTTCTTTTGCAGCAGTTCTCACCGATTTACTATCGACCCATCCTGATCTTTCTTTAGCTCTTGAATCCGTATTGGGTGAAGCCTGCAATTATATTGTTCTAGGAAAAGATCAAGATGCGGAGAAGGCCATCAGCCTTCTCAAATCGGAAAAAAAAGGCAGAGCAACACTTATTTCAGCCGAGAGGATTGATTTCGACAGTGAAGTTCATCCTGATTCCATTGCTCATCAAGTACAATGCGACAAAAAATGGAACCGTCTGAAAAATCTGCTACTGGGTCAGGTGGTCATCGTAGAAGAGAAGCAGAAACCACCTAAGGGCACTACGGGTGTCACCTTGCAGGGAGAGGTAGTAACGCGAGAGCATTTCATACGCGCAGGAAGCACGAATACCAGTACCGGTATTCGCACCAGTCTCAAAGAAAAGATCTCGGCGCTTGAAAAACGCATCATGGTTGCCGAAGATGCCAACGACGAAGAGCAACATGCTCTCAAGAAGATAGAGCTTGAGCTCGAAGCCTTAGACTTACCAGCGATGAGTTCTGCCATCCGTCAGCATGAACAGAATGTGCGTCGTATCGAATCCCAGAAAAGTGGCCTCACCGCTCGAGTGCAGGTACAGGGTAAGAATCATGCCCAAATGAAGCAGCGCCTAGATACCATCATCGCTGAACGTAGTACCCTTCAGAACCAGCTCGAAGAGCATCAGCCTGAAGCAGAACGTCTCCAAGAACACATCACCGAGATGTACGAGGCCGTAGCCAATCAACGAGCTGCCCTTGAAACAGTAGAACAGAATCGCAACAGAGCTCA
>Ga0169931_10011423_pt1 | contig 12509 bp, 10 predicted proteins | sample Kivu_15m_20L_FD_129675 | JGI IMG/M metagenome (GOLD analysis project Ga0169931, IMG submission 129675) | Freshwater microbial communities from Lake Kivu, Western Province, Rwanda to study Microbial Dark Matter (Phase II) - Kivu_15m_20L... | ecosystem: Environmental > Aquatic > Freshwater > Lake...
CTCACTTCGAGCATCCTTCCTCCGGGTAGCGATTGGCTTCGACACCATCAGCTTCCCGAACAGGGCCTCGGGGTGGGTCAGCTTTCGTTCGCCGGGTGGGTCAGGTTTTGTTTAGCGCTTCCAACTCGGCCGCAGCGGTCACGGATCCATTCGTCACGGGCGGCCCCCTCCGGGTCTTCCGTGGCGGCTGCTGGGACTCCTACTCGTACGAATGCCGCTCGGCGGACCGGTACTTCTACAACGTTCCCAGCCGCACGTACTACGGCCTCGGGTTCCGGGTCGTCCTCGCCCCGATCCTCGTCCCGTAGCGCGCCCAAGTTGCACAGCGCACGCCGCGACGCTCCCATACGCGCATGCCCACCAGCACCACCGACGCCGCCGTGCGCGCGCGCATCGAGTCCTTCACGGCTGACCTCGCGAACATCGTGCGCGCCGCTGCGCTCGAAGCGGTGACCAGCGCGCTCGGTGCGCCGTCAGCGCCCGCCAAGCGCGGCGCCGGTCGCCCCGTGAAGTCAGGCACGCCCTCGCCGATCGTCGCGCCCAAGCGCAAGGGCAAGCGCGCCAAGCGCACGCCTGAAGATGTGGCGAAGATGGGCGAGGCCGTGGTCGCCTACGTCGCCAAGAACCCCGGCGTGTCCGTGGAGCAGATCAAGAAGGCGCTCGGCGTCGAAACCAAGGACCTCCAGCTCCCGATCGTGCGCATGGTCGCCGCGAAGAAGCTCAAGACCAAGGGTCAGAAGCGGGGGACGAGGTACTTCGTGAAGTAGGGGAGTTGCGGGCCGACGCGGCGGCGGTAACCTTGAGGGCGTGGCGTTTGCAACGTCCCAGTGCCGCTCGCGTGCCCTTCAACGGGTCGCTCCGCGTTGCCGGCAAGCTCTGCACGCCCGCAATGCAAGCCGGCACCACAAGGCGACCCCTGACGCTGCGCGAGAACATCCTCTAGGAGCGTCCACTCGCGAAGCGCCCGCAGCACGGCAACTGGTCCCCGACCCCTCCGCCGAGGTCGACGCCGTAGTGAACGGGCCGGGTGGCCAACCGCCGTTAGTGCAACATGCACCGGCGTGGCGTGACGCTTACATCGGAACGGACCTCCCGCGAGTCGGATCCGTCGTTCCAAGCTAATCGTCGCGCACCCACTCGAACCGTCCCGAATCCACGGTGATCCCACGGAGCTCGCGGGAGCCCATGTGGCGACGCGCGAACTCGACACCATCGATGCTCCAATGCGCAGTGTCGATCGTTGTCGGGTCCACAAACGCGTGGTGCACACACGCCTCGCCCTCGCATGCGCTCAGGAGCAGTTCGGGTTGCGGACCGCCGCGCTCGACGAACCAGGGGACCAGGAACGCAGAGCCGATCGCGCGCATCTCGTCCAGCAGGACGAGTCGCGTTCCATCGCGACCGATCAAGAGCGCGCTGCTTTGGCTCGTTCCGCCGCCGAGGTGCACTTGCCCGAGCACCAGCGCTCGATCGGGCCCCCACGCCACGGACTCCGACGGAATCCCGAGCAGATCGCTATCGCCGCCGTCTTCGGGCGCGCGGAGCACGAGCGTCTCGCAGCCCGGCGCCTGGATGCGCAGCTCTACCGCGCCGCGCAACTGACCGTGTTCGGCTGCGCGCGCGCCCTCGGAAAGGGCGTCTTCGCCAAGCGTCGTCGCATCGACGTGCAACTCCAGCGGAGCGGTCGCTTCGACGGGCGCGCAAGCGCCAGCGGCGACGAGCCCGAGCCCGAACAACGCCTTCGAGCGACGCGGCGAGCTACGGCTATCGTGGCCCATGGTGCGTTGCGACTTACTCCGACAGCGCGCCGCCGAGCTCGCGATTCAGCCACGCGCGCGCGAAGCGCCAATCGCGCTTGACGGTGTCCGAGCTCACTCCGAGCGCCTGTGCGGCCTCGTCCTCGCTCAGACCGCCGATGTAGCGCAGCTCGACGACGCGCGCCTGCCGTTCATGGACGTCCGCGAGCTTGGTGAGCGCCGCATCCAGGTCGATGAACCCGCTCAGATCCTCGGCATCGATGACCAGCGCGTTCGGAACGAGCTCCACCGCGGTGCTCTCCGGCGCGGCAGTCGCGCGCGGGCGACGACCTTTCTGCCTGGCGTGATCGAGCAGCACGCGGCGCATCATCGTCGCGGCGAGCGCGAGCACGTGGGAGCGGTTCGCCCAGTCGAGCTCGTGTTGGTTGCACAAACGCAAGTAGGCCTCGCTCACCAGCGCCGTCGGCTGGAGCGTATGGTTCGGCGCCTCACGCCGCATCTGCCGACCCGCCATCTCGCGCAGCTCGTCGTAGAGCACTTGCAAGAGTTGGCTGCGCGCGTCCGCATCGCCGCGCCGCGACGACGACGCAGTGATGTCTAGTTCGCGAGCATCGCTCATGCGCGCAGAAGCTACCAGACTCGCGAGCATCCCGGCAGCTGCGCTAGTCGCCCTGCGTCAGCGAGGCGTAGCGCGCCGCCCAACCGGCGCAGGCGGGCTCATGTTGCAGCAGCACGAGCGCGCGACCGAGAAGGACGCGCGGGTCGAGCTCCCAGCGCCGCGCGTCGACGTTCCCAGCCCAGCTGATCAGCGCGCGGCCGTCGGCGCTGAACTCGGCGACGTCCACACCTGCGTGCTGGAACACGGCTAGCGGATCGCGCTGTCCGCGGTCGTAGAGGCTCACTTCACCGCCGACCGAGATCGCGAACCGCCGGCCGTCGTTCGAGAAGGCGATGTCGTGCCAGTCACCGGCCGAGTACTGCGCGAGCTCGAGACCGTCGTCGGCGGATCGCAGAGACAGTCCGCCGCCAAACGAGCTCACTAGAAAATGCCCGTCGGGAGTCGCGACGAGCCTGCCGCCGCTCCGCTCGATGGTCACTGCCGCTGCATCGTCGTGCGGAATCAGGGCCTCGATGCGCAGACTGGTGTACGTCTGCAGCGCGAGACGACGGCCGTCTCGCGAGCAAGCCGTCCGAAGAATGTCGATCCCGGGGATGCGGCGCTCCACGGCGAGGCTGGGCAGTGAGAGCACGAGCGCCTCTTTGCGCGTCTGGACGACGACACGCTCGCCGGCAGGCGAGAACTCGAATGACTCGATCATTTCGTGCACCAGTTCCTCTTCCTTCGCTCGCGACAGTTCGATCCGGCGCTCGACGTCGTACAGCACGAGCCTGCGGTCCGATGCAAACGGCGGACGCGGAGTGCCCGGAGGTGGCTCCAGCGTCGGTCCCAGGAGTCCGGTGGATCCCAGCAGCGCGAGCAGAACCTTGTCGTCGGGCGATCGCACAAGATCACCGATCAAGTCTTCGTCCTTGTAAGATAGGTGCGCGACCTGCGTGAGCCAATCCGAGTCAGCCTCGCGGCGAGCGCGCCGTAATAGCGAGGGCGACGCACGCCATTCCTTGAGCTCCCAAAGATCGTTGGAGCGTGAAGGCGCGAGCCAGCACAGGTGCGCCTCGCCAAGGCGTGACGCGGCCACGAACGGGCCATTGGGACCACCGCGTGTCGATTGGACGAAGCCAGAGACGCGCGCGAAATCGGTTTGCTCGTCCGTGCGGACATTTAGCGCCCGCACGGTGTTCGAGTCGGCTACCAGCAAGTGTTCACCGTCGGGCGTGAACGAAACCCGGTTGGTGCCTTCGAGGCCGCTATCGAAGTCGACAACCGACCCGTTGGCCAAGTCGAGTACCCGCAGCGTCGACGACGCGCAGCAAGCGACGATTTTGGTGCCGTCCGGCGCAAACGCGAAGTCCCGCAGCCGTTCGTCGTGCTCGAAGCTCCACACGCGTTCCGGGGGCTGCGAGAGATCGAGGCTGAGGAGTGCGAGTCGCTGTTGGGTGCCGATCGCCAAGTGATCGCCCAGCGGCGAGAACGCGAGCGCGTGCACCGCGACGGTCCCGAGCAAGTTGTCAGCCAGGAGCAACTCGCCGACAGGCTCCAAGTCTGGCAGCGAGAACACGCGGACTTCGCGCTTGCTGCGCCGCACGGCGATATGCCGGCCGGTCGCGTCCACGAAAACACCGCGAGGCTCGGCGGCCGGCAGCCCACGCTCTGCACTCGGCGGCGCGTGCGCGCTCGCGGCCAGCTCCGCGACGACATGGGTGCGCAGAGATGTTTCGTCGAGAGAGATGAGCAAGCTCCCATCGGGCGAGAGCCTCCCCCAGCTGTCCAATTGCGCCAAGGCTCTCAGCTCAGGCACCGCGAGCAGCGTCGTTCCCTCGACGGTGAGGACCGCGAGCACGTCGGCGTTCGAGGAAAACTCGAGTGCGTCTACTTTGGTGCGACCGGCCGAGCCGTGTTCCGGACTTCTCACCGGCGGTGTCGCGAGCTCGATCCGCGTGCTCGCTAGCTCGCGCCGTTGCGCCGTGTCGAACAGCCGTACGACGCCGTGGATGTTCCCGGTCGCTGCAAGCGTGCCGTCGCTCGACATCGCCGCGGCGGTGACTTCGTCGCTCGGCTGCCCGCTGCGCAACGGCATGCGCACCTGCGCCCGTTCGAGGCTGGTCAGCAGCGATCCGAGTGCTTCGCTCGGGGCGGCCTCGCCCACCAGCATCGGCTCTCCCACGGCCTGGATCGCCAGCGCCAGCGCTTCCACCTCTCGACCCGGCGCCGTGCAGAGTTGCGCCGCGAGCACGCCGCGAGCACGCGCAGTCTCTCGCTCCGCTGTTCGGCGCAGCCCTCGCTCCGTGACCGCCGCCCGCCACGCCCAAGCGCCGAACGCGACCAGCCCGAGCGCCAGCGCGCCGGTCAGCCCCGCCGCCAGCGGATTGCGCCGAGTCCATTTCCGGACGCGCGACCACATGCTGCTGTCGTGCGCGAGCACCGGGCGGTGCTCAAGGAACGCGCGCAGGTCTGCCGCCAGCGCCGCCATGCTCGAGTATCGATCCGCGCGCTCGGGACTCGTCGCGCGCCGGCAGATCGACAGCAGCTCGCCTGAAATGCCCGGTCGTGCCTCGTAGCGCAAGCGATGACCGCAGGCGATGCGTTCGCGCAACAAGCGTTCGTGCGTGGGAGACTCAGAGGACCCTACGAGCGCCAAGTGGTCGAAAGGCGGACAGCCGCTGACGCACTCGTAGACCAGCAATCCCGCCGCGTACACGTCGGAGCGCTCGTCGACTTCCGCCGTCCGGCCTTCGGCTTGCTCCGGCGACATGTAGCGCGGCGTGCCCGACACGTCGCCCGCGCGGGTGAGATCCGCCGACTGCGGATCCTCGGTCGCTCGCTCGCGCTCGTCAGGAGCGCCCGCGCGACGGGCAATGCCCCAGTCGACCACCCAGACCTCGCCGAATTCGCCGACAAGCACGTTGGTCGGCTTGAGATCGCGGTGCAGCACACCTCGCGCGTGCGCGAAGGCGACCGTGTCGCATACGCGGACGAGAACGCCCAGCGCGCGGTTGATGTTCCAACCGGCTTCGCCCGCCGCGACGAGCGCGAACACCTCGTGCAGCGTACGGCCTTCGACGCGCTGCATCGTGAAGTACAAGCGTCCTTGGTCGTCGACACCGAAGTCGTGAACGGGCGGGATGCCCGAATGGTCGAGCGCAGCGGTGATGCGTGCCTCGCGAAGAAACCTCTCCGCGCGGCCGGACATCGGCGCGCCGCCAGGCGTGAGCAGAGTCTTGCGCGCCACTTCGCGATGGAGCGCTGCATCCCACGCACGGTCGACGCGCCCCATTCCGCCGCGGCCGATCTCCGCGAGCAGCGCATAGCGGGCGGCGGGTGGTGACAAACTGCGCAGCTCGTCGAGCGCCGGATCGCGAACGCTGACACTCAAGGCCTTCGCCTCGCGCGGCAAGCGGCCGGCGCGCGTGTCGCTCGCGAGCAGCGCCCGCAGCTCGTCAGCGTGCGCGCTGTCGGCGCCCGACAGGCGCTCGAGAAACACTTCGCGCTCGGCGGGCGCAAGTTCGCTCGCTTCGACGAACAGCTCGAACAGGCGGTCTGAGGCGTCGCTCATCGCTCCGCCCTTCCACGCCAGCCGCGCCGCATCTCGCGCGCCGTCACGAGGGCCAGCACCGCGATCGGCAGGAGCAACGCAGCGAGCACCGGGCGCGGCGCGTCCACCCAGCGCAGGCGCGCATGAGCGTCGATTTGGCGGCGCAGCGAGCGCAGTGGATCCGCACCGAGCCCATCGAAGCTCAGGTTCGAGTATTCGAGCGCGTTCACACCCGCGGCGGCCGCGCGGATGTTCTGCGGCAAGTCGGAACCGGCGAGGCTGCTGCCGCCGCCGCACACCTCGAGCACGAGCAGGCGAATCGGCAGGCCGGCGTCGTGGAGTAGCGCGAAAAGCTCGCCGCGGCTCACGCCGTCCGATGCGCGGTCGCCGGCTTCCCCGCGAGCTCGCGCGACGACGTCGGCCGGCGACGACTGCTCGTGCCGCACGGTCAGGCGCGGAGTCAACACGAGCTCACCGATGCCATGCGATTTGAGCAGCACGATGAAGTGGTGCTGCTCGGCAGGGAAGCGCTCGGCGATGGAGTCGAACACTCGCGCGAGCACTGGCGCGGTCGACATCGGGTTGTCGTCGACGACGGCGTCGCCGGTCAGCGCCGGTGCATCAAACGGCTCGGCCGCCAGCGCGTGGCCTGCCGCGCCGAACCAGAGGCGCCCCTCGCGCACGGATCGGTTCGTCGCGATGACGGTGTCGACCAACAGCTCGCGCCCCAGCAACGCGACATCGCCGTCGACCACCGCCGGGAACCGCTCGCGATCATTCGCCAACCCCTCGGCGGCCACGGTGGCGTCCGCGTCTCCGGCCGCGCGCAGCCATTCGTCGATCACTTGCGCATTGCGCGCGCCGGCCGCGCTCATACGGGTCTCGTTGGCCAGGTAGACGAGCACGGGCCGTGTCGTCGGCTCGGCGTGAGCGCGTCGCCACATCAGCCAGCTGGCGAGCAGGGCCAGGAGCAGCGCGAACTGGTCGGGCCAGCGCGGGGCGAACGGTAGGCGAACCATGGCGGGGAAGCGGATGAGCATCGCGACCGGGGCGGCGTCCGGCGAGCTCTAGAATGCGTCGGCGCCGGTTGCCCCTTGCTTGGTCAACTGGTCCTTGCTCAGGCCATCCTCACCGCTCTCGGCGTCGACCCCGCCCTGCGGCAACCGGTCCGAGCCTGTCATTCCGACACCTGCAACGGCGCACCAGGCGACGGTCGCGACGACCAAGGCCGCGAAGCTGAGGTTTCGAGTCGAGTGAGCTTTCATCGAGGGGATGGCGTTCATGTTCGTTCTCCGGGTCGGTTCGAAGCTAAACGCGCCGGCCCGGCGCGGCGAGGGGCAGCCTTTTCCGGAAAAACCGTCTCGATGAAGGCCGAGCGCCCTCAGCGCCGAGCTCGGAGCTCCGCCATGGCCGCTTCGATGCGGCGCAGTTGTTCAAGCCGCCGTTCGATCACGGGGAGTCGGATCCGGTGGAAACTCGTCTGAACGCGACTGCGGGTGAGTTCCTCCCTCGCGGACTTGAGTTCTTCCTGCAACCGCACGAGCTTGGCCGATGGCGACTCGCGAAAGGCGTCGATCGGAGCCAAGTCGAGCAACAGAGGGTCCGCCTTGGGATGGGTCAACCAGGCCAGCGCGACCCGTTCGTTGACATCGCCGCTGGCGTGCGATCCACCGAAGGGCGGCAAAGCGCCGTGGAGCGCGGATTCCTGGTTGCGAGTCAGTTGATTCACGTCCACGTCGGCCCTCCGTAGCATCGCCTCGAACACCGGCGCCTTGTCGAGGCTCACATACAGTGCAGCGAGCCACAACGCTTCCCCGTTGATGCGCACGCGCGGGTTGGCGACGAGGTCCAGCAACTCCGCAGTGTTGCTGTATTGCGAGTTCAGCAGGTTCTTCAGCCGCTGCGAGGGGTCGAGGTCGAGCGCCGTATTCGCAGCTCCGGCGCCAGGCTTCGGCTGGATCACCAGCTCGAGCCGCATGGCAGCAGCCAGCGCCCGGAACGACTCCAAGAACTGACCGCGGGGGATGCCCGTCTCGAGTTGCGCGCGCAGCGACGCCAATTCGCCTCCCAGCATCTGCGCGAACTGCTCGGGCGCCAAGCCGAGTTCGAAGGCCGCTTGATCGAGCTTCAACGTGTCCGTGCGGAACTTGCGGAAGACCGCTTCGACGGGCTCGCGTTGCTGCGCGTCAAGCTCGTGTGCGCCGGCGAGCTTGGCGGCGTCGACGAAACGGATCTGATCCTCCGCGAGCAAGCGCTGGAAGGCCTCCGCGGGCGGGTAGAGCCGTTGCGCGACCTGACGCTCGCCGCGCGTGAACGCCGTCGGCGTCAACTTCTCGACATGCGCGCGGATCCCATCGGATTGCGTGCGCATGCCGACGGTGTGGCAAGCCATGCACGAGATTCCGTTGACGATCGTCGTGCCGAGCCCGCCGAACTCGCCCGGATCCTTGACGATCTCCTGCGGTCCGGTGTCGATGCGCTTGCCGTTCGCATTGACGAGCAAGTAGCCCTGCAATCCATTGGGCAGGTTCCAGATCAACTCGCCTCCGTCGGCTTCGAACGCGCGCGGAGCCAGTTCGGAACTCGCGTCGAGCAGCGACTTCGGCCCGAACGGTCGCTCGAAGATGTTCTTCGCGTCGGCATTGCCGGCGAAGTCGTAGCTCTTCCAGTACGCGCCTCGCCAGCGCTCGAGTGCGTGCCGCTCGATCACGCGATTGTTGTCGCTGACACCCGATCCGCCTTTGAGCTGACCGCCGATGAACCCGGCGCGCGCAATCTGCCCCTCACGGAAATTCGCGCCAGTGTCGACGCCGAGGTAGCGCTCGAGAGCGACGTCACTGTCGAGCGCCGCCGGTTTGTCGCGTGGCGCCAGGAAGTCGTGGTAGAGCGGCGGTTGAGCGACGATGAACACGAACCAGTCCGAGCGCACTGCGAAGATGCGCGTGCCCGTCATCCGTTCGATCTCGACCTCCTCCTCGAGCCCATGGCGCACGAAGTAGTTGTTGCTGACCGAGCGCAGTAGCTCCCACTTCGCCGGGTCCCAATCGAGCTCGCGCAGCAAGACGCGCGCGAGCGAGTTGCCCGGGCCGAAAACGTGCAGCCGAGCGATGCGCGGGTTCCACGACAGGCTGTTGAGCAGCTTGGTCAGCGCGCGTCGCTGCGCCTCGAGTGCCGCCTCACCCGCCCCGGCGTTGTAGAGGTGGCCCATCGTGAAGTAGCGCGCTTGCTGCCGGTCTGCGGGCGGCAGCGAGCTCAAATCCTTGCTGATCGCGTCGAGCCACGCCTCTTCGTCGACGAACGGGGGGCGTGCGGGCTTCTCGTCGGCCGGACCCTCACTCGGGAGCGGCAACCCGGCCGCGAACCATTGAGCGATCGTCTCGGATTCCTCCTTCGGCAGGGGTACGTAATTGCCGTCCTTGTCCTGCGGCATGTCGGCAATCACTCCGATCACGGCCGCGAGGATGTCCGAGTCCGCCGGAGACTCGCGGTCGACGATCCTGCGCTTGTACGGCTTGCCGTCGGCCGCGAGGTTGTCGCGCAGTTTCGCGAGGTCGTCTATCGAACTCACGAACCGATACGACTTGGACGAAGGATTGGCTTGGGAGCCGTGACACTCCGCACAGCGCCGAACGAAGACGTCCCGGACCTTTGCCCCGAGATCCTGTTGAGCCAGCGACGTGTTGCTGCACAGCAACGCGGCGAGAGTGACGAGGAAGGGAACCACGACGAGGTTGCGTTTCAACATGGCTGAGCTTCGGATCTCGGGACGAATCAGGAACTTGTGTGGCCAGTGGCTGACGTGCGCGGTCGCGGCGTCAAGCCCGTACTGCTGGGGCTAAGTCGCTCGCTGTGGACCATCACGTCGTTGACGTAGGTCGAGCGCTTCGTCACTGCGCCGTCGGCGGGCCGGTACTCGATTTCGAAGCCCTCGCGCTTGCCGTCGACGTAGTCGACCTCCTTGGAGACTCGGCGCTGGCCTGCGAACTGGGCGTAGTACGTGTACTTGCCGTGCTTCTTGTCGTTGACGTACGGAACCTGCTGCTGCAACGAGCCGTCGGAACGAAACATCTGCGCGACGCCGTGTTTCTGGCCGTCGACGTACGTGTACGTCTTCTCGACGCGGCCGTTGGGGTGGTAGGTCGTGCTCTCGCCGTGGCGCTTGCCTTGGTGGTAGGTCACGCGCTCGGTCACGCGGCCTTCTTCGTAAGACGTCGCGACGCCTTGCTCCAAGCCATTGACGTAGACCACTTCTGCCTTCAGCGATCCGTCGGGGTGGAAGCGCGTGAATACGCCGTCGCGGACCCACCGCGGACCCTTGTCGGTCGTGATCGCCCGCTCCGATCCGCGCTCGTGCTTGGTGACGACATCGCGCCGTGCCCCAAGTTCCGGCGTGACCACGGAAGTCGGGCTGCCGCTGACGGGAGAGCGCGCTTGTTGCGCAGCGACCGAGTTAGTGGCGCAGGTGGCGAGCGTTGCGCTCGCGATGAAGGACCATAGCTTCGTGCGGATCATGCGGATCATGGGTTGAGCCTCCTTGGACTGCCCGCGAACGCGACGGAGGCCGCCCAGGGGGTGCATGAAATGCTCAAAAAAAGTCGGCGCAGCGGTCGTCGAGCGCCTACCCACGACATGTCGGCGCTGGAGGAGCCCGTCGCGCGCGGCGCACTGCAGTCATCTCCCGCGGCAACGGGAGTGCGCCCCGTACGCGTCAAACCAGCTGTGGCCGGGCCGGATCCCACGCTTCGCCTGGACCCGCGTTGGGGGCGACGTCACGAGAGTTCCGACCAGCGTAGGAGTTGGTATCGCCACTGGGGGCGAGTCACAATCGTGTTGCTCGACGTCGGCCAACCGGAGCCCGTGACCGCTGTCACCGAGAGCGGCGTCTGGACCGTGGAGGTTGCGTACAGCGCCAAGTTGAATGAGCGCGTGGGTTGGGTGTACGGCCAGACCAGAAGGGCGACGCGGTCCAGCACCTGCGCGTCAACGTGCTGGAACCCGGATTCGTTGGAGCAGATCCTCGCCAAGGACCTGGCGAGCGACTGCGTGCTGCCAAGAGTGAAGTGAACACGCGGGTCCGCGCTTGATTCGACGCTGGCACTAAAAGGCGAGTAGGACGACCCCGTCCATCATCCACAGCAACGCCCCTGTCAGGATCACACCGATTGCCAACGACGACCAGAAATGCTCGCGCTCAGGACGCACGTCGACGGTTACGGCGCGCAACCTCGAGCGGCGCTGGCCGAGCAGTGCTCCGACGACCACGCCCATGCCCGCGCCCAAGAGCCCGCCTCCGAAGATGGCATGCGCACTTAGGAGCGCGGCGGACGTCAGCGTGTCCTTCAGGCCGGGGCTGAGCCACTTGAAGTCCGCGACCACAACGGCCACCAACGCGACGCCGACGAGGCCGATGCCCCACCAGCCTCTGCGTGGCTCGAGCCCGAGTTGTACCAGACCGATGACGAGGGGGGCGCAGAGGACCAAAACCCCCATGGTCGCGCTCTGCCCGAACGCGAAGATCACGGCGTCGATCCACTTTAGCGCTACGCAAACCGCGACTCCTACGTGTGCACACGAATCGACGGTGGAGTTGACGGGGCTGAGGAACTGGTCCAGTTTGCCCCATGCGTACTCGTCGATCGTCCTCCACTTGGAGACATCGGCGCCGGCGCGCACGTCTGGACCGTGCCCGCGCTCGCTCAGTCTGAAGTCGCGTCGCACGAGACCGCGGCGAACGTCGTCTTCGAGCGCTTGGTGGTCCGCGTAGAAGCGTGCCTCGCCGGAAGGCGATCTCACTTCCAGCTGGTGGGACGTCTCCGCGCGCGTTGACGCGCCCGGCGAAACGCTAGACCCCGATGGAGTCCGCCTGCTTAAGAGCACCTCCCGCGCAAGCGCTCGCGCGGCCTCCGCAGTCGCAGGGTCGCCGATCAGCGCTGCGAGTTCCTCGCTGCCGAGCTCGGCGAGCGCCGACCGAGCACGGTCGAGGTGCGCTCCCAGGTCGGATCGATTTGAGCGGTCCGCAGCCTGGCCATCAGCTTCGGAAGTCATGGCAGCGCTCCACGCTAGCATCCGCACTTCAACGCACGGGGCGGATGGGACATCCAAGCGGAGGACGTCCGCCTGGGGCGACATTCATTGGCCGCAAAGCGGATCCTCGCGGCCGCTCGGCGGTCGGGTAACGGTCTCCATCGACTCGGCGCTGGTGCCGCGGGGCGCGCTGGCGGGCCGTGTGAGGCGCGTCAGGCCGGTGGCTCGGGCGCTGGGGGTAGAGGACCCTCGGCTCGCCGACGTTGAGTTTGGGCGACTGGCCTGCTCGGCCGCGTGGATGCGCTAGCGGGCTCTCTCGCGGGAGTGGGCGGCCCGCGTCGCGCCAGGGCCGCCGCCGACCCCTCGCTATTCGCTATGAGCGTCTGCCTGGCGGCCGCCTGGATCGCCGCTCGCGACCGGAAGATCGCGGATTCTGGCGGACTTTGGGGGCGGCGAGGGTGGCACATTGCCGCCACTTCCCCGCGCGCCGACAATGCGGACTCCTACGCTTGTCGCTGATTTCCGCGGGTTTTGGTACGCCCGGCGCGATTCGAACGCACGACCTTCTGCTCCGGAG
>Ga0169931_10011424_pt1 | contig 12508 bp, 10 predicted proteins | sample Kivu_15m_20L_FD_129675 | JGI IMG/M metagenome (GOLD analysis project Ga0169931, IMG submission 129675) | Freshwater microbial communities from Lake Kivu, Western Province, Rwanda to study Microbial Dark Matter (Phase II) - Kivu_15m_20L... | ecosystem: Environmental > Aquatic > Freshwater > Lake...
AAATACTCCTATGCCTCTCATCTATAAACCCTGATCACATACTTATCCTTGACGGTAGGTCAAAAGCAGCGAATCGCCATAGCCCGAGTTTTGGTAAAAAATCCAAAGATTCTTCTGCTCGACGAGGCAACATCGGCCCTTGATAGCGAGTCTGAGTTGGTCGTTCAAGAAGCTCTAGAAAAGCTTTTGGAGGGAGGGAAGCGAACGACTGTTGTTGTGGCTCATCGTTTGACAACTATTCGTAAGGCAGACAAAATCGCATATGTCGCGAATGGTCGTGTTCTAGAATATGGCACTCACGAAGACTTGATGACGTCAAAAAAAGGCTACTATAGATCGCTTGTGCAAGAGCAGTATGGTTCCCAAACTCAGATTCCTCTGAAATTGATCAGTCTCGATAGTAACCAATCGTTAGATTTTTCCGAAGGCGCGTTACTTAACGAGAACTCAATTAAGGTGGGAGAGAGCCCTGAAATAGATCTCACCATAGATTTTCGGAAAATTAAATTTGCATATCCTACAAGACCCTCGAAGTTAATTTTAAATGATTTTTCACTTGCTATTAAGCGAGGGGAGACGGTTGCTCTCGTAGGTAAGTTCGATAATGATATCTGTAACGTTTCTGTACGATTTCCTTCTTCAGCGTTCAACATCTCTCTTTACGAAGGACCGAGTGGGGGTGGGAAATCTACTATCGCCTCATTACTCTTGCGCTTTTACGATCCTCTCTCTGGCTATATTGAAGTCGATGGTATCGATATGAGATCGTTGAATGTTGGCTCTCTTAGGGAACGTATCGGATACGTCGGGCAAGGTATGATGAATTCCTTCCTGAATTATACGCCACGTGCTTTTATGTCTCGCCGATTCTAGTCGCTTTATTTTTCATCCTTTAGAACCAGTTCTTTTCGATGAAACGATAGTCAATAATATAGCCTATGGATGTGAGAATGCATGCAGAGAGGATATTGAAAAAGCTGCCAAAATGGCTAACGCACATGACTTCATCATGTCCTTTCCCAACGGATACAATACTCTTGTTGGTGAAAGAGGAACTCAATTATCAGGTAGGTCAAAAAGCTCTCTCAACGGGTTCGTACTTTGTTAATTTATTTCTTATTTATCTGTTGCTTCAGGTGGGCAAAAGCAGCGAATCGCGATAGCCCGCGCTCTGGTCAAGAATCCGAAAATTCTTGTACTAGATGAGGCGACATCGGCGTTAGATACACATTCAGAGGTTGTAGTTCAATCTGCTCTTGATCAACTAATTGTTAATCATGAACGAACTACTATTGTTATAGCTCACAGATTGTCTACTGTGAAGAATGCTGATCGAATCGCTTATATCAGTGGTGGGCGAGTTGTTGAATTAGGAAGTCATGAGGAGCTCATGGGGTTGAAATCTGGCCGCTATCGCCGGCTTGTTGAAACTCAAACGAGGGATTCTAATCTGGATCTTTTAACATTGAGAGAGATTATGTCTGGAAATAAAGATGATAAAGTCTCAACCGATGATCCCAGTGATGTGGATGCCTTTGAGGGCGTCGAGACAGCACACGAACAAACAAGTTATACACAGGAAGCTCGAAGGATGGCTCTAGATGATTGGAAATCCATTGTCCTAGGAGCTATTGGCTCTATTTTTGCCGGTGGAGTTTTTCCCGGTGAGTTCTTACATTTGTCTATGACCGTTTTCCCTTCATTCTTTATGCGCCATTGATCCCTAGTTTTGTCTTACTCAAATCCTCGAAAGCTTGGGTAAGTTTTTCATGGAATTTCAAGAATATTTTTCTGTTAATATCTGACTATATTGTTTGTAGGGAGTAATGATGGCACTCTTAATAAATCTCTTATTCACTCGTGTCGATCCTTGCAAAGATAGCTATACTATCGGCGGAACATCTACCTGCCATCAATATTGGGGAAATGTCGCTGATCGCATGAAAATTAGGTCTTATGAGTTGGCAGGGTATTGGACTGTCATTGTAGCTTGCTGTCTTGTTGGTTACACTTTAGTGTTCGTTGGTTTTGGAACAGCGTCAGAACGCCTGAATAAACGCATTCGTGACCTGGCATTCACTGCGTTATGCAAGCAGGAATTAGCCTATTTCGATAAGCGATCGGTAGGAGTTATCACCTCTCAACTTCAGTATGATGCCGCAAAGATTCATGCTTTCTCAGGTCAGCCAATTCGCATTCTACTGATCAATTTCAGTAGTTTAATCGCGGGCATAGTTATTTCATTTGTCAGCATGTGGCCGGTAAGTTGTCTAAGCTGTGAATTTTGAAGCACAAATGTAACATGAATAATGATTGATAATTTGAGCTTTTTCTTCTTTAAACCAAAGTTTGCGATTCTGGCCTTTGTACTTATTCCAATTAGAGCGTTCGTTGCAACCTTGGAGGTTAGAACCTATTTAGGAGTAGACCATGGCGGAAAAGGGGTCGTCGATGCCAAAGACACTCCTAGTGGTATGGCCATCGAGACACTCCTTAATATCCGTACTGTTTCCTCCCTTAACCTCCAAAAAATCAGATACGATGACTATGCTAGGGTTGTTTGCTTAAATGAAAGTAGATCTCTTTGGGCTTGCGTTAAGGTCGGATCACTATCAGGAATCTCTATCTTAGTTCAGCAATGTGTAACTGCCCTGGAATTTTGGTGGGGAGGGTGGCTCCTTATACATTATCCTCATCGCTACTCATTCCAGAATTTTTTAGTTGCAGCATTCTCGTTGCTTTTTGCTCTATTTGCTTTTGGTACATCATCGATAGGCACTGTAGATAAGAAAGAGATGCAGGCAGCAGCTCAAAGGATATTTCAGCTATTGAACCGCCATAGCAACATTAATGCCTTGAGCGATGAAGGGATACGGTTGAATTGAAAATAACTGATTTGTATGTATTGCTATAGATAAATTAGATTCATAGACGCTTGTTATACCTTAGCATATTTATTGATAACCTTTTTGATGTGCTTTATCTCCCGTTTCTCGAATGCCGATTCTTTTTCATCGACTGTTTATCCACGATTGTTTTATTCCTATCCGTCCTAACTTTACTCTCAAGACGTCTGCGATCAGAACGCTTCATATTTTTAATACGCATTTTCTTTTCAGCTTCCCTTTGTTTTTTTATATCTATGGCTTTCTTTTGACTGTCCACCGTATTTTTTACTTTTTGGCCTTGTAGATTCTTTACTCTATCTGTTCTTAAGTCTTCTTCCCTCGCATCAGCATTGGCCTCATCAATAAATCCTGCACGCGAAGCCGTTTTACTATTCTTTCGCACCCACTTTTCGTAAAGTTCCCCCATCTTCATCTTATCCTTATTAAGATGTAGACCACTTTCTAGTCTTACTCTCTTACTCTTCGAATCTCTCGATAGCTCAGTGCCGAGTGTTGTCTGAACGTATTTACGTTTGCTTTTATCCCATCGATTCATGCGATGCTTCTGAACCAGTTCAGCGTTTTCATCTCCAACCATATCGAGTATAGCTTCTTCCAACCTTAGCGCCGACGAAAATGGATCCTTTGAATTTGATGACGATGGTTGCATCGCCTTCTCAATTTCGCGACTTCGTAAATTTGCGATACCATCTTTCGTAGAATCGTGGTCTATGTAATACTCAGCGTCTCTGAAATCAGCACCTCTTTTAAATTTGGTCTTTTCGTTTTGAAAAGAGATACTGTAGCTTGCGTGACGCTTTATGCCGTCATCGTTTTCAGTTTTTTTTATTTTTCTTCTTGCAGCTTTAGATATTCTTCTCTTTGATCGTTTCTCCAGCGTTTTGGGTTCATCACCTTCCGTACAAGAATCCTGAACTTGGTTTGATTCATTGTGATCCTCATCGATATGCTCAATATGGTTCGAGATGGCTTCAAGAGATTGAGCAGATGTTACATCCTGACTTCCAGCTACGATGAGTGTCGAACTCTTATCAGTTGCGATTTTCATTTGTCGACGCATTCCTTTCATAGCGGCTAAGGCAAGACTAGAATCATTCTTTTTAGTAGAATGAGTAGTCCTACCTTTATCAATGTGACTTAGTACTCCAACTTCTTTCCCACCCCCAGTTGCAAAGGCCTCAAACACAGTTTCCCTAGGACGAAAATTAGAAAGTGATTGTAGAAAAGCTTCTCTCTGTTTGAGTTGGTCAATGGCATTTTCACCAAATAGAAGTATTCTCTTAAGTTCAACCTCTCGAAAAACAGGGTGACATGGAATTCTTCCTTTGCCTATTCTCTTCCCGGTGAGTTCCTTCTTCCCTTCAAGAATATCTCTCGCTCGTCGTTTTCCTTCATTACTAGCCTCAGGTCTTGTCCTTCTATATTGTTTCATGGCATTTTCACAGACTTTCAGCAAAGAACGAAGCGTTTGAGCGTCATGGCTACCAGTCAGTTCGGAGTTGATGATACGTCGAACATTCTCAATTTCTTCAGTAACGACTAGCTCTGGAACACTGCCAAAGTGAACCATGTCTGGGGTCATTTCGTTAAGGGTATACTGGTCTTCAACAAAGTATTCAGATTCTTTTTCCGAGGGACCATCTTCTTCCCTGCTAGATCCGGTAGTAACTCTTCCACAGCTTAATTTACGACCTAAAAACAGATAAAGGTCCACCATGTAAGGAAGCTCTTCTGTATCCACCAATCCCCAGCAGTAACCTGCTCTACCTGCTCGAGCAGCTCTACCACTGCGATGAACAAATAGTTTTGCACTAGGGGGAAAAGAATAGTGAATAACGTGATCAATAAGTGGAATATCTATACCACGAGCAGCAACATCAGTCACAACAAGAATAGGATATTTTCCAGATCGAAACAGCGACAGATTTAATTTACGAGCCTCTTGATCCATTGTTCCGTAAATGCTTGTTGCTTGTGATGATAATCCCGCACTGTTGATCAGAGTGGTAATGTAGTCGACATGATGACGAGTAGCTGCAAATATAAGTGTTAAACCAAGATGTAACTTTTGATCCGTAGAGTTTTTTGGAGTATTTGCATGATCCTTCCTTCCATCCGACGGAGATTTATAAGATTGAGGTAAGACTTGTCGGAGGAGATACAACAAGGCGGCATCCTTTTCAGCACTTCTAACTGTGACAAATCCTATTCGAAGTTCCTCACTAACAGTTGCTTCACTATCTAATCTGACTACTTGCGGATCACCCATAATACCACTTTTCGTAAATTCAACCAATACCTTGGGCATTGTCGCAGAGAAGAGTAAGGTTTGCCGACCACTATCCGCAGTAGGCATCGATGCACATATTGAACGTATCTGAAGCGCGAATCCCATTTCAAACAATCGATCTGCCTCATCGAAAACAAGGAATATACATCGATTCAAGGTGAAATCAGTTATTTCATTGAGATGATGAGCTAATCGCCCTGGTGTTGCACAAATAATATCATGTTGATTACTAAGTAATGCAAACTGCTTTTCCATACTCTCTCCTCCATTAATTCCAATGGATTTAATATTTGTACAGTATGATGAAAGAGTTCTTAAAACTTTGAGAGTTTGAAGAGATAACTCTCTCGTTGGACTTAATATGACACCTACAGCTGAACCATGACTTGTATTTCCAGCGATAATAGATGATGATGCACTTCCCCGGGTGGCTAGTACGCGCTCCAACAAGGGTATGAGGAAAGCAGCTGTCTTACCCGAACCTGTTCTCGCCATAACTACAGTATCTACACCTGAAAGGATGACAGGAAGTGATTTTCTTTGCACTGGTGTGGGTACACGAAATCCCATTTTAACGATTCCACGGTAGACGGGTTCACTTAGACCCAAACTCTGGAATCCTCCACTTTTCTTCTTTCTACCAGCTTGAGAGTCATGAGGTGTATCAGAGTGATCATTCATTTTGTTCCACAGTAATAGTTGAAAAGAGTAACTTTTCCCATCAATGAATCGGATTATTCTGCGTAAATGAATGAATGGTTTACTGCGGCATGCGGTTCATTTTAATAAAAGCAAGACTCATTGTGGGCGCATCAAAGCCAAAATTATTTGCATGTTTATATTTAATAAGCCAGACTTTCATCATGAGACTCCTTTCGGGGTTGATCCATTTCGGAATCGTTTGACCTCATCATGTTCAGACAATAGGCTCCAGCTTCAAGTCTATGTGTAATATGCATGATAAAACTAATCGTAGAAAAAGATTGTGTGTTATCATTGTAAACAAGGAGTACAGTATTAATCAACACGTAAGACATATATTAGACGAAAGATAAAATAACTAATTTATTACTTTCTGCTAAACAGACCAGTCATCCTCATTTATATTTTTCCTTACAGAAACTACTTTTTATAGCGGATGATTTAAGACTTTTTGAACTATATTAAGTGCTCCAACAGCATCATGATTCTGCATACAAGTGCGAATACCCATTTCGTCCATCAATAATGCCGCCTTATAGAGCCTTTTCACCTGATTTATATTATAACCAGCTTCTTTTACTGGGTCTGATCTTTGCGGGAATGTATCAAAATAAATGTGCCCTTGAAAATTTATCTTCCACAATTGATACATGACTTCTAAGGCCATGGTTGGATGAACAGAACCAAACATCAAACCATCCTCCGCAGCTAATCGTGAATATCCATCATTAAGCTGAATTCCAAATAATTTGTTCCCTACCATTGAAATACTTTGACCAGGATTCTCTCCTGCCATGAGCAGATGACCAAAGTCTAACGTGAGACCCATGTTAGGACGATCAATTTTCTGAACAAGAAGTAGAGCTGCCCCTGTTGAGGGAACTGTAAAGAATCGAGTATTTTCATCCGTCGGTTTGAATTCCAGTGACCATTTGATATCAGGGTATTCATCACAGCACTCGCGAAACGCTGATATTAATTGATTCCATTTTTCATCGTAATCCACTTGGAAAGGGTAATCATATCCATCGTATGCACTCCATACTACAACTTCATCCGCTCCCAACACTCGAGCCACATCTGCGGCTTTCTTTGTAATTTGTATCGCCTCTCGTCTCATCTCCTCGTTCGGATGATTCATGGCACTCAAGACAAATTTCGAAGGATAACGCAAGCATACGGCACCTGCAGTTAATCCGTACTCATCTAACAAGGCCTTCGCCTCCTCCGGAGTCCAATCTTGAAAATGTTGGGGATAGTTGAAGTCTACACAGCCCAAGTCCTGAATCGTAGACTGCCTTTTCACTAAATCTCGGACACTCATGAGAGGATGAGGCCACAAATCAGGTCGATCTTTCATGGAATTCAGTCGAGAGCCAAATATGAATGGAAATGCATCGTTCTGTTTCTCTTGAGATCCTCCCCGAGATGATAGTAACGAAATATCGTTCGATGAAGATTGTCTTTGGTTCTCCTCAAGAAAATGATCCACATCTTCTCGATTGGGTATACTGGGTACTGCACCTTCCTTGGTAACTGCCAAAGTTCCAGCTGCACTAGCAAATTTCATACAATCATGAAGTGTCAAACCTTCGACAAAAGCCATCGCAAAGGCAGCTCGATAACAATCCCCAGCACCAGTCTCATCCACAACATGACATCTCTTGGGCAAGGTCATGGCATTTTGATATACAATCTGACCTTGAGTATCTACCAAGACAGAACCCTTATTCCCCATTGTTACAAGGATATTATTCGCTCCATATGTTTGTAAGATTCTCGCTCCACGAACTGCAGATTCTAAAGCATTATCATCATCTAGGCATGTTTCACCGTTCAAGCTATATACTAAACGTCGTAATTCACTCTCATTGGGAATAATGTAATCACATAAGGATAACATTTCCTTTGTTATGGGTCGATCTTCTCCTCCAACATCTTGAAATATAGGTATATTGTGTTTCTTGGCATAACGAGCAAGTTTAAGATTAACATATTCGGGTATTTCTCTTTGAAGTAATAAACATTTAGCTCCCTGCATCAAAGATTCCAAGTATTCATGAAATGGATCCTTGGAATCATAGTCGTTGAATGATGAATCCTCCCATTTCGACCATCCCAACATGTTACTGCCTCCACTCACAATAGCCGAAACATGTCCAGAATTACGTTGAAGGAAAACATACCCTCGTCCACAGGGTGCAGTTGAGCATATCGAACAATGAGATATATCCACACCATGAGATACTAATGTAGAACGAAGAATAGACGTCCCCGCTTCATCATGTCCAAATTGACCAAGAAATACAATCCTTGGTGATGATGATGATGTATGGTGATGTTTCTTCTTTAACTTGGCACATGCAATGGCTTGATTATTCCCCTTTCCCCCTGGAATATCCACGATTGGATTTTCACCCGGTACTAAACCAATATTTTCACCCTGAATGGGAAGTCTTGATACGGGTAAGAACGTATCCAAGTTCATCGATCCTGCAATAACAATCGATGATGGAAGAGTAGGTTCATTATGACTCTGAGCTGGGTGATGAATGAATAATCCCACTAGAATAAGGACTAGAATGCCAAGGTTACTGGTGAAAGGTATCACATTCGACATTCGATTGCTTTTTGAGTGAGTTGCGTCAAGTACTGTAGATGCTACAGTATACCAACCATGACTCTATATGACACGATGAGAGAGGATATATAATAACACCAGCAAAACCAGCTGGAATCATCAAATGCCAACAGATTTAATGATCGCGTCGTTCTACTACAGTAGGATTGTACTGGTCACGGTACGTACATACTGTATAAGTTCTACGGACCATCCACGACTCGACATGTTCACAGTCCTCCGGACCCCGATTTCCGATTTCTGGCTACCGATTTCTTTGTTGTAGTGATATCTTAGAATACGCTACCATATTTATGGAGACATATCCTTCGTGGGTAACGTTTTTCTACGCCTACCATACTCGTCTGATTGAATCACTGGATCATGGTTTTTAGTTACCCAATGGACACGAGACTTGAAAGGAAGAAAATTTCATACATTTATTTAGCCCTTAGGAAAATTATCAAATACAGTTTCGAGTAGTAAGCCTTTGATCCTTTTATTGGATTCCTATATTATTCACTGGAAAGTTGACTGTGTGTTGAGTGATATGTTATCCTATGAATTTCACAATGGGTTGACTACATAACCAACCTACTATCCAGAACGAACTATACATAGAAATAGTATAATAACTCTTACAAATCTATTGGATATGAACAATTATCTATAGTTTAGTTATAAGAATCAGGACTGGAGTTATCAACTTTCTCTCTATGTAAAACTTCCCTTCCGATATGCAAAGGAAGAGAGAGAGAGAATGATGAAAATACACAGATTTTTTCTCCTCTTGCACTCAATTCATTTTCATGGTGTATGAGTTATCAAGTCAGTGTTGGACAAGGTATACTGATTGTATGGATATGATCGAGTTAGAATATCCCTGCAATATTTCAGTGTATAAATCATTTGATGATGTGTTTTATCTCGATCATCCAATATCTGTGCCATAATTTCTCCATAGTGAATGGCATGATTCAGATCTTGAACAAGATGATCATGTATTTCTAAATCTTGTTGGTAAATATACTCGGATGCCTTCATTAGTACATTATCCTGTTTGTCAAACGAATTATAGATTGAATGAGGAACTAGATTCTGTAATGACTTTATGAAAGATTCTAGATTTTTCTTGTATAGCTGATCAACCGTTTTATTGTAGATTGGTAAATGGTGGGAAGGCATGGGAACTCCATTTCCGACCATGTTTCGGACTTGATTCCATGTCTCTGTGGATGGTTTCTCTGAAACGGTCCTAGAAGGATCTACATTCCAAAGTGTATGGAATGCAATTGTGGATCTCGAATTCATGTGTCCATCGTATGGTATTATGGTTGGTTTTAGGTCGAGATCAGTAGAACATGACCTTACTGTATCTGGGGCAAAGGTTGTCAACGTTTCCGGTATGGTTTCAGAACTAATAACTGCGGGAACGGGGTTTCGATCAATAATCCAACTCGATGGAGATTCAAGCGTTCGACAATTGCTTGGTAAGCTTCTAGAATCTTCCGAGTCCGAGCATATTTCGTCATCCTCTGCTAGTGAAGAACGTTCGAATATGTTTGGTGTATCAACGGAATTCATACCAAGGTTTGAGGCCATGTGAGTAATCACAAACTTGGTCGATAATTGATTAAGCACTTGTTATGATTTGGTTCTGACTATATTGCAAGTCGAAAGTTCCAATATTCAGAGGATCTTGTTTTGGTGCTTCAAAATCTAAGTCAGACATATGTAGGAGATCAGAGGCAATCGTCGTGACTTACACTCTTCTTCGACACTTTCAGAAAAACCATTGGTTCTCGACAGTACTATGCGGTAGAAAAAAGTACGAAATGGAGTAGCAAGATCTTAAACTGAGTCTATTGCGATAAAGCATACTGTGCAAGCTACAGTATACCACAGTTGCGAATCGTATGTCCACGGGTTTAGAGATCCTTGGTTTAGGTATTCGAAGTCTAATGATAGAAGCACATAGAGGTCAGAATCGACGAAACCATGCATATAGGGATCTGTTTCACATACACATAATACTGTGAAAAAATTGAGGACAGCAAGATTGAGAAATGACTCTATTGCGAGTACAAGTTTCCTATGCATGATTCATGATAATCATACGTCTCATTTTTGTATGTCAATAATATAACACTTTGTTTCATCATGTACTGTATACATGTATCATTGTAGTTATTTCTCTAATAATGGATTTAATACGCCCCTATGATTTGAAAACTACCATTCCCCTCCAATAACTACCTTCAACTGTAAAAACCTATTCTCATGGCATTTCAGGAGCGCATCGATTCCATTTCCTCCGTGAGTAATCCTCGGATATTCTCCTTCATAGATGACAAATCCATACCAAATTTATCTGAAACTGTTTCCATGGCATGCTTTGTAGTTACTTTATCCAAATTGAAGCAAGTACAATAAGCCTTGACCCACGCTTTCAGCATATCATTGGTGGGAACCTCCTTTTTATTACCAGACTGTTTCACTTCCTGCTCATCCTCAGTATCTTCATTTTCAGTTTCATCGTCATCTATATGTACTTTTATTTTCTTCACCTTGCGTTGTTGTTCAGACAAGTCACTTTCTATGGAACGTTTACGAGTATTCGATTTACCATGTTTCGTACCCTGAACACTCGGAGCGCGGAGGAATTCCAACATACGTTCGACTAATTGTTCTTTATCTATCGGCCCACTCCTGTCAACACAGAAGAAATCACAAATAGATTTCAATAAAGGTACAGTCATGCGATATGCCTTGGCAGTCATATCCTCCTAAAAAATAAATCGAACAAGATAAGGGAAAGTAGATTAGAATATGGACATGAACAAGTCATTCCTCATATGAAGAGAATGAAAGAAAGAAAAAAACAACGGATCATAGAAACATACAGTCAATTTCTGTTCCAAATCTTGAATGCTTGTATGCTGAGTCTCACTTTCCCGTGGTAGGTAACCACTAAATTCTAACAATTGACTTTTCATTAATTTCTTAACTGCAGATCCCTTGGCACCACCAATACCACCAAATAGAAACTTATGTGCAGCTTCCATAATGGGATCATTGGCAGATGCTTGATCAATTTTGCTACGAATATCTGGGATATCCGCGAACGATACGCCATGACCTTGCTTAATTACCAAATTAGCAAATGTATTTTTACGAGTATCATCCTTGAAATCCTCTGGGTGGAATGTCTCGAGAGTTTTTCTCTTACGTTTCCCCTCAACTATACTAGTGTCCTGAAAGATATTGACATGCGGTGGTAATGCTTCGTTCTCATGATCAACAACAACATGGTCTCCTTCTTTCTCCTTCTTCTCCATTTGTTGATGGAGGCAACCATCCTTGGTTTCTTCGACTGTATTCATGCTACTTATCTTCATGAATTGTAAAGATACGTACGATGAATATTTGCTATGTAGGATACTACGGTCGGGAAGAGATACGATACTTCGTTCTGTTTGTTTGGTTTGAGAAGAGAGTGGACGATTACTTCTATCCTATTGAACGAACTGGCATTTATAATTGCATAGATGGTTGCTTCTTCTTGTAGATGTCGGTGATACGATAAAATGATACGGAGACTGTACGACTGTTTCCTCGTACAGTACAAATAGGTATGTTGTTCTCTGTTTTTTAAGAATCTGGGCACGCTTTCCGTACCCAGTACACAACATGTATGTAGAGACTATCACACGAGTGAGTATTGACACTCACTCAATAATGCTGTGAGTAGTTGATAGTTTCCTTTTGAATGAATGAATGAATGAATGAATGAATGAATACATATCATCATCAGAGTCATGAAAATAGTAGAGACCTTGTACAAACAGATGATCATGACCATCATCAGTACCAACAGCAACAGCAAAAGCAAGTACAGCGATTGAAATCAAAAAAGAATACACACTTCCTTCATTCTATACAAAAATTATTACAAGATGAATTAGGTACTGGTACATGTCCAACCAT